>Ga0316190_10000905_pt1 | contig 21032 bp, 14 predicted proteins | sample Eddworburrow2_MG_FD_204929 | JGI IMG/M metagenome (GOLD analysis project Ga0316190, IMG submission 204929) | Coastal sediment microbial communities from Maine, United States - Eddy worm burrow 2 | ecosystem: Environmental > Aquatic > Marine > Coastal > Sediment | place: USA: Maine | collected... | reverse complement strand
CGTTGCTGTCTCTTCCTTGCGAAGGTTGCGCGAGGACGCTGGTCGCCGATCCGGGACGGGCTGTTCGCGTAGCCCCATCCAGTCGCTGATAAACCCCAGTTCTGGCCGTCTGAGCGGGTATGATAACAAGCCGCTTTGGTGGTAGTTTTTGAATCTGTACATGAATCTCGGGAGTCTTCGATATGGCGCGCATGCCGCTGTCGCCGCTCATGTTTGTGGCGCTTTGCTTGTCGCTGCTGGGGTGCGCCGCCGCGCCCCCAAAGAGCGAGCCCGAGGATTTTCGCATCCGCGCCGAGACGCTCGCCGAGGGCGGTGTTCGGGTGTCCGCCACTGTGCTGAGTCCAGCCGAGACTGAAGACGTCTTTTCCCTGCCGCTTGCCAAAAAGGGGATCCAGCCGGTATGGGTAGCGGTCGACAATCAGGAAGACAAAGACTTCGCGGTGATGATGCTGAGCATCGATCCCGATTACTTTGCGCCATCCGAGGTCGCCTGGAAGTTTCGTGCGCAGCATGAGATGGGTCCGGGTGAGCTGATGGACATGTTCCTTGAACGACAGCTGCCCGCGGTGATTCCTCGGGACAGCCAGGTGTCGGGCTTCGTCTATACGAACCTTGATCCGGGTGCCAAGGCCTTCGCCGTCGAGCTTATCGCCGAGGGAGATATCCGGTCGTTCGAGTTCGTGCAGGTCGTGCCGGGCTTTGAAGCGGATTTCATGGCAGTGGATTTTCAGCAGCTGTACCCGGAAGGCTTCCAGGACCTGGATCTTGAGGGGCTGCGCGAATACCTCGAGGACCTTCCCTGTTGCGTAGCAGGTGGTGACGGGGAGACGCCTGGCGACCCCCTCAATCTGGTGATCGTCGGCGACGGGCGGCACGTACTCGCGACACTGGTGCGCAGAGGCTGGGATCCCACCGAAACCATGCGTCGCGATACCGCCTGGCTGACCGTCGCCTCATCGCTGTTTGGCCGCTACTACCGGACATCGCCGGTGTCACCCCTTTACCTGTTTGACCGACCACAGGACTTCGCGCTGCAAAAGGCGCGCAGAACCGTGGACGAGCGCAACCACCTCCGGCTCTGGCTGGCGCCGGTGACCCTCGATGGGCAGAGTGTCTGGGTAGGCCAGATCAGTCGCGACATAGGCGTCAAGGCCTCCAGCAAGACGCTCGTCACTCACAAGATCGACCCGGTGGTCGACGAGGCAAGGTTCTACATCACCCTGGACCTGGCGGCCTCCGAGACGTTGCGAGCCTATGGCGCGGTAAAAGGCGTCGGATACTCGGACCGGGCCGCCCCGCGCTTCAATTACACCAAGGACCCCTATTACACGGATGGCCAGCGGGTGGTGCTGATTCTCGGCAAGGGCCGGCAGCACCTCGAAAACCTGAAACGCCTGCCGTGGGAGAAGCCGACGATAGACCCTGAGCAGCGCCCGGAGAGGGTCACTCCTCCAGCAGCGGACGGCGACGACCCTGTTCCGGCGGCAGTGAATGGGTAGCCGACGGAACCATCGCCCGTCTCGGCTTTCCATTCGGCCTTCCGGCCACCTCCTCGCCATCTGGCAATGCTGGCGTGGGATTCGGCTTGCGGGGGTCTCCAGGTATTGGCCTATCGAAACCATCACTCGGGTATGGCAGGCATGCGCCTTCCGATAGCGACTGCGCTCGTTCTGGCACTTTCCGTCATGATTTCCGGCTGCGCCACGAAGACGGTGGAGCCGTATGCCCGCCCGGCGCCCGAGTATGCGATTCCGGCCCAGCCGGACGGCCCCTTTGCCGACCTCGAGTCTGAGATACGCGCTGAATACGGTTCCGAGGCATCGGGTTTCCGATTGCTCGACCGCAACGAGGACGGCCTGCGCTGGCGGCTGGCGCTGATCGACTCGGCCAGCCACTCGATCGACGTCCAGTACTACCTATGGTACGGCGATGCGGCCGGCCGGATTCTCGCGAAGCGGCTGCTCGATGCGGCAGACCGTGGTGTCCGTGTGCGCATGCTCCTGGACGACCTCAACACCCTGATCAGCGATGCCGCCACCGTCGTCCTGCGCGACGGGGTAGTCGCCCGCATCGATGCACATCCGAATGTCGAACTCAGGCTCTTCAATCCCTGGTCGAGCCGCGAACTGGCCGGCCGCGTCGGCGAGGCCACTGGCGATTTTCAGCGCATCAACCAGCGCATGCACAACAAGGCGATGATCGTCGACAATCGAGCCGCGATCCTCGGTGGGCGCAACATCGGGGACGAGTACATGGGCCTGAATGCGCTGTTCAACTTTCACGATCTCGACGTGCTCGGCATCGGCCCGGTGGCACGCCAGGCATCCGAGGTCTTCGATGCCTACTGGAACAGCGACTGGGTGATGCCCGTCTCGGCGCTGAAGATACCGGTCTCGGCGGAGGAACTGGCAGCGGGTCGTGCAGCACTGGCGAGTCAAATCAGTGATGCGGCGTCGCTCGAGCGTTTTCCGATCGCGCCGCAGTCCTGGTCTGCCGAATTTGCGGAACTGCGCGGCAGCTGGCATGTTGGTACAAGCCGGGTCTGTTCAGACCGTCCGACCGCCAGGGCGATCGAGCCGGTGATGCTGGACCGGATTCGAGAAATGTTCGGCGCGGCCAAGCGCGAACTCCTGGTCGTCAATGCGTACATCATCCCAACCGATCACGGGATCTCTACGCTGCGTGGGCTCAAGGGGCGCGGTGTCGATATCAAGATCCTGACGAACTCACTGGCCTCGCACGATGTGCCCGCAGTCAACAGCCACTACAAGGCCTGGCGCAGGCCGATCCTAGAGGCGGGCGCGCAGCTGTACGAAATGCGTCATGATGCCGCCATACAGGCGCTCGTGTCTGACACCCCGCCGACGCGTGCGAAGTTCCTGGGACTGCACGCCAAGGCCATGGTCGTCGATCGCGAGCAGGTCTATATCGGGTCGATGAACTTTGACCCCAGATCGGCGCTGTTCAACACCGAGATGGGCGTGTTCATAGAAAGCCGTGGCCTGGCCGACGCACTGGCGGAGCTGATCGAGCGCGACCTGGAACCGGTCAACAGTTGGCGCTTGGAACTCGATGGCGATGAGCGACTGCGCTGGGTCAATGACAAAGAGGTCGTCACCCGCCAGCCGGCGCGCAACTGGTGGCAGCGTGTCCAGGATGCCGTGTTTGTGATATTTCCGAAGGAATATTACTAGTGGGCCATGCGGGATGCCGAGGGGCCGGCGAAACTCGCCCCTCGGATGGCTGGCCCCGAGTTCGTACTTTCCGATCGGCGGTCTGAGCCCACTAGAATCGATTTGTAAGATGGTTTCATTTGCACGAAAAGCGAGGTAATTGCATTCGACACCGCCGATCACGCCGCTGCCAAGGTCCTTGACGTCGACGACGTCCAGCATCAGCGCCTCGTAGGGGTCCGACAACAACAAGTCCGCGGCAGGGAGGGGTGGGTTTTGCTCAGATGGCATGACGGTCCAGCGGATTGACCACCAGGTGCCACTCAGGAAAAACAAAAGTGGAGCGTATCAAGGTCCGATGACATCCAACCTAACCTTGCCGTGACCAGCCTCGATCAAACCTATTTGCTTTGCAGCAGCACCTGATAGGTCAATGATTCGATCCTTTGCATAGGGGCCGCGATCGTTGATAACGACTACGACTGATTGCCCGGCCTTCAAGTAGGTAACCTTGACTTTTGTTCCGAAGGGTAGTGAACGATGCGCAGCCGATAATGCATCTTTGTCGTAGAGTTCACCGCTGGCGGTCTTTCTCCCGTTCAGGCTATCGGCGTAGTAGCTTGCTTCGCCTGCCTCTGCAGTCGCTGCTGAAACGGCCTGTAGTGTTCCCAGGATTACACACACAAGCATGATCACAGTGCATTGGAACGTTTTCATGTCGGCTCTCTTCGGGGCAAGATGCCAATAAGCCTCGCCGACGAACTGAAGCTCGATGGGGCCAATATGGGCAACTGGCTGGTTTTAAGGGGCGGCGAAGCCCCGGGACCTGGTCTGAATACGCGTCTCGGCAATCGTTATCTGATTCTGGCTTACTTGGTGAACTTCTCGAACGCGGCTAATGCATTGTCGGCCGGGTGATCGAGGCAATAGTCCATAAATTTGTCGGTGGCCACGGCAAGTTCCTCTGGTACAAACCGTGTCGTGTTCTTCTTCCCCAGCATGTAACCATGGGCAAAGGCTATCGCGATATCCCGATCGTCCCCTGACAGGATCATGACGTCCTTGCACTGGTTGTCCTTAAAGTCTTTGGGCTCGGATAACTCTCCGGCAAATGCGGCCGAGCCACCGAGGCACAACATGATGAAGGTAACGGCAACCGCAAGGACTCGATGTGATCTGTACATAAGAAACTCCTGTCTTGTTGTCTGATTAGCGACTAATGACCAGCCATGCAGGCGTCATAGACTTGTTTGTATGTCCGATTTTTCCGGTAGGCATTGTTTGCGCCGCCGGCTACGGCCCCGAGGGCGGCACCGCGCCGGGTGGCTTTACGGTTGTCACCCACAATGGCGCCAAACACGGCGCCGCCTGCAGCCCCGACGGCGGCCCCGCCCACGATGCCACTTGAGCCACGCTCCGCGCGCTCCGCGCGGGCCGCACAATCTGACGCGGACTGCGCGTATGCCGGCGTTGTCAGGCAGATAGCCATGGCAATGGAGGCGATAGCCGCCAGATCCCGCATTGCTTGATTTTGTAACATTCCCGTTCTCCAGTATGTGTTCGTTTCCACGATCAGGCGGGGTACATGGATATCCTAGTATTAATAAGTACTGTGTTGCTTGCTAGCGGACCCCTAGAAGTTCCATGTCAGCCCAACCTGCAAGCCCTGCTGCTTGACATCATAGACATAGCCGTCATCCCGATAATCGACGTCGAACATCCGGTAGCCGAGTGCGGTGCCAATAGACTTACTCCACTGATAACCAACATTGGCGCTTATTTCGTAGAAATGATCCGAGCCCACACCAAAACCACCTACTGCGGCACCTCCTGCCAGGTAGAACTGCGAGTTGCCTATAGGCGCGCGGCCCTTCAACCCCAGGATCGGATCGAACCATGATTCATCGTTCGTGATTTTTCGCCCTGCCAGAATACCCAGCCCTCCCTTGAAACGAAGCTCGGAGTCGATATCCCAGTAACGCACCCCCGCAAGCAGGTCAACGACAGTCCGATCCCGCCCATAGAGTTCATATTGGTAGGCCAGCGTAACGATGGTCGTCTTGGACGTGGATTTCATCTTCAGACCAATCGGCTGCGGCACGAGTTCTTCGTCCGACTGGACGTCGGAGTACAGCAGGTCCGCAAAGACACCATGCCGCCGCTTTCTGGCATCCAACAGGATCATGAAACTGGCTTCGGTATCTTGCAGTGCATCGCTGGCCGAGATGTCAACTGGGGCGGCGGGTAAAGACGGAATCGTGCCGACGTCGCCCTTCAGCCCGGCGAACCAGATGTACGGGGAGAGACGGAAGTGCCAGCTGTCATCGGCAATAACGGGATGGCATCCGAACAACAGCCCCAAAAAAAGCATCCATACGCCTGGTCGTGTCATCTTAATAAGCCATTAATCATGTCAATGTTCCTTGATCGGGACGCCTCGCTCCAATCCGCCAGACGGACTTAATCATCATCCGGTGAACGTTTGAATTCAGGCCGCTGATCTTGCAGGTTCTTGAAGTGGAGTTGCTTGAGCGTTCCCTCGAACGCGAACGGCGCCTTGTCAAAGTAGGCGTCGGCCACCGGCGAGTTGGTGTCCATGCCCACGTCGAAGGTCTCCGAGGCCGTGAACGTCAGCGGAACCGTGCGCTGGACCGTTCCCTTGGCAGCCTCCTTGCCATTGATCCAGAATTTGAGTTCGGCGGGGGCGGCGCGCTCGAGGGGCGTCCGTATCTCGAGGGCGATCTGCACCTCCCCGGCCGGCAGCGTGCCGACCTCGATCTTGTCGCGCTTGAGCAGCAGCGCGCTGTATTCGTAGTAGAGCGTGCCGTCGACGGCGAAGAGGCTGACGCCGCCGGCGTAGCCGCCCATGGCGAAGATCACCCCGTTGACGCCTTCCGGCACCTCGGCATCGATGTCCACCCGGAGGTTGCCGTTGCGCACGTTGGGCGCCTGGCTTTCAGGGATGCGCGTCATCCCCTCGAACAGGGTCCATTCGGTGTTGGCGGAGCGCTTCTGCTCCTGCGGGTTGAACGGGGTGAAGAGGCCGCCGCCGATCGGCAGGACCTTGTTCTCCTCCGCCACCTCCATGAAGAGCGCCTTGAGTTTCTCCAGCTTGTCAGGGTCGTCGGCCGCCAGGTCGTGCATCAGCGAGAAGTCCTTGCGGGTATCGAACAACTCCCACTGGTCCTCCATAGGATTCCATTGGCTGATATCCGGCATGGCAGCGACCCACGGTGCCCGGGGGCCGAAGGTGCTGGCCATCCAGCCCTCGTGGTAGATGCCGCGACTGCCCATGACGTCGAAGTACTGGGTCTTCTTTTGTTCCGGCGCGGTCGCTGAGTCGAAGGTGTAGACAAAGCTCGTCCCGTCGATCGGGTCCTGCTGGTGCCCGTCGACCACCTTCGGCGGCTGGATGTCGAGGATCTCATAAATGGTCGGAACGACGTCGTTGACGTGGGTGAACTGCGGCCGCGGCGTCTTGTCGGGCTTGATGCGCTTTGGCCACGAGATGACCATCGGTGTGCGGGTGCCGCCCCAGTCGGCGGCGATCAGCTTGGTGTAGCGGAACGGCGAATCACCGGCCCAGGCCCAGGCGGAGTGGTACATGTTGTCCATCTTTGGACCGCCGATCGCTTCCAGCCCGCCGAGTTGTTCTGCCACCGCCATGTGCTCCTCAACGGTGGACGGAATGCCGTTCTGGGCATTGAGTTCGGCGACACTGCCGTCCATGCCCTCGGCGGAGGCGCCGTTGTCGGAGAGGATGTAGATGACCATGGTGTTGTCGCGGATGCCGCGTTCCTCAAGGGCGTCGATCAACCTGCCCACCTGGACGTCGGTGTGCTCCAGGAAGCCGGCGTAAACCTCCATCAGGCGTGCCTGGAAGGCGCGTTCCTTTTCCGGGAGGTCTTCCCATGCAGGCATGCCTTCCGGACGTGGAGCACGCGTGGTGTTGGCCGGAATCCAGCCCATCGCCTTCTGGCGATCAAAGACCCGTTGCTGATAGGCGTCCCAGCCGTCATCGAACTTGCCCTTGTACTTTTCGGCCCACTCGGCGGCGACGTGGTGCGGACCGTGGACCGCACCCGGCGTCCACCACATCAGGAAGGGGCGGTCGGGGTTCAAGGCGAGGTGGCGGTTCATCCAGGTGATCGCCTTGTCCGCCATCGCCTCGGTGAGGTGGTAGTCCTCGTAGTCTTCGACGTGGGGCGGGGAAATCGGGTTATTGTTCTCCCACAGGGCGGGTTCCCACTGGGAAGTCTCGCCGGCGAGGAAGCCGTAGAAGTAGTCGAAGCCGCGGCCGGTCGGTGTGCGGTCGTAGGGGCCGTTGGCAAGCTGGTCGACCGGGGTGTTGTGATCCTTGCCAAAGGCGGCGGAGGCGTAACCGTAGTCGCCGAGCACTTCGGCGATGGTGGCCGAGGACTTCGGAATCACCCCGGTGTAGCCGTCCCAGTCGTTGGCGAGTTCGGCAATCTGGCCGAAACCGACGCGGTTGTGGTTGCGGCCGGTCATCAGCGCAGCCCGGGTCGGCGAGCACATCGCGGTGGTGTGGAAGGCGTTGTAGGCGATGCCCTCGTTGGCCAGGCGCGTCATCGTCGGTGTCGCGATCTCGCCACCGAAGGCGCTGGGCTGCCCGAAGCCGGCGTCGTCGAACATGACGATCAGGATGTTGGGCGCGTCCTCGGGAAGATGACGAGGCTGCTCGCGCCACTTGTGCACGGACTCCTGCATCGTCGGCCCGACCTTACCGCCCATGGGCGGCGTGGGGAACGGCAGTACCTCCTGGGCGGCAATGGCGCCGGCGAACAGCGTTAGCAAAGGGATCGCGGCAGCTCGCAGCAGTTGCTGTCGGTTCGCAAGGTCTTGTCTTGGTTCCATTCTCCGGTTTCCTTTGCTTGGCGAGACGAAGTACGAAGGATTGTGGCCGCGTCTCTACGTGATCAATCTGTCATTTCATAGCGACTTGGGCAGCACGATGTTGGCCTGCAGCCGGAAACGGAAACCCTCGGGGCCGTTGTCGGGCGATTCGGCCCAGTAACCCACGCCCCCCTGCAGGCTGACCGGCAGCTTGCCGAACATGACGAGCCTGGACAGCGCAGCGTTGACCGGGACCGACCATTGTTCGGTCTCCCAGTTGTAGCTGGTCTCGGACTGTTTGCGCATGACGCTTGAGCCCGGTGTCGGCTGCCTTGCTCAGGCCCTATCCAGCTGGCTGGGCGACCCGTCAGGGATTGAATATAATCCCGGCGTCCTGCTTTATCTGTCATTTCGCGCCATCGGCCGGGGGGGGGGGCTCATGAAACGACCGGCTAAACGGCAGAAACTTGATGCAGGTCAATTGCCCGGGCCCGGCAGCAACGACCCAATCCCAGCCCCAATACCCTTTACCCGCGTCAGCTCCGTTCTGCCGGTAATCGATTTTCTCGACGCGATCGGTGCACCGACCGAATCCCTGCTGCGCCGGGCCCGAATCTCCTCGTCGCTATCCTCGGACGCCGAGGCCATCGTGCCACTGCACCTCGTGCACAACTTCGCTGAACAGGCGGCCCGCCGAGAAGGCATCAGCAATCTGGGCCTGCTGATCGGGCAACACACCTCGGCCTTCGATTTGGGTACGTTCGGGCAGAGGCTGCAACGCGCATTGACGGTCCACGAGTACCTGCAGACCGGGATCCGACTGATCGGGGCCGCCACCTCGGGCGGACGCTTCTGGCTCACCACGGATGGCGACCGGGTCCGCTTCAATCAATTCACGCCCGGCCAACCGGGTGCCGGCCGATGTCATGCGGACTGTTACACGCTCGCCATCACGATAAACATGCTGCGTCGCTTCGGAGATCCGCACTGGAGCCCGGATGAGATCTGCCTGCTTGAAGGTGACGAGCGGTTGCTCGGCGATCGCGCTTTCTTTGGAGACGCCAGGATCGTCACGGGCCACCCGCACACGTCCTTCACGATCCGAGGTTCGCTGCTGCAACGGCCGATGCCCGGCCGGCCGCTCTCTGAAGTACAGACGAAAGACGCATTGCCGGCTTCGCCGCCCGCCATGCCCACAGACTTTCCTGGTGCGGTCGAGCAACTCGTCATCGGTATGCTGGCGGACGGCTACCCGGATGTCCATCTGGCGTCAGAGGTGGCGGGGGTGAGTGTGCGTACGCTGCAGCGGCGGCTTGCGGCGTCGGGGTTCAGCTACTCTGAGATCGTGAACCAGGCCCGTATGCGCCTCGCTGGCGCGTGGCTGAGGAGCACCAACATGCCGATAACGGAGATAGCCGAGTCGCTGGGCTATTCCGATGTCGCCAATTTTGCACGTGCGTTCCGCCGTCAGACCGGGATGTCGCCGCGGTCTTTTCGGCAGATGGCCGCCGATAGCTGACCGGGGGACAGTGCTGGACTTTGCTCAGCCCGCTTCGAGTTGCCTGAGCAGGTGCTGGAACGTGGGGTCGTATAACCTGATCGCCATCTCCGTTCGGCCGGTGCAGGCGACCCATCGCGACCGGTAAAGCAGGCGGCGCACCGGCCCCTGCGAGGATGACGATTCCTATGAGGCAGTCTAGAATCGCGCCATCGGTCATTGCCGCACCACTGTCCGCGCGCGGCGGTGCCGTGTCCAGCCCAGGTCTTTCGCTCAGGTATCTTGCCGCCCACCGCTGAGGAGCCCTTCGGGTAGCAGCCAGTGAATATCCGCCTACCAGAAAACACGCCCGAGTTTCTCGGCGTGATCGGGGTCTATTTCGTTTTCCAGGTGGTGCTGCGGCTGGCATTCGGCCACAGTCTGGAACTCGACGAGGCCGAGCAGATGGTCCTGGGCCAGCGGCTGCAGGCCGGTTACACGGGGCAGCCGCCCCTATATACCTGGTTGCAGATCGGTTTCTTCACCATCTTCGGCCATGGGGTGCTGGCGCTGGCCCTGCTGAAGAACCTGCTGCTGTTCCTGACCTATACCGCGAGCTATTTCACCGCCCGGAGACTCGGGATCGGCGCCGTGCTGGCGTCGGCCTCGGCACTGTCGCTGGTGCTGCTTGCCGATATCGGTTGGGAATCGCAGCGTGACCTGACGCACTCGGTACTGGTGACCAGCATGGCGGCACTGACCCTGTGGCTTGGCAGCACGATGGCGGCAGGTGCGGTGCAGCTAAGGCACTACGTCCTGCTCGGTCTGCTCATCGGGCTGGGTACCCTGTCCAAGCTGAACTACCTGTTGTTCCTGGCAGCCCTGATGTTCAGCCTCTATGCCGTGGATCGGCGCCTGATCCTGCGGCCGGCGCTACTGCTTTCCCTGCTCATTGCAGCGGTGCTGGTGAGCCCCTACGCCGTCTGGATGAGCGAGAACCTCGGCGTGGCCACTTCCAGCATGAACAAGCTGGATGCCTCGGGTCAGGCCTCTCTGGCGGGTCTCGCACACAACCTGGTTTCGCTGGGTACGGCCGTGGTCCAGTTTTGCGCATTGTTCATCGTGCTCTTCCTGACCGTCGTGCGGGTATGGCCACGCGGCTGGAACCCGCTGGAGGCGCAAGGCAGATCGGCCCCGGTCCTGTTGCTGCTGCGCCTGTTCTGGTCGTCGCTGGCGATCCTGCTCGTCTATGTGATGTTTACCGGGGCATCGACATTCAAGGGGCGGTGGCTGTTGCCGCTGCTGTTCTACCTGCCGCTGCTGTTCTTTGCTTTTGTCCCGGCAGGCACATTCTCTGAGCGGGTCTTGCGGCGCTACGCGAGGCTGCTGCTGGCGGCCGCACTACTGGTGTCGGTCGGTCTGTTTGCCAGGGTCTACCTGGGGCCCTGGTTCGACAAGTACACCAAACCCCACTTTCCTGCCGCCGAACTGGCTCGGGCAGTGGACGAGATCAGCGAAGAACAACTACCCATCGTTGCCGAAAACAGCCTGATTGCCGGGAACCTGAAGTTGCATCTGCCCTCGCGATTCATCAGCTTTCCGCCGGTTGATTTTCACTTGCCGGTGGGGCGGGATGTCCTGCTGGTTTGGGATGCCGGCAAAGACAGCGAGGTGCCGGACAAGATCATGGATTACCTCGAACAGCAGTCACTCAGCCCGGTGCTCGTCTCCCCGTCGCCAGAGGTCCTGGAGGTCCCGCTGCGGCTGTCCAGGACCAGAATCTTCAGCCTTGCCTGGCAGCGGATCAGTCTCTCGCCTTAGCGCGTGGCGCCATCCCGCGTGCCCACTTGTTAGCCGGCGGAGTGCCGCGCGTGTACCATGACCTGCACGCCGCCAGACTACCGCAAGCCAGGCGCTGCCGCGTCCGTCCTTGTCTTAGAGCGGCGTGACACCGATTGAGGAGACACCCAAGATGAAAAAAAAGGATTCCAAGAAGGCATCATCGAAGGAGAGAGACGACAACGCAGGTGGCAAGAAAAAGCTCAAGCGCAAGGAATACGAAAAGCAGCTGCTCGAACTGCAGGGTGAGTTGTGTGCGCTGCAGGAATGGGTGAAGGCCACCGGCCAGCGCGTCATGATCGTTTTCGAGGGCCGCGATGCGGCGGGCAAGGGAGGCACCATCAAGGCGATCACCGAGCGGGTGAGCCCGCGCGTATTCAGGGTCGTGGCATTGCCGGCGCCTACCGACCGTGAGAAATCGCAGATGTATGTCCAGCGCTACATGGCGCATTTTCCCTCGGCGGGCGAGGTGATCATCTGGGACCGCAGCTGGTACAACCGCGCCGGTGTTGAGCCGGTGATGGGGTTTTGCACCGAGGAGCAACATCACCGTTTTCTCGAATTGTGTCCGAAGTTCGAGAAGCATATCGTGGACAACGGCATCATACTCATCAAGTTCTGGCTGGAGGTCGGCGATGCGGAACAGGAACGGCGGTTTCGCGCGCGCATCGAAGACCCGGTACGCCAGTGGAAGCTGTCGGCGATGGACCTGCCTTCCCGCCAGCGTTGGTACGACTACTCGCGTGTGCGCGACCAGATGCTCGACGCCACGGACACCGAATGGGTGCCATGGAACATCGTGCGTTCCGACGACAAGAAACGCGCACGTCTGAATGTGATCACGCACTTGCTGAAGCAGATCCCCTACGAGCCCATCCCGCGCAAAAAGATCAAATTGCCGAAGCGTGACATGAAGCACGCCTACGACGACGAGGCAACCATGGCCAAGCGGCGCTGGATCCCGGAGGTCTTTTGAAACCATAAGGAAACCGGTCATATGTTCAAACTGTTCAAGTCCATCTTCGGCAACGAGGAACCGGGGCGTTACCCCGAGACGTTGATCGAGCAGGCGACCCAGCGGGTCGTGGACGGTACCGATTTCCGTCTCCGCACCCTTCCGGGGTATCGCAAGTCTCTGCGTACCCCGGTTGTGCATGCGATCGACGCTGTGGTCGCATTGGTCGACAGCCTGCCGGCGCCATTGGCGGCCGACCGGGACGATTATGGCAAGGATGAACGGCTCTCGACGCTGTTTGCCTCGGCCGACCGCATGCTGGAGGTTTTTGCCAACGACAGCTCCCTGTGTGAGTTTCGCGACAGCCCCGCGTCGGGTGCCGGCCATGCCACGGCACTGCTGACGGCGGAGCGGGTGGAAAAATCCGTCCTGGGTATGGAGATGGAAGGCGAGACGGTGCGCCGCGACGTCCCCCAGGTCGCCGTGAACTTCCAAGGCCACCGACTGGTGGACCCCGCGGCGACCACGCAGAAAGCCCTGCGTCAGCTGAAACGCCGGGCCTTCGATCACCTGCTCAGTCTGGCGCTGACGCGTATCACCGAGGTGGCGAGCGAGCGTGCGGATCTCAGTAAGCAGCGCTCGCTGCTGATGCGCAAGCTGGCGGCGATGCGGCAGGGCGGCTTAAACTTCGACGAGGCGCAGGGGGGCGCGCCGGATGCGGCGGCCCTGCAGGCCGAGCTCGAAGAAACAGAGCATCAGCTTGCCGCTATCGGCGCCGATGATCGCACCCTTCACGTCTACCTGGACATCGCCGCCGCGGTGCTGGCCGACGCGCAGCAGCAGCTCTGGCTGGAGGGTGTGGATCTCTACCTGGACCGCATGAACATCCAGCGCGATGTGCAGGACAGCTCAGTCCGGCGGATCAGCCTCACGGAGTTTCACAACGCGCGCGGTCAGCGCCTGGTAGTGCTGCCGGTCTCGATCACGCTGGACGAATTGCCGCGGCGTGAGGATTTTTTCACCGCGGCGCAGCGCTACCTCGGTTGAATGCCGACACGGGCTGCACGGATATCCCCGAAGGCATCGGGGAGCGTAACAGGTCCGATGGATGTATCTTCCGCAGCCCAGATGGTGGCCATCACCGCTGTTTCATCCAACGGGCCGATCGCTTGGTGCGTTCTTCTGCATCGCGCGTATTTTCTGCCTTCGCGCTGCCGTCATCCACTGGGGTTTGAGCGTACCGGAATGGTTGGTGACCAAGCCAAGCCAGGGAAGGACTGACTACTGCGCCGTATCGCGACCCGGGTGCCCGATTCGCTTTGTGATGCTGGCCATCGACTCGGGGTCGCCGTGCGAGTCGGCCAATCAATCGCAGCTGCAGCCTGTCAGGTCGCAGACGGTCCATGACTGTCGCAATTATTTACACTAGGGAAGGACCTTCCGGGATTGTGATTCGCGCCGTCATCGCAAGTGGTTGAGAAATCGATGCCTTTTTAGGGCGTGGCCTGAGATATGCTTGGTTAATGGTGCCACCGTTGGTCTCTGGCGGCCTTGTCGCCCAGGGACAGCCGAACAGCGGTCAGGAGGCGCGCCATGCAAACAAAAAGTGTCTGTGTGCCTATCAACAGTCCAGCTTGGAGGCACTACCTTCGAGAGGGTTGGGTCGAACTCTGGGCAGAGGGCAGCTGGGTCATTATGGTCCATACATAACGCGATGTCCGGACTGCCGGCGTCGTTTCCAGTTAGGCCGCGTCGCTGCAGCGCGCGCCTCGACCATCTTCGCGCAGACTTCGAACTCACCCACCGCACTGCCGGCCCGGGGGTGCCATTGCCGTGCGGGAGCCAGGCCCGCCGGTTCGCCAACTACTCGAACTGGGCCAGATACTTCTCGTAGCCTTCCTTCTCTAGATCCTCTTTCGGAATAAAACGCAGCGAGGCCGAATTGACGCAGTAACGCAGACCGGTCGGGGCCGGCCCGTCGTTGAAGACGTGGCCCAGATGCGAGTCGGCATGACGGCTGCGCACCTCGGTGCGCGGCAGGATGAGTTTGTAGTCCGTCTTCTCGACTACCAGTGCCTCTTCGAGCGGTCGTGTGAAGCTCGGCCAGCCGGTACCCGATCGGAATTTGTCGGTCGATGAGAACAGCGGCTCGCCGCTGACGACGTCCACGTAGATGCCCTCTCGCTTATTGTCCCAGTAGGCATTGTCGAATGGCGGTTCCGTGCCGTCACGTTGTGTGACCCGGTATTGCATTGGCGTCAGTCGCTCCCGCAGCTCTTCCTCGGAGGGTTTGCTGAAGTCTTCCGCTACCGCGGGTGAGTACTTGCTGTAGTCCACGTCGAGGTCCTCTCCCCATGTTGCCTCCAGGTATCGGTCTCGCCCCGAGCCGAAGCGGTAAAAGTTGTAGCGCACCGAGTTCTTCTCGTAATAGTCCTGGTGATAGTCCTCCGCGCGGTAAAACCTGTCGGCCGGTACGATCACGGTGGCGATCGGCCCGTTGAGGCGGCCACTCTGGGCCAGTGCGTCGCGCGACTGCTCGGCAGCGCGCCGTTGCCCTTCATCGTGGTAAAAGATGGCCGTGGAGTATTGCCGGCCACGGTCGCGGAACTGGCCGCCGCCATCGGTCGCATCGACCATGCGCCAAAACGCGGCCAGCAGACCCTGATAGGTGATGATGTCCGGGTCGTAGCGTACCTGCACCGCCTCCAGGTGGCCGGTGCTGCCGCTGGAAACCTGGCTGTAGCTCGGGTCTGGGAGGTCGCCTCCGGTGTAGCCCGAGACCGCCTCGATCACGCCCGGCACCCGCTCGAAGTCTGCCTCTACACACCAGAAGCAGCCGCCTGCGAAGGTCGCGAACGTCCCACGCCCGTCGGCCGCCGGTGCCGCAACAGGGGCACGCGAGGTCCCCATCCACCAGGGGATCGCGACCAGCATCACGACTACCAGTCCAAGCGCCAACAGCCACTTGCTCATCATTCCTCACCACACAGTTTTGATGTCCTCACCGTTAGACCGGCACACGCGGCGTTTTCATTCAGTTACCGGGTAACTGCTCGGGTTTCTGTCGTCTGATCGGCGTCTTGGGCGCAATATCGCTGACTGCAGGATTTGCGCCCCGGCGCATTCGACCCGCGGGACGCCGTGAATCCGTCCCTGGAGGCTCGACTGCCGCATCCCTGCGGCAGACGCTCGCGCATCGAACACGCCAGAGCACTTTTCAATGCCTGCTGATTTGCCAGGCAAATGCCGTTATACCTTGACGACAGGGCGCGGCCACTCGGCGCAGGCAAACCGGCGGCGGCCAGGGAGTCAGCGCTCCATGGCCCCTGGGTCCGTCTCCCCGATCTGCCCCGAAGATGCGGCCGGCGGCGGGACCGGCTCTCCCGCGGGTTCGAGGGCCGCGGCGATACGCTCCAGTGCCATGGGTTGAGTCGGGTCCTCACGGGTCCGCAGGATGGCCGCATGGAAGCGGAGCTGCCTGACCACGGAGTCGAATTCGCGGGCATTCTTGGGTACCGTTTCGCCCGCCTCCCGATAGGCCTGCAACAAAAGCTGTTCCGCACCCGCATCGGTAAGATTGCCCTGGACGAGGCGGATCACCAGATCGGCATCGACGACCGTCACTGCGTCCCAGAAATCGGAGCCATCCTTGAAACGCCGTCGTGCCACGGCCTTGCAGCGCTCAGCCAGCGCAATAACCTCTTCCACCGTCTCTTCGGCTTGCAGCAGGGCATCGAGATGCAGCCGGTTGAGCACGGCGTAGGGATTGAGCTCGGAGTCGCCGTGGGAGTCCTCGGCAGCCCTGTAGGCCTCGCGCGCCTTTTTCAGCGCACGGGCGACCGTCGACCATGCGTAACCGGCATCCGCCAGCAGCTTCGCCTCGATCTTGTAAGCGCTGCCCAGCAGAGACTGACGTTCCGGATTCGGTCGTGTCGCCTGGCCGGGAATGGCCGACGGCTCCTTGTCTTCGGCGTCGCCGCTCAGCTCGAGCAGATGGTTGAGCCGGGAGACGGCCTGCCTCACCCGTGGCAGCGCCGTCTCGCGCACACAACGCCGGAAGGCACTGGCCGAGAGATTGTGCCTGTCGCACAGCCACTCGGCCATGCGGGCCTCCAGGTTGGCCAGTTGTTCAATGGCCTTGACCGGGACCCGACCGGCCTTGTCCTCTTCGGCAATCGCACGCAGATAGGCCGTCCGTGCCGCCTCGAAGCCGGCCCGACCGCTGGCGCTGTAGACCTCGGCGATTGCCGCCTGGACCTCCGGCAGGTCGCCCCACTCGGGCGGGGCGTTGCGTAACAGCCCACCGATCTCCTCATGCGCCCGATCGAAGCCGTAGGGGCCGATCTGGTGATCCGCCTCGCTGCGCAGGCGGGTAAGGTCCACCAGCAGTTCCGCTAGCGCCACACGCTTGCGCGATGCGTCGTCCCAGGTATCCTTGCGTGGTTCGAGCACGAAGGTGGCGTCGCCATAGGCCTGATAGGCGCCCCAGGTGTTGGTCGCCGGATGGCCCTCGTAGGTCGCCAGGCGCGCCGCATGCACGGCCACCCCGAACGGTTTGCCCTGTTTGACCAACTGCAGAAAGAAGGTTTCGGCAAAGGTCCGGGCAGCCTGGTCGTTGACCGCCCAACCGGCAACGACGACGCAGCGCACCCCGATCTCGATCAGCTCACGTGCCAGACTGTAGGCGAGGCGATTCACATCGGTGGGCAGAGCCGCAGCACCGTCGACCTTACCCAGGTGGCAACAGTTCAGGAAGGCCACATCCGGTACGACTTCGAGTTGTCCGACCTCGGCGGCGGTCAACAGCACACCATTCGAGAGCACCACGCCGGTGCGTTCCGTACCGTCTCTGGCCATGGCGCGGTACACGCCGTGCGCCGCGACCATCAGGATGCGGTACTGGTCGCGGAACAGGCGGGTTATCACATCCATGGCCTCGCTTTCAGGCGCTACGAAGTTCACCCGATAATTGTTGGCCTCGAGGATCCGGCGCACCGCGTGGCCTTCCTCGGCCGCCCCCGGCAGCGGTGGCAGCGGCCTTTCGCCCGGTGTGCCGAAATGCTCCAGGTATCCTCTGGTGGAGGGGTCCGCGATCACGCAGGCGGTCTTGCCGGTGGTGTTGTAGACCTTTTGGCGGAAACGCAGCGATGCCAGCTGTCTGACCACGGCGGTCTTGAGGATCAGCGGCTCCTCATCGGCCTGCAGCATCTCCCAGGGCAGGTTGGCGGTGTAGCCGTCGAGCACCAGCGCCAGCCGCTCCAGATCGCGCGCAGTTGCCTTGAACTCCAGCGGAATCAGCAGCTGGAACAGGGTGCGCGCCAGGTCGGGGTTGTAGCGGTCGTCGCGGATCGCCTGCACCACCAGGTCCTCGACCAGGCCCGGCTGTCGCTGCTGGGCCACGGTCTCGGCGCGTGCCCGGGCCGACAGGAACACGTACTTGAGCCGGGTGGCGACCGGTCGACGCGAACGACCGAGCCGGGGGGCCGGGTCTGTGGCAGACGCATCCGCGCCGGCACTGGCCGGGGATGAGGCTTCCTTGTCGCCCCCGCCGCACCCGCTCGCCAGCAATTCCTGCAGCAGTTCCTGCGGGATCGGCGAGACCTGCTTCACCTGATAGCACTCCGGTGGACAGTCTGTTTCGGAACCGTCGGCATCGGTAATCATCAGGCGCGGCCAGTAGCCGAACACATCGTTTGCGTACAGACGCGGCTGCAGCCCTTTGCCTTCCTTGAGCTCGTTACGCGGGGCGAGTTCCGCCTCGAGACGCCGCAGCGGCGTCGCGAGCCGTTTCCCGGCATTGCGAACCGCATGCGCGGCGCTGATTGCGGTGTCGAGGAACATCTCGATGAACTGCAGCTCACTCACCCGGAGGCTGGCCTGCGTCGCTGCGGCGAACTGCCGGTTGGCCTCGCAGACACCGAGGATGATGGCGTCGACGAAGTTCTCCACGCTGCCCAGCGTCGTCGAGTTATAGCCGATCAGCAGGCTCCCCAGGCTGATGCCCCGATCCTCCGGATCGATCGGCCGGGTCGAGCCCAGCGCCGCGCCGGCATTGGCGGACTCGTGCGTGCTGAGCAGCAGCCGCAGCACGCCGGCCCTGACCGTCTCGGTGACGCTGCCGACGGTGAGTTGCCCCATCGTGCCGAGGCCGACGATGAGCGCACCCCTGCAGGTACGGCGCAGTGTCTCCTCCTCGCTGCGTGGCATCAGCACCACGGCCGAGCTGCCGATAGCCGCCGGGTACAGTCCGAGCCGTTCGCGCTGTCGCAGGGCGCGTCCAACCAGGTGTTCGTCGATCTGCGATTCGGCGCCGGAAATCGGGTCGCCGACGTAGTGGCCGCACATCACCGGCACCTGGGCATAGCGCAGGTCCATGGCGCTGACCCAGACCGCGAGCTGCTGCCTCGCCGCGACCGGCTGCGGACGCCGGGCGCGACTCGACATCAGGCCGCGGATCAGCTCCTCTTCGGTGGGGTAGGGCACCGGGCCGGCATCGTAGGTCCGGGTCGCCGCTGTCCCTCGGCTGACCGGCAGACGCCCCAGGCGGCTGGTCCGGCCGGTCTGCAGCAACTCGACGATGGCCGGGAAGTACTCGGTGGTGTCGGCCAGGTCGCCGTGTGCCGCCGGCATGTACCAACGGTTCTCCTCCGGGATGAAATCGAGCCTCCCGGAGGCCCAGCTCACCGAACCGTCACCCTCCGGGGTGCCGACCATCCGGACCCGCCCCCCGTCGAGCGTGATGCCGCAGGCGGTGTTCTCGGCCTGGCCGAAGACATAGCTGACCCGCTCGGGCGGTTCGATCGGCCGCGGCCGCCAGGTGCCGCCCGCGGTGGTCTCGCCGAGGACCTCGCTCCACAACTCGCGCGAGGCATCGATCGCCTTGTCTGTCGGCGTGCCGACGATGCCGTCGCCGAACCATCGGTCTTGGTTGTGTCGGCCGAGTTCGTTCCAGACCGCTGGATCGAGATAGTCATCGACCGGGCTCCCGCCGCTGTCCTCGAACCCGGGCCGCGGCAGCAGCTGGGTCGCGCCGGGGAAGCCGGCGACGATCTCCAGCACCTCCTGTAGCGAATGGACGAGGTCGATCCGGGCCAGCCTGCGCATGATGTCTGATTTGCCCAGCAGACCTTCCACCATCAGATGTGAGCCGTGGTTGGGCGTGCCGAGCATGACGAAGCGGCCGCCGGGCCGGTCACCCTCGACGATGTCCTGCCAAAGGTCGGCGTGTCGGGCGATCATCGCGCGCGCCACCAGACCGCCCATGCTGTGCGCGAGCAGGCGCAGTGGCTGGTTCGGGTGCGTTGTCAGCGCATCGCGGACGGTCTCCGCCAGCCGGTCCGCCGCCTCCTGGACCGGCTGGCGCCAGTCGTAGGGGAAGCGGACGACGCTGTGGCTCTGTTCCAGGTGCTCGATCAGGTCACCGTAGAACATCCGGAACAGGGATTCTTCATAGATGGCGCGCGCGCCGAAGCGTATCTCCTCGAGCCCGCCGCGCACCAGCTGCACCGGGTCGAACCAGACCCGGTTGCCGGACCCGGGTCGCTGGTTCGATCGCCGCAGTTCCAGGTGCGAGCCCATGATCCCCGGCAGCAATACCACCACAGGACGGGTGTCGGGCGCAGCGGCCGGGGCGCGTGCGGCGCGGCTGCGGGTGAACTCCCTGGCCTCGAGCGCCGAGGGCTCGCGCTGAACCTCGAGCGGCAGGAACATCGTCAGTACCGCCGGGCTGTCTGCGGCCAGCCAGTGGCGCAGCGCCTCCCGGGTGCGCCGGTTGTCGAAGTAGCTGAAGTGGTTGACTGTCGTGCCCTGGTCGAACAGATAGCGGGCCCCCGGGGTCAGCGCGAGGCCTGCGTACATGGAGCCGGTATCCACCACCAGATCGTTGTGCTGCCGGTCGAAGAACATCCAGTCGGTGAACAGCAGGCCAAGACGCTTCAGCAGGCTGTCGCCCTCGACGTCGCCGGCGATCACCGCCATCTCGATACCCGGCCGGCGCGAGGCGCGGGCGAGCAGTGCGCCCATCGGGGCGTCGGTCAGCATCGCCTCGATGCCCGGCACCAGATGCGGGTCGAGGCGCTTGTCCGCGATCTCGAGCACGACGCGCTTGAATGCCGAAAGCACTGGGCTGGCGCCGGGTCCGGCGACCGCGCCGACGATGCTGCTCATCAGCGACAGCAGCCCCGACAGGAACACATCCAGGTTGTCCGACAGCAGGGCCGTACCCCGCGCTGGGCAGGCGACGCGCACGTAGCGTTCGATTCGGAAGTCCTTCTCGGCCAGCAGTTGGCGCAGCTCACGGAGTTTTCGCTGCTCCTCGGCGGCGACTGCCTCGCGCAGTTCGGCCAGGGTGTCGTCGTCCGGCACCTTGTCCGGCGTCATGGCCGGCCGATAGGCGGCGATCAGCGCATCCTCGAGACGGCCGGTACAGAGCAGGTCGCCGACCAGCCCGCCGCGAGAGTGAGTCACCAATGCCAGGCGGGCCCCCCGGGGCAGGGTCTGCGCGAGCATCAGCGCATTGTCGATCGGGCTCTCGGAAAAGGTGCGGTGCTCGAAGCCATAGATGCGTTCGCCGAAGCGTCGCTTTATCGGGTCCCAGTCGGCCGCGGCGGCCGTGGCACGCAGGTCACCGAAGCTGCCTGCGGTGTGTGAGCCGGTGCCGTGGATGAAGATCAGCAGCGGGCCTTCGGCCGCGACCTGCCCGAGGCCGGGATCGTCCGCGCGCACCCGGTCGGAC
>Ga0316190_10000902_pt1 | contig 21051 bp, 21 predicted proteins | sample Eddworburrow2_MG_FD_204929 | JGI IMG/M metagenome (GOLD analysis project Ga0316190, IMG submission 204929) | Coastal sediment microbial communities from Maine, United States - Eddy worm burrow 2 | ecosystem: Environmental > Aquatic > Marine > Coastal > Sediment | place: USA: Maine | collected... | reverse complement strand
GCAGCAACGAACTGGCGCAGACGTTTGTTGATGACGAGCGCGTTAACCTGGTGTCCTTCACGGGTTCATGCGCCGTCGGAAAAAAGGTCGGCGAACGCGTAACCAGGCGCATGGGCAAAGTATTACTCGAACTCGGTGGCAACAATGCCATCATCGTCGATGAGGAAGCCAACCTCGACCTGGCCGTTCCGGCTATCGTATTTGGCTCGGTCGGCACAGCCGGCCAGCGCTGTACGACGACGCGTCGTGTTCTTATTCACGAGTCACGTTTCGAGGAACTGAAGAACACGCTGGTCAAGGCTTACAGCCAGGTGAGAATTGGCGATCCTATCGACGAGACTACGCTGATGGGTCCCTTGATTGACGATTCCGCCGTTGCACGAATCGAGGCTGCCTGTACGGCAGTCCGTGAAGCGGGCGGTGAAGTTCTCTGTGGTGGCGAACGCATCGACGGCCCAGGTAACTTCATTACACCGGCTATTGCCGTTGCGAAGAACGACTGGGATATCGTGCAGACGGAGACGTTTGGTCCGATCCTGTACCTGATCCCCTACTCGACGCTCGACGAAGCCCTTGCAATGCAAAATGGTGTCGTTCAGGGCCTGTCGTCTGCGATTTTCACCGACAACCTGCAGAAAGCCGAGTATTTCCTGTCACATGTTGGTTCTGACTGTGGCATCGCCAACGTCAACATCGGCACATCGGGTGCTGAAATTGGCGGCGCGTTTGGTGGCGAGAAGGAAACAGGCGGCGGCCGCGAAGCGGGCTCGGATTCGTGGAAGGCGTATATGCGGCGCCAGACAAACACGATCAACTGGAGCACCGAACTGCCGCTCGCGCAAGGAATCTCGTTCGACTTGTAAAAGCGCCAAATTTGAAATCTGGGGTCAGAGCCCTTGGGGTCAGAGCCCAAGGGCTCTGACCCCAATTGTGTGTGCAATTGTGGCAATTCTGTCGCGCTGCAAGCAGCGCTCCTACAGTTCTTCGAATTTATTCTCGGCGCGATTCTTGCGTACGTGCCCGGCTTCGAATACCTGGCCACTCATGGCTATGTAGACGCCGGGTGGTGCAACCTGTGCCGTTGCCACCGCCATGCCGACGTTGAACATGGCATCAGTACTCTTGAAACGCGCAGGCGTCAAAGCGCCCGTCAGGACGATCGTTTTGCCTTCTATCCCGGCCAGCATTTCCGCGGTTACGGGCATCGTGTCTGTTCCGTGCGTAACGACGAAGCGCTCAGCATCGTTGCCGGCGATATAGTCACGCAAAATGACCCTGTCCTCGTCGGTCATGTCGATGCTGTCTTTATGCAACAAAGGCACGACTTCGTAGTCAAAATCAACGAGGCCCTCGTGCAGGATGTGCTGGATCTGGGACTCGCCAACCTCGTACTGACTCAGGTCATCGAAGTAGATCTTGTCGATCGTGCCGCCGGTTGTTACGAAGCGAATAAACATCTGGGCAATGCTATCATCAGTTCATGAAATCCATAGCCGTATTTGCTGCACTTATCCTCGGCTTCCTGGCGGGTGCCGCCCATGCTGACGGCAAGGTCGTCGTCCTCGAACTAAGAGGTGCGCTCGGCGTTGCGACTGCTGATTACATCATTAGTGGCATCGAACACGCTGAAGCGACTGGCGCCGAGCTTGTCATCATCGATATGGACACGCCGGGCGGTTTGATGGCCCCGATGCGTGACATTATCCAGGCAATCCTGAATTCCAGCGTGCCGGTCGCAACCTATGTGGCACCTGAAGGCGCCCGCGCCGATAGTGCCGGAACCTATATTTTGCTCGCGAGCCATATTGCGGCAATGGCGCCCACGACTCACCTTGGCGCTGCAACACCGGTTTCCCTCACAGGCGACAATGTCACGCCCGAAGAAGATGCTGAGGACGCCACGGAAGAAGAAACGACGGACGACGGGGAACAGCCAGAATCTGATCCGCAAGCAGGCACGTCAATGGAGCGCAAGGTTCTCAATGATGCCATTGCGTATATTCGTGGGCTGGCCGAGCGCCATGGGCGCAACGCAGACTGGGCCGAAGATGCCGTTCGCGATGCGGCAACCCTGACTGCCGGCGAGGCACTTGAGCAGAATGTCATCGAGTTCATCGCCAATGATCATGCGGCGCTGCTCGAAATGATGGATGGTCACGAAATAGAAATCGACGGGGAAACCGTCACGCTGGAAACGAGCAATGTCGTCATTGAGACGTATGAGCCGAACTGGCGAATCAAGATCCTCTCGGCCGTCGCAAGTCCCGAAATCGTCCTGATCCTGGGCATGATCGGCCTGTATGGCCTGATGTACGAAGGCTGGAATCCGGGCGCAGTCATTCCGGGAGTGGTCGGTGTCATTTGCCTCCTGCTCGCCGCGTACGGACTGCAGGTATTGCCGGTTAATTATGCCGGCCTGGCCCTGATTATTGTCGGCCTGGCATTAATGACCGCGGAGGCGTTCGCCCCGAGTTTCGGGGCACTTGGACTTGGTGGTGTCGCTGCGTTCGTGTTCGGCGCAATCATGATGTTTGATAGCGGCATTCCCGGATTCGGCATATCGCTCACTTTCGTCATTACTATCGCGATACTAGCCGCGCTGCTGGTCATCTGGATGGTCAGCTTTATTCTCAAACTGCGCCGCCGAGGCGCCGTCTCCGGATCGGATTCAATTATTGGCGGTGTCGGCATCGCCATGTCCGACTTTTCGGGCGAAGGAAAGATCTGGCTCGAGGGAGAATCGTGGACAGCGCGAAGCCGCGCACCGGTTACGAAGGACCAGGAAGTCATCGTCAAAAAGATGGTAGGCCTAACCCTGGAAATTGAACCAAAGAACAACTGAGAGAGGAAACACTAATGTCCCTGACATTTATCGGAATTGGCGCGGCACTTTTGATCGTGATCATCTACAACACGATCAAGATCCTGAAAGAATACGAACGAGGTGTCATTTTCTTCCTCGGGCGCTTCCAGACAGTGAAAGGACCAGGCCTGATCATCCTCGTGCCCGGCCTGCAAAAAATGACCAAAGTTGACCTGCGCGTCATCGTCATGGATGTGCCGACGCAAGACGTTATTTCCCGCGACAATGTATCGGTCAAAGTTAACGCCGTTATTTACTTCAGAATCGTAGATCCGGAAAAGGCGGTTATTCGGGTTGCGAATGTGTTTGAAGCAACAAGTCAGCTTTCACAAACGACGTTGCGTTCGGTACTCGGACAACACGAACTCGATGACATGCTTGCTGAACGCGACAAGCTCAACGCAGACATCCAGAACCTGCTCGATCAACGCACCGACAACTGGGGTATCAAGGTCGCTAACGTCGAAATCAAGCACGTCGATCTCGACGAGAGCATGATTCGTGCAATTGCCCAGCAAGCCGAGGCGGAACGTGCCCGGCGCGCCAAGGTGATCAACGCCGAAGGTGAGAAACAGGCGGCAACAATGCTTTCCGAGGCAGCCAAGATCCTGGCAACGGAAGAGCAGTCACTGCAATTGCGCTATTTGCAGACCTTGAAAGAGATTTCGAACGAGCGAACGAACACGATCGTGTTCCCGATGCCTATGGAGTTCCTGGAGCCTTTCCTGAAGCTGGCTAAGAAGAAGGGATCCTGACGCAGAACTTTGCGCCGCCCAGTTCAGACCGGCTGATCTCGAGTTGGCCACCGTAGGACTCGGCAATCTCTTTCACGACGGCGAGTCCGATGCCGTGGCCGGGGGTTGATTCGTCGAGACGTGTGCCGCGCTGCAACAACGCATCTGCGGCATTGGCCGGGATACCAGGACCGTCGTCTTCGACAATGAGCAGCAGGCCGCTCTGCCCGTCGCCGTCATCTGGGTAGCCTACCGCTACCCGCACTCGTTTCTCGCACCACTTGCACGCGTTATCGAGCAGATTCCCAGCCACCTCGAGAAAGTCACCGCTGTCGCCACGAAACTCCATGCCGTTATCGACGGCCGCCTCGATGTGCGGACTCTTGTCGTGGTAAACCTTGCTCAGTCCTGCGACGAGTCGGTCTATTTCCGGGGCTATCGGCACATGAACCAGAACGAGGTTCTTTGCCTGTAAATTTGCGGGCTTGCGGAGCTGGTAGCGGACTATCTCGTCCATGCGGTCGATCTGTTCGTTAACCTTGCCCGCCACCTTGCCTGCCTGTTCCTGGTCCAACAACGAGCGTACCGCCGCCAATGGCGTTTTCAGGCTGTGCGCGAGGTTATCGAGCGTGTTGCGATAGCGCTCGGATCGGCCGCGCTCGCTGTCGATCAGCAGGTTCATATTGCGAGCAACACCCGTCAGTTCGGTTGGGAACTCGCCGGACAAAGAGGCCCGCTCGCCCTGCTCGATTTCACCGATTTCGTTTTCGATTTGACGCAACGGCCGCAGCAGATGGCGCAGCAACAGCGAGATTGACAGCAACATGATCAGAGCAACCGCCGCAAACCAGCCAAATAACTGCCGTCTGAACTGTGCGACCTGCGCGTTAAAGGACTCAAGGCTCTCAGCCACCTTGAAGACAAACGGCCGGTAGTTGCCGTCTGGCAGCTCCCACTGCACGGCAAGGCTCAAGGTCAGCACCGGCGTGCCGTCCGCCAGCACTTCATCGAGGAACAGGCGTACACCGCTCTGCGGCTGCTCACCGACTGGAATATCGATCCCCAACGCAGAGCGTGAGCGCCAAACCGGCTCACCGGCGTCGCCTCGCAGTTCGGCGTACAGTCCCGATCCAATCGCACCGAACCTGGGTTCCTGCAAGTCAGGTGGTAATTCAAGGCCACCATCATCGGTCGCTTCAGCAGCGGCAAGAATGGCCATCAGGTGACCATCGAGAATATCGGCTTGCGCCTGCTCGCCGGCGCTGCGAAATGCGGTGTCGAGCACCACGATCGTGACCCCAAAGAAAAATAGCAGCAACACACTGACCGAAATCAGGAGTCGGGCGTTAAGGGATGACATTAGCCTGAAGGGCCGCGTTCCAGCGCGAAACGATAGCCTCTGCCTCTCAGGGTTTCGATAGGCTTGATCGTGTTATCGGGATCTATCTTCTTGCGCAAGCGCCCGATGAACACCTCGATGACATTGCTGTCGCGCTCGAAATCCTGGTCATAAAGCCGCTCGGTCAATTCTGTTTTGGAAATCACCTGGCCGGCGCGAACCATCAGGTATTCAATGATCTTGTACTCAAAGCTGGTGAGCTCGATGCTGGCGTCGTTGACCGTGAGTTCCTGGCGCGACATATCCAGCGAAACCGGTCCCGCCGTCATCGTTGACGAGGCCCAGCCGCCAGTGCGCCGCAGAAGCGCGTTCACCCGAGCCGTAACTTCCTCGACGTGGAATGGTTTGACAACGTAGTCGTCAGCACCCGCCTCCAGACCGTCGACTTTGTCTTCCCAGCGATCGCGGGCCGTCAGTATCAATATCGGGTAAGTCTTACCCTGCTCTCGTACGTTACGAATGATGTCGAGACCCGACATCTCCGGAAGCCCCAGGTCGACAATCGCGAGATCAATCGGATATTCGAGGGCGAAATAGAGACCCTCCTTGCCATCGGCCGCCTGCTCAACGGCGAACCCGCAGTCGGCCAATTTTGCTGCCAGCGTCTCGCGCAGTGTCGTGTCATCTTCAATTAGCAGTAAGCGCATGTCGATTAACCCCGCAGCCTGCGGCCCTGAACCTTGTGGGTCTTAACCTTGCCGTCTTCGGTTAACACCTTGATGTGATGCACTTCGCGATTGCCCTGCACCCTGGTTTCGGCACTCAAAATACGGCCCCCGGTCTGCCTGCGCACTTGCTCAACAGCCTGCGAGAGCGTCTTGCCATCGTTATTCTGCGCAACCCGGAGAACCACGCCCTCGGGGTCATCTGCTATGGCGCTCGTTGGTCCGAGCGCCATAGAACCGCAGATAACGAGAATGGCCATAAGTCGCATCAGAGTCATATCGTATCTGTATCACCCGGCGGGCCGGATGTCGACTCGCACTTTGATGCTTTTACCGGGGTCGTATGGCATGCGGGTCGAATACTTCTGGCCGTTATAGCGATACACGACGTTGTAGCCATCAATGCGTTGCTCCTGATGGCTGCGGTAGCGAGTCTCACAACGTTCGACGGGACGTGAATTCTCCACTCTGTGCACCGCCCCATGGCCAATCGCAGCACCCAGCATGCTGCCAGCGATCGTCGCTGCATCGTTGCCGCGGCCACTGCCGAACTGGTGACCGACAACTCCGCCGATGATCGCACCGGCCAGCGTCCGACCCGGTGCGTGGCGGCGAGACTCATACGACGTGTAGTACTCGGTGTCTTGCCAGCATTCCCGCACTGGGGTCTTGACGTTGACGTAGCGAACTATCGGCTTCGAGCTGATGACTTTCGCATAGTCGTAAATCGCTGCATTAGCGCCAGTGGAAACGGCCAGCAATGCCGTTGCTGTGGCCAGTCCTGCAATTATTCGTTTGCTGTTCATGATCCTCTCCATTCCCAAGCGACTGACCTTTTGTCAGCCTGGGAACAAGAGTAGATCCGGCGCAATGAACCATTGCTGAATACAAAATGAATGGGGACTGAATCATCGTAGGAGCCCTGCTTGCCAGCGTGACAGTCGCAGTGCAAGCACAGCTCCTACCCGACGCGCTTCTTGGCCGCGCGCCATTCCTTGTCGAGTGACTCAAGCGAGTGATCGTTGAGCGCCCTGCCGTCCTCTCTGACGGCGCTTTCCATATCCCGGAAACGGCGCTCGAACTTGTAGTTTGCAGATGTCAGTGCATTCTCCGGGTCGACGTCCAGGTGTCGGGCGAGATTGACAACCGCAAACAGAAGATCGCCAAACTCCTCTTCAATGCTGGCAACACTGCGTGAGCCTACAGCCGCCTCAAGCTCGTCCAGCTCCTCACGGATCTTGGCGCGCACGCCTTGCCGGTCTGGCCAGTCGAAGCCTACTGTGCCGGCACGTTTACCGAGCTTCTCAGCCCGTTTCAACGCGGGTAGCGCTACGGCTACGCCGGCCAGCGCGCTGTCGTCGTCTTTGCTGGCCCTTTCCTCGGCCTTGATACGTTCCCACGCACCGTCAACCGCGCCCGCAGCACGTTCCTCATCAGTTCCGAACACGTGTGGGTGGCGCCGCAACATCTTGTCAGTGATCGTCCCGGCAACATCATCAAAATCAAATATGCCGGCCTCATTGGCCATCTGAGCGTGAAAAACGACCTGGAACAGCAGATCCCCGAGCTCGTCCCTGAGGGCGACAAAGTCTTCCCGAGAGATAGCATCGGCAACCTCGTATGCCTCCTCGACCGTGTAGGGTGCGATGGATGAGAAGTCTTGCTTCTGGTCCCACGGGCACCCGTTCTCGGCGTCACGCAGGCGCTCCATAACTTCAAGTAATTTATCGATACTACTCATACCTCGTTATTTATTAATAAGTTTTATAAATCTAAGAAGCATCTGGGCAGTTGCACCCCAGATCCGCTGGCCCTCGTAGTGAAACTCGACCATCGGGAATGACAGCCCCTGCCATTCACGCGTCACCATACGATGGTTTACCGGTTCCATCAGGAAAGACAGGGGCACCTCGAACGCGTACTCGACCTCTGTCGTGTCTATCTCGAGCGGCACAGATCCATCGACGAACCCGACAATGGGGGTCACCGCGTAGCCCGTGACCGTCGGCATCGTCTCCAGGTAGCCAATGATCGACACGTGCTCTTCCGGAATGCCGATTTCTTCGCGGGTCTCACGTAACGCGGTTGTTTCGATATCCGCGTCAGAATCCTCCATGCGCCCACCCGGAAAACTCACCTGGCCCGCATGGTGCTTGAGATCTGCCGAGCGCTGCGTCAGCAATATGGAAAGCCCTGCAGCGTGGCGGCGCACCGGAATCAGCACACCGGCCGGCGTCAGGGTTGCGGCGATTTTCTCGAGCATTCCCTGGGGCCAGCTGTAGGTACCCCTGGGCACCACAACGTCCAGCGGATTGGACGGTTTTCTCGTCGCCGCCAGTCGCTCGCGCAGATGTGCGGCCGTGATAGTCACCTAGTTCTTGATGCCACCCTCTGTCAGGGCGGCAGGGTCAAGCAGGCGATCGAGTTCCTCGTCCGTCAGGTCCGTCATTTCCTGCGCGACGTCCTTTAACGGTCTGCCCTCGGCATACGCTTTCTTTGCGATGGCGGCGCCGAGTTCGTAGCCGATGACCGGGTTCAACGCAGTAACCAGGATCGGATTGCGACCGACAGTGGCGCTGATCTTGTCGACATTGACTGTGAATCCGGCGATCGCCTTGTCCGCCAGTACCGTGCAGGCATTGGCCAACAACTCGATGCTCTGCAACAGGTTGTGGGTCACAACCGGCAGCATGACATTGAGCTGGAAATTACCCGACTGGCCGCCAATAGCGACCGTCGCATCGTTGCCGATCACCTGCGCTGCAACCATCGCAACCGCCTCGGGAATTACCGGGTTAACCTTGCCCGGCATGATGCTCGAGCCCGGCTGCAGCGCGGGCAATGCGATCTCACCAATACCTGCCAACGGGCCGGAGTTCATCCAACGCAGATCATTCGATATCTTGGTCAGGCTCACGGCGAGCACTCTCAGCTGCCCCGACGCTTCAACGGCAGCATCCTGGCTGGAGAGGCTCTCGAACTTGGACGCGGCCGACTTGAAGTCGATACCGGTCCTCTCGGCCAGCAGCACGGCGACTTTGTCGCCAAATTTTGGGTGCGCATTGATGCCGGTGCCGACAGCGGTGCCGCCCATGGCGAGCTCCGTCAGTCGTCCCATCGTGTCGCCAAGCCTCTCTGCGGCATGGTCGATTTGCGAGCGCCAGCCGTCGAGCTCTTGCCCAAGCGTTACGGGCATGGCATCCATCAGGTGCGTACGGCCGGTCTTGACGATATCGCCTACCTCGGCGGATTTGGTCTCCAGCGCAGCCGACAAATGCCTCAATGCTGGCACCAGGTGCTCATGAATCGCGATTGCGGCACTGACATGGACACAGGTGGGAATCGCGTCATTGCTGCTTTGACTCATGTTCACATGGTCGTTCGGGTGCACTTCGGCGCCCAGATTCTCCGAGGCAACGTGGCCGATGACCTCGTTGGCGTTCATGTTCGAACTGGTGCCAGATCCTGTCTGGAATACATCGATCGGAAAATGCTCGTCGTACCCGCCTTCGGCGACTTCCAGAGCCGCCTTCTGGATAGCCATTGCGACGTCGTTCGTGAGCAGACCGAGTTCGTTATTGGCGCCGGCACACGCCCATTTCACCAGACCGAGCGCGGAAATGAACTGCCGCGGCATCGGCAAGCCACTGATCGGAAAATTCTCGACAGCCCGCTGCGTCGTTGCTCCCCACAATGCGTCTGCGGGAACCTGGAGTTCACCCATGCTGTCATGTTCGGTGCGATATTCTTTGCTAGTCATTGCCTGTAATACTCCGTGCTATATGCCATGCGTCCTCGCGCGTGTATCATGGCGCCGCAGCGCAAGAGGCGCTGCGCGCAGGTATCATTCGCGCATTGCGCGCGCAAGTCTACACTGGTTTTCATCACATGAAAGTGTCAACGCTAAGAGCCCTCTCGCCCGCTGATGGTCGCTATGCCGACAAGGTCAAAGGGCTGCGCGACATATTCAGCGAGTACGGCCTCATTCGCTTCCGGGTACTGGTCGAAGTGCGATGGTTGCAGTGTCTCGCTGACGAATCGTCGGTGCCCGAACTCGCGCCGCTGTCCTCAGTAATGAAAGACGTCCTGAACCACATCGTGGACGACTTTTCGCTGGATGACGCTGAACGCATCAAAGACATCGAGGCGACAACAAATCATGACGTCAAAGCTGTCGAGTATTTCATCCGCGAACGTTTGGGAGATGGGCCCGAAACCGGTCCTCTCAAGGACTTTTTGCATTTTGGCTGTACATCCGAGGACATCAACAACGTTGCTTATGCACTGATGCTGCGGTCCGCACGGACCGATGTCATCCTGCCGCAGATGCAGGAAATCAGGGCCAGGCTTCAATCCATGGCCCGGGAACATGCCGCTTTGCCAATGCTGTCACGGACTCACGGACAGACGGCCAGCCCGACAACCTTAGGCAAAGAACTGGCCAATGTCGTCGCGCGCCTGGACCGGGCCCAGCAGCAGTTTCACAGCGTCGATATTCGTGGAAAATTCAACGGCGCCGTCGGCAACTTCAATGCCCACGTCGTTACCTACCCGGAGGCGGACTGGCAGGCGATCAGCGGCAGTTTCGTCGAGTCGCTGGGCCTGGACCTGAACCCGTATACAACACAAATCGAACCGCACGACTGGACGGCTGAGTATGCGCATGCGCTGGTTCGCTACAACACCATCCTGATCGACCTCTGTCGCGACGTGTGGGGATACGTTTCGCTCGGCTATTTCAAACAGCGGGTCGCCAAAGACGAGGTCGGGTCTTCAACGATGCCGCACAAGGTCAACCCGATCGATTTCGAGAACGCCGAAGGGAACCTCGGCATGGCAAACGCGATGCTGAGTCACTTTGCTGAGAAACTGCCGATTTCACGCTGGCAACGAGACCTCACCGACTCGACCGTGCAGCGAAATTTCGGCGTTGCCATCGGCTATATCATTATCGCACTGCAATCCACGCACAAAGGTCTCGCAAAGTTACAGGTCAATAACGAAGCAATCCTTGCGGATGTCAGCGCCGCGTGGGAAGTGCTCGCTGAGGCCGTGCAATCCGTGATGCGCCGCTATGGCATCCCGGAGCCCTACGAGAAACTCAAGGCGCTGACGCGCGGCCAGGCCGTCACGAAAGACCTGCTGCAGGAGTTCATCGCGACGCTCGACATTCCGGATGACGAGAAAAAACGCCTTCTCGACCTCACGCCGCAGCACTACACGGGCGTCGCAGCCAGCCTCGCGAGCAAAATCTGAGCCCCACGTACCATATGTGAAATTCCCGGGGCCAATCACGCCCACCCGCGGATTCTCTGAATCGCCCGTCACGTCTGGGATACGAACCGTTCGCATCGGCAATGTCTGCGGCAAAAACGTGACGCAGTTGGCACAGTCAATCTTTTCCGGCCGGTAAGATGACTCACTATGGAACAGGCACGAGAAAAAGGCCAACGCTGGGTCATCTCCACACGTGAAGAGATGCGGCAAGCCGTCATCGACGTCGCGCGCGAGGCAAGCCGCAAGATTTCAATCTTCACTCACGACCTTGAGCCGGGCATCTATGACGACCCGGACTTTCTTGAAGTCATAAAACGATTCATTTTATCGCAGGCTTATTCTCGAATTCGCGTCCTGATCGCGGACCCGACTCGCGCCATCAAGAACGGCAACAACTTCGTTCACCTCGGGCGTCGGCTTAACACCTATATCGAATTCCGGCATGTTCGTGAAGATCTGCGAACGCATGCCGAGTCGTTCTGTATCGCCGATGAAACTGCATTGGTTTATCGGCTGCAGGCCAATCGTTGGGAAGGCATCGCCGATACCTACGAACCGGCCGTGGCCAAACTGTACGGCAAGATGTTCGACGAGCTCTGGACCGCCAGCGAAGTAGAAATGGAATTCCGCCAACTCGGCATCTAAAACAAATTCAGGGGGCCTCAGGGCCTTGGCACGGAATGCACCCAACAGATCTGACTGTCTCAGCTGTCATTGAAGACAATGGACGTTATTTGCTCGTCGAAGAATATTCGAGGGGAGATGTTCTGCTGAACCAACCCGGCGGCCATATCGAGGCCGGCGAATCGCCCGAAGAAGCGGTCATTCGCGAGGTTCGCGAGGAAACAGGCTGTGACGTTTCCTGCGGTGAACTCATCGGCGTTTATCTGTGGATCCACCCACAGACGCGCCAACAGTTCCTGCGGCTCGTCTTCGTCGCAGAATACCTCGGCTGCGACGAGAGCAGGAGCCTCGATCGTAATGTCGTCAGGAAGCGCTGGATGGCGCGTGAAGATATCGAGCACCGCCGCAACGGACTGCGCTCTCCCGTCGTCTTGCGCTGTGTTTGCGACTTCGAAGCGGGCAAACGCCAGGCCGACTCGCTGCTCACCGGCATGCTGCCTTTGCAGAACAACGTCGACGCGGTACTCGCCAACGCCGACCTGGTCTGAATGCTAGAATTCGTCGGCTATGATGCCGGACCTCCAAAATCGTAAAGTCGTTCTGGGCCTCTCCGGAGGTGTGGATTCGGCCGTCGCCGCTATTCTTCTCAAGGAGGCCGGCGCCGAGGTGCACGCGCTGCACATGACGAACTGGGAGGACGAGGACGGCTATTGCACGGCAGCTGAAGACCTCCAGGACGCACGCAGTGTGTGCGAGCAGCTCAACGTCCCGCTGCATCATGTCAATTTCGCCAAACAGTACCGCGACCGGGTGTTCCAGTATTTCCTCGACGAGTACGCTGCTGGCCGCACGCCCAACCCGGACGTCCTGTGTAATCGCGAGATCAAATTTGGCGTATTCAGGGAACATGCCAAGCGCCTTGGCGGTGAACTGCTTGCGACCGGCCACTACGCGCGCACGGCGCTTGTTGATGGCCGGACCGTATTACTCAAAGCTGCTGACCTCAACAAGGATCAGAGCTACTTCCTGCACGCGGTAAGTGCCGACGCGCTGGCCGAAACTGTATTCCCGCTAGGCGACTTGCAGAAAAATGCGGTTCGGGACATTGCGCGAGATCACGGACTCGCTGTGCATAACAAGAAGGACAGCACCGGTATCTGTTTCATCGGTGAACGGCCATTTCGCGAGTTCCTGAGCACCTACTTACCGGCCTCGCCTGGCCCCATCCTCACGCCGGATGGAAACGAAATTGGCGAACACTCGGGCCTGATGTACTACACGCTCGGGCAGAGACAGGGACTGGGTATTGGTGGCCGCCAGGACGCAAGTGACGAGCCCTGGTACGTCGTCGATAAAGACCCGCCAAACAACGCGTTGATCGTTGCCCAGGGCAATACCGATCTCTTACTGAGCGACGGCCTGGTCGCCGTCGAGGCAAGCTGGATCAATGGTCCGCCCGCCGCACTGGAATCTGGCTATCGATGCTCCGCCAAAGTGCGCTATCGGCAAGTTGATCAACCCTGCACGGTTGAACACATTCGCGACGGGACGCTCAGGGTTCGCTTTGACACCGCGCAGAGAGCGGTCGCTCCGGGCCAGTATGTGGTGTTTTACGAGACAGATCGCTGCCTGGGCGGCGCGGTTATTGACGAAATCGACAAGATCAGCGATTCGGGTTCCGCTATAATGCGCCCGCCCGTTGACCTTTCAGGTCACGGCTAACCCCGACAATCCCGGAGAAAACACGATGAAGGACAGCTTCGGCGCGCGCTCGACGCTTGCTGTTGGTGACGACAGCTTTGAAATTTTCCGCCTTGATGCCGTAACTGAAGGGCATGCAGCAAAGCTGCCCTACTCCCTGAAAATTCTGCTGGAGAACCTGCTGCGGCACGAAGATGGTCGTGACGTGACCCGCGACGATATTCTCGCGCTGGCGAACTGGGATCCAAGGGCGGCCCCAAGCACGGAAATCTCGTTCACACCGAGCCGTGTGATCCTGCAGGACTTCACGGGGGTCCCTGCTGTCGTCGATCTTGCCGCGATGCGCGATGCTGTGGTCAAACTCGGTGGTTCGGCCGACAAGATCAATCCGCTGTCGCCCGCCGAACTGGTTATCGACCACTCTGTGCAGGTCGACAACTACGGCGCCGCCAATTCTCTTGATCTGAATAACAAGATCGAGTTCAGCCGCAACAGGGAACGTTACTCCTTCCTGCGTTGGGGCCAGTCGGCATTTGAGAACTTCCGCGTCGTACCGCCGAACACCGGTATCGTGCACCAGGTAAATCTGGAGTATTTGTCGAGGGTTGTCTTCGACACCGAAAAAGGCGGCAGCCGCAGAGCCTACCCGGATACCGTCGTCGGGACGGATAGTCATACGACCATGATCAACGGACTCGGCGTACTTGGCTGGGGCGTCGGCGGCATCGAGGCAGAAGCCGCCATGCTTGGTCAGCCGATTACGATGCTGATTCCGCATGTCATCGGCTTCAAGCTCACAGGTACGCTTAAGGAAGGCACAACGGCGACAGACCTCGTTCTGACCGTGACAGAAATGCTTCGCGAGAAAGGCGTGGTTGGCAAATTCGTTGAGTTCTACGGCGACGGTCTGAGCAGCTTGCCGCTTACGGATCGTGCAACGCTGGCAAACATGTCGCCTGAATTCGGTTCGACCTGTGCCATTTTCCCGATTGACGGCGAAACAATCCGCTATCTCGAACTGTCAGGCCGGGATGCTGACCACATCAGGGTGATCGAAGCCTACGCCAAGGAACAAGGGCTATGGCGCATTGATGGCCAACCGGACGCGCTTTACAGTGACACGCTCGAACTCGACATGAACACAGTCGAACCCAGCATTGCGGGACCGAAGCGCCCTCAGGACCGCATCGCCCTGAGCGTCGCAGATACAACCTATCAAAGGCACCTCGAGACTGCTGTCGCCAGTCGTGAAGCCGGTGGCTCTGCGATAGCAAAGCTCGACGGCGAAGATGTCGAGATTCGTGACGGCGCCGTCGTGATTGCGGCCATCACCAGCTGCACCAATACGTCCAACCCTGCTGTAATGGTCGCGGCCGGCCTGCTGGCGCGCAATGCTCATGCGAAAGGTCTGAAGACCAAGCCATGGGTGAAAACGAGCCTGGCACCCGGATCGAAAGTGGTCACGGACTACCTGGAGAAATCGAACCTGATCGATGATCTCGACGCACTTGGTTTCTACACCGTTGGCTACGGCTGCACGACCTGTATCGGCAATTCCGGACCGTTGAAGCCTGAGATCGAAGCCGCCATTAAGGAAGGCGATATCGTCGTGACGAGTGTGCTTTCGGGCAACCGTAACTTCGAGGGACGCATTCACGCGCTCGTACAGATGAACTTCCTGGCATCACCGCCACTTGTCGTCGCGTACGCGCTCGCGGGCAATCTTGACGTCAATCTGCTGAACGACCCACTTGGCGAAGATACAGACGGCAAGCCGGTTTTCCTGAAAGACATCTGGCCCAGCCAGAAAGAAATTCACGAGACGATCGCGGCGAACATCGACTCCGACATGTTCAAGTCGAGTTACAGCAGCGTATTCGCCGGTGACGAAAACTGGAATGCGATCAGCACACCGGAAGGCGAGATCTACACCTGGGACGAGGCATCAACCTACGTCAAGAATCCTCCGTACTTCGAGGGCATGACCGCTGATCCGGCGCCAGTACGCGAGATCAAAGGGGCCCGGGCACTCGCATTGCTTGGTGATTCGGTCACGACCGATCACATTTCACCAGCGGGCGGTATTGCGGCAGACAGTCCGGCGGCCGAGTATCTGAAGGCGAACGGCGTCAAGCCATCTGACTTCAACTCGTACGGTTCACGTCGTGGCAACCACGAAGTGATGATGCGCGGCACGTTCGCGAACATCCGCTTGCGTAACCAGCTTGCGCCGGGCACTGAGGGCGGCTGGACGAAGCACCAGCCCAGCGGCGAACAAATGTCGATCTACGACGCGTCCCTGAAATACAAGCAGGAAGGCACGCCGCTCGTGGTTATCGCCGGTACCGAGTACGGCACAGGTTCTTCCCGCGACTGGGCTGCCAAGGGGACGCTGCTACTGGGCGTCAAGGCCGTTCTTACCAAGAGCTTCGAACGCATTCACCGCTCGAACCTGATCGGCATGGGCGTGTTGCCCTTGCAGTTCCAGGACGGTGACGATGCCGTATCGCTTGGTCTGACCGGTACGGAAACGTTTGATATTTCCGGCCACACAGATCCTGATGCCAAAACCGCCACTGTCACAGCGACTCCGACAGAAGGCGATCCCATCACCTTCGAGGCAGACATTCGCATCGATACGCCGAAGGAACGTGACTACTACGAGAACGGCGGCATCCTGCATTACGTTCTGAGACAGCTTGCTGCTTGATGGCCTGCTGACAGCCCTGCGTGAGGCGCAGCATGTTTGCGTTCTCACCGGGGCCGGCATTTCCGCCGAGAGCGGCGTACCGACATTCCGGGACGCACAAAGCGGCCTCTGGGCGAAGTACGACCCGCTCGACCTCGCGACACCTGAAGCATTTCTGCGCGATCCGGAGTTGATCTGGCGCTGGTATCGCTGGCGCCGCGAACTCGTTGCGAAAGCTGAGCCCAACCCGGGACATTTAGCCCTGGCGAGGCTGGCGGAATGTGTTCCTCGATTCACGCTGGTCACCCAGAATGTCGACGGCCTGCATCAGCGCGCTGGCAGCACCGATGTCATTGAGTTCCACGGTAACCTGTTCGAAAATCGGTGCTTTGTTGAGGACTGCGTCATCGATTCCGGCACGGATACAGCCGAGGATGCGGTGCCCGTTTGCCCCGCTTGCGGCGGACACCTGCGCCCAGGCGTTGTCTGGTTCGGTGAAGCCATTCCTGGGCGCGCCCTTAAAAACTCATTTGCCGCAGCAGCCGACTGCGACGTGTTTTTGTCGATCGGAACGTCTTCGCTGGTCTATCCCGCCGCAGGCCTGGCCGAGATCGCGAAAAACAACGGCGCAACTGTCGCCGAGGTCAATCCTGACCCGACCATGCACGCGGCTGGTTTCGATCACGCAATTGCTGCAAAAGCTGGTACGGTATTGCCTGAGATACTGAAACGAGTGTCTGCGACGTGACCGAAAAATCTGCTGCAAAAATCCTGGCCAGGCCGCGCTGGATGAAAATTACCGGTGCTGTAATAGGCGCACTGGCCGTTATTTATATCGTGCTTGGCATCTACTGGTCGCGCCAGCCCGACGTTTTCTGGGTCAATCATACGATTGACGAGCAACGCATCGTCGTTGGGTATTCCACCGCGGACACGCTGATACGCGTCACCGAGGTAATGCTCGATAAACCGGGTGGTTACCTCAGCAATGACGTCATGCCGCCAGGTGTTTTTCTCGATAATGTTCCCAACTGGGAACTTGGTGTGCTGCAGCAAGTGCGCGATCTTGCGCGGGTCATCCGCAACGACTACAGCCGGAGCCAGTCGCAGTCCAAGGAAGACCCTGACATTCGCGACGGTGAGCAGGCATTTTTCATCGACAACACCTCATGGATATTTCCAAAGGCCGAGTCCGAGTACCGCCATGCGATAGAGGGATTCCGACGCTACAGAGACCGGCTCGTCGACGATGCCGACTCCGAGGCGCAATTCTACGCGCGCGCAGACAACCTCAGGGAGTGGCTCGCACAGGTCGAAAAGAGGCTCGGTAGCCTGACTCGACGGCTTGGCGACAGTGTCGCGACGACGCGTATCAATGAAGACCTTGCTGGTGACCCATCTGCCACTGCATCGAATCCGCAGCCAGACCAGGTCACTGTGCAAACGTCATGGTTTGACGTTGATGATGTGTTCTTCGAGGCGCGTGGTACCGCGTGGGCGCTGGTGCATTTTTTCCGCGCTGCCGAATTCGATTTCGCGCAGGTGCTGGACGACAAAAATGCCAGCGCCAGTGTCAGACAGATCATTCGCGAACTCGAGGCCAGTCTGCAGCCGCTGGGGTCCCCGATGATCCTGAACGGCAGTGGCTTTGGTTTTTTTGCCAACCATTCCCTGGTGATGGCAAATTACCTGGCGCGTGCGAACGCGGCAGTCATCAACCTCAGGGAGCTCCTGGATCAAGGGTAATCGCCCGCTGGGGCGGGCTCCTGAATGCTAAATCACTTTAAGTTATGTCTTTAACTTATTGTTTTTAATATATTCCCAGCCAAGCTGGTATCGATTTCCAGGACTCGCCGAGCGACTTGTCCAGACGTTTGTAATCAGGTTCAAAGCGGCCCACGCGCTGCCAAAATCGCCTTGAGTGGTTCATGTGCTTTGCGTGGCACAGCTCGTGGATCATCAGGTAGCGAAGTAATGCCGGGTCGAGGAACAACAGGCAGTAGTTGATGCTGATGGTACCGGTGCTCGAGTGACTGCCCCAGCAGGTGCGTTGCCCCCGCACGTGCATTCTCTTGAACGGATCACCCGTCATTGCTGACAATGAACGCAGTTGTGGCAGGAACTCCTTCTTCGCGACCGACGCCAGCCAGCGCTTGAGTGCCATCACACAGAGCTTGTCGTCACCTGTCCGGCCGCTCAATGTGACAACACGATTGCTGCAACGGTAACGGACCGTGTCCGCGTCGCTGCGGCGCTCGTAGCGCACGCGAAATCGTTGCTCGAGCGCCGGCAACTCGACCAGGTTGGGCAATACGAACGGCTCTGGCGGTAGCACTTCGGCAAAGGATGCCCTGGACCGGTCGATCCACTCTCGATGCTCTTCGACAAATGCCTGTATGTCCCGCGCCCTGGTTCGCCGTGGCACAACGACCTCGACACGTCCCCGGGGGAATACTTTGATCGACAGACGGCGGGCGCGCTTGCTTTCACGCACAGAAAAGCCTGGCGAATCGCCAGGCTCTTCGGTATCTGAAAACAGTCTGAGTTGTTCTGCCGCGCTGTGCACGGCGTCTATTCTACGGATGGTCGCCCGAGAAGCGAACCGCATCGCTCATCGACATCTTGCCCTCGACGCCGCCAACCTCAGCACTCTCACTGATATAGAGCTTGACCTCGCGTTCCAGCACGATACTGCCTTCCACAACCGATCCCGGCCCAATGACAATCACTGGGAGCTTGTCGTTGTTGCCATTGCGGTTCCACATGCCGGGTTTCTCGATAATGATGTCACCTTTGACGACGGATGCGTCGCTCAATTCCACACCGCCGGCAACAGTGCTGATATCGCCACCCACCTCACTGCCGACGAGTTCGATGGACCCATTGACGTTGCTGACGTTGCCTGTCACCACGGTGCCTTTCTCGAGAGAGATGCGGCCGTTCACGGTTTCGACTTCGCCACTCACTTTGCCACCCTCGCCCACGCTGACCGAGCCGTTGACCGTCTCCAGGCTCTGCGCCGTGACATTGTCGTCCAGCTTGACGCTGCCATTCACCGTATTCGCGTTCTCGATTTTCGAGTTCTGATCCACGCGGATCTTGCCGTTAACCGTGTTGAGTGACCCCGTGACCGTGGCGCCTTCGCCTACCGAAATACTGCCGTTGACACTGGTCGCGCCATCAGATTCACTGCCTGCAGCGACACTGACACTTTTGTTTACACTCGCGCCGTAAACCGGCACGGTCATCAGTAAAATCAGTAATCCTATGGTGAATGCGCTCTTGAGTAATGCTTTGCTCATTTTCAGATCCCCTTGGCATTGGTACTCATTAGATACCTCCGATCGGCGATCGGTTGCAATATGGACACAAGAAAATGCCCTATGAGTTGATCGATATTGGCGCCAATCTTACCCACGACAGCTTTGATGAAGATCGTGCCGAGATGATGCAGCGCGCGCATGACGCCGGCGTGTCCAGAATGATCGTTACGGGCAGCAGCAACCAGGGCAGCCTGGACGCGGTGAGTCTCGCTGAAACCGAGCCCGGACGGCTGTATGCCACAGCGGGCGTGCATCCGCATCATGCCGCTGATTTCGACGACAGTAGCGCCCGCCTGATTCGCGAGCTGGCCGCCAAAGACTCGGTTGTAGCCGTCGGGGAGTGCGGGCTGGACTACTTTCGCAACTATTCGCCGCGCCAGGCGCAACTGGCCGCATTTCAGTCACAGCTGGATATAGCGGCTGAAACCGCCATGCCGGTCTTCCTGCACCAGCGCGACGCGCACGACGACTTTGTCGATGTGCTGGAGCCGATGCTGCCACGGATAACGCGAGCCGTTGCACACTGCTTCACAGGTGAACACGAATCCCTGCGTGAATACCTGGCAATGGGGCTATGGATCGGCATCACCGGCTGGATCTGCGATGAGCGCCGCGGCGCTCACTTGCACGATATTGTTTCGGCTATCCCGGACGACCGGTTGTTAATTGAGACGGATGCGCCCTACTTGCTACCGCGCACTATCCAACCGAAACCAAAAACACGGCGCAACGAACCGGCTTACCTGCCAGAAGTCTTGCGGGTGGTGGCCGAAGCGCGAGGTCAGACTGAAGAGCACGTGGCGAGCATTACTACGGAGAACGCGATTCGCTTTTTTGGGCTGTAACGGGACGCCACATGACCAGGTCGTTGTAGATTGCCTGGCCGAGCTTGAAATCCATCGTCCCAACCTGCTCAAAACCGTATTTTCGATAGCAATTGACAGCCCAGGGCGCCTCTTCCCAGACGGTAAGCCAGACGCCGTCAGCCGACTGCTCTTGCGCGTAGCGCGCGGCGGCATCTATCAGGCGGCCACCGATACCGAAGCGCTGCTGACCCGGCATGACATAGACCTGGTGCAGCTCGAGTGCTCGCGCCACCGGAATTTCATCCGGTTGTGCGCCCTCCCGAATCTTTATAAATCCGATAGCCAGGTCATCATTCAGTGCCAGCAGGTAGCGACACCCTGGCAAGCCCATGGCCGCATGAATCGCGACTTCGCTGAAAAAGTCCTCGAGATGTGCCACAAGGTCGTCAGGCTCAGACCAATTTTCATAGGCCGCGCGAAAAGACGCGTGCCCTATGGCCGACAACGTCGCGACATCGTCGACGCCCGCCTCACGAATAGAGATGTTGGTCGTCACTTTTTTCGATGCGAGTACATCTGGTCCACCTGGGTACCGAGAGCCGCTTTGCGAACCAGGTCCCAGTGCGGCTTGAACGCCTCGATCTTGAACTTCGCTGCAGACTTGTCGGCCTCACCGAACTCCTCCAACAACTGGTCGAGGTCACTCACGAGACTCGGTACACCCTTGGTGAACTCCGCGCCATCCAGAAACAGGATGCGGCCCGCAACCGGCACCTGACGAACGATATGCCTGACTGCGGCAATGCGGTCATAGAGTGCGGCCTGCGGATTGGAAAACGTATAACGGCGGTCCTTGCTGATAACAGTCCATTCCTGCATCTTGTCACTGCCAAATACAGTCCCAGTCGCATCCTTGATGTCGACAATCAGCAAACCCTGCGATGTCAGCATCAGGTGATCGATCTGGATT
>Ga0316190_10000901_pt1 | contig 21052 bp, 17 predicted proteins | sample Eddworburrow2_MG_FD_204929 | JGI IMG/M metagenome (GOLD analysis project Ga0316190, IMG submission 204929) | Coastal sediment microbial communities from Maine, United States - Eddy worm burrow 2 | ecosystem: Environmental > Aquatic > Marine > Coastal > Sediment | place: USA: Maine | collected... | reverse complement strand
ACCTTGCCCATGGGCGGCGGTAAAGGCGGTTCCGACTTTGATCCCAAGGGTAAATCCGACAACGAGGTGATGCGGTTTTGTCAGAGCTTCATGAGTGAACTTTCCCGCCATATCGGCCCGAACACGGACGTGCCTGCCGGGGATATCGGTGTCGGGGCCAGAGAAATAGGCTATTTATTCGGCATGTATAAAAAGCTTCGCAATGAATTTACCGGTGTTTTGACGGGAAAAGGTTTGAACTGGGGCGGCAGCCTGATTCGCCCGGAAGCCACCGGCTACGGTTCCGTTTATTTTGCTGCTGAAATGCTGGCAACCCGCGACCAAAACCTGGAAGGAAAAACCTGTTTGGTTTCAGGTTCCGGAAATGTGGCCCAATTCACGGCGGAAAAATTGATTGAATTAGGCGCCAAAGTGACGACCCTATCGGACTCTTCGGGCTATATCCATGATGAAAGCGGCATTGACCAGAAAAGGTTAGCGTATGTCAAAACCCTTAAAAATATCCGCCGGGGGCGCATCGAAGAATATGCCGACAAGTTTTCTTCTGCGGTCTACACGGCGGCCGATCCGGCCCTGGACCATAACCCCTTGTGGGCCCACAAAGCCGACTGCGCCTTTCCCAGTGCCACCCAGAATGAAATAAGCGGCAAAGATGCCCGCAATTTGGTCGACAATGGTGTGGCCCTGGTTTCTGAAGGTGCGAACATGCCCACGATGCCCGAGGGCATTGATATTTTCAAGGAGCACAAAATTCTTTATGGACCCGGCAAGGCTGCCAATGCCGGCGGCGTTTCCGTTTCCGGACTGGAGATGACCCAAAACAGCATGCGGCTGGTATGGACCCGCGAAGAGGTAGACGATCGACTCAAACTCATCATGAAGACCATCCATAGCACTTGTGTGGACGCCGCTGCGCAATACGGTGCGCCGGGCGATTATGAAAAAGGCGCTAATATCGCCGGATTTTTAAAAGTGGTGGATGCGATGCTCGATCAGGGACTGGTATGATGTTCGATGTTTGATTTATTTTGACATCATGTTGTAAAGAAATGAAGGTTTTAGCTAATCACAGATCCCATTGATTGAAGATTGTCGATTGAAGATTGAATATTTAAGGTCCGCCTCTCTCCGAACTGCAGGCTCTACGAGCCGGAAGCCGGCGGGATCGATTATTAAGAAAAGATAATAAGAAGACGGAGCGAAGCGAGATCCAGAAATATTCAATTTGCAATCTTCAATCTTCAATTCTCCACCTCCGGCTCATCCGGATTAAGTGTTTTTTCCCCGGTGATTAGCTATCCGGTATCAACTATAAAAAATTCTGTCCATGTTTTTACCCTACTTTAACTTCAAGGAGAATCCCTTCAATCTTACCATAGATCTGGCGTATCTTTATCTGGGCCACCATCACGAAGAGGCCAATGCACACCTGACTTACGCTGTTTCTGAAGGTGAGGGATTTATTGTTATTACCGGAGAACGCGGTGTCGGAAAAACAACCGTATGTCGGAGTTTTCTTGAAGGACTGGGTAAAAATGTTGAAACGGCTTATATCGATCGATCAACTTCGAACCCCCAAAAACTGTTGCTGTATATCAACGCCGAATTCAAGATTCGCTCCAAAACGGCGACGATTAAGGATCTTGCCGATGCGCTCAATGAATTTCTCATGCAGAAAAAGATCGAGGGTAAAAAGGTGGCCGTTTTTATTGATGATGCGCATCAACTGAACAGTGATGTTCTTGAGCAAGTTCGACTGATATCCAACTTGGAAACGACAAAGGATAAATTGCTCCAGATCGTGCTCATCGGCGAGCCAAAGCTCTCCGTAATGCTCAATTCAAATGAATTGCGCCAGATCGGGCAGCGCGTCTCGGTCGGATACTGCATAGATCCACTCACCTATGACGAAACCGTCGGTTACATACAGCATCGTCTCACCATTGCCTCCAAGGGACCGCCCATAAGGTTTGACCCGAAAGCTGTACGCCGAATCTTCAAGTACTCCCTCGGAATCCCAAGATATATCAACGTCGCTTGCGATCGGGCTCTCGAAATTGCATACCAACGTAAATTCAATCATATCGACAGCGACATCGCCAAGGCGACCATCCGTTATTTAAGCGACCGTGCTGAAACCGGGAAGTCAAAATCCCGCCATCGGCGGCTGGTTGGATCCATTGCAGCCATATGTTGCCTCATATTCGTGACTGCGATTGCTGTATTTTATTTTAGATACAATAGCGATCAAAATTCTTCAAAAGAGGTCATCGCAGTAAAAAAGGTGCCCCTTGCCCCCGGTCGGTCAACAGAAATGCCTGTTGGAGCTGTGTTGTCTTCCCCTGTGGACCCGGAGCCACCTGCAACAAAAGAGGAATTACCATTAGAGCCGGTTCAACCCGACCAACCAGCGGGGCCGACCGAAACCACTGATAGTTCCGACGTCGAACAAAGTTCTGTTCCAATGATGGCCCACAGCGTGCCTGCCGAAACCTCTGTTTCTTCCTCTGATAGTTCCGACGTCGAACAAAATTCTGTTCCAATGATGGCCCACAGCGTGCCTGCCGAAACCTCTCTCTCTTCCTCTGATAGTTCCGACGTCGAACAAAGATCTGTGCCGATGATGACCCCCACGGTGTCTGCCGAAACCTCTGTTCCTTCCTTTGAAAGTTCCGACGTTGAACAAAGATCTGCGCCAATGACCCACTCCGTGCAGGTCGGGGCATTTCGCAGGACAGAAAATGCAGAAGATTTAATTGCCCAGTTGGCGGTCAAAGGTTATTCAGCTCAGATCGTCGAAATACCGGATTCCCAGGGCCGGCTCTGGTTTACTGTTCGGATCGGAGATCACCCAACCCTTGAGTCAGCCGAAAAACAGGCCGGAATGTTTATGGAAGAGGAGAATATGAAAGCTTACGTCAGGCCTTACAATGCGTTCTAAGTTGAACCCGTGAACGCGTGCCACTTATCTCGGAAATGTCTTGTCCAGGAACTTGTGAAGGTCAACCGCTCCCGGCAAATCCAGTACTTTTATTTTTCCCGTGACTATTTTTTTTTCTATTTTTTTCAATTCCGCCTGAAGAGATGGTGTTACGGCCTTGTTGAGTTCTAACAGATAGATCGCACCATTGCTCATACTCACCCAATGCTGCTGTCCGAAGGTTCCATCCATAAAACTCTTAATTACCTCCTCATAGACCACGGCCATGTCCATTATAACAGAGCTCAAAAGGACATCGGCCTTATCGATCTGGCGTTTATCGCCAATAACGTCAATAAACCAGGCTTTGCCGCCATCTCCGGCTTTTTTGGTCGAGCAGGCTTGCAGCATACCGAATGAGGCGCCATCCCCCAAACCGAAAATAACGTCGGCGCCGACGGCAATTTGATCCTGGGTATTGCGTTTGGCGCCGGCCGCATCCGAATATGCCTCGGCACCGATGACACTATACAGAAGGCGGGAAGTCGGGTTGGAAGCCTTGAGACCCTGAGCAAAACCGGCCGACATTCGATTCCAGGTTGGCGGTTCGCCGGACGCAACAATTCCGACGATATTGGATCGCGTCATTTTGCCGGCCAGCCAGCCGGCCAGATAACTTCCTCCCTGGGGTTGGGTGTCGATGTCGCTAATAAGTCCCGCGGTAACGCCTTGATGATTTTCAACGGTTGCGACCTTGACGCCTGTCTCTCTGGCGATTTCCAGGGCCACAGTTTGATAACCGGCCGCATGGCAAATGATCAATTCACAGCCTTTATTTGCCATATCCCGCAGGGTAGGTTTTATATCTCCATAGCCGAGTGCTTCTGCGAGTTCTATCTTGAATCCATATTTTTGGGCCACATTTTCAAGTCCCGCTTTTCCCTGTTCATTCCAGCCCTTATCGGTCCCTGCCTCCGGGATGGCAAGTCCTACCAACTTCGGTGGATCGCCTGCCGCAGCCAGGTTGATTGACAGTAAACTAAAAATTATCAAAAATAAAATTATTAAAATCGTTTTTTGCACTGGGCTCTCCTCTGCTTTTTTCATGACCATGCTCACGGAAAATGGAATCTATAGGGTAGCAAATACGCTGATAATTTATATAGGTTTCAGGTGTCAGGTTTTCAACATGTTGTCAGTTAAAATCCGGTAAGGGCCTATTGTCCATCACTACCACGTTTGTAGGGGACGCACAAGGCGGACGGCAGGTTGGTCGATCTTGCAAAAAGAAGCAAGGCGATTATCACAACCAAATAGGGGGTCATCAATATAAAATCTGGACTTATTTTTATTCCCGCCACTTGCAAGGCACTGGTTAAGGCCAGGGCAAATCCGAACAGCAATCCTCCCAGGCAGACCTTCACCGGATTCCATTTCCCCAGCATGACAACAACAATGGCGATATAGCCCCGCCCCATGATCATGTCAGGCACGAAAAAGGCCAAATCACCCAGTGCCAGAAATGCGCCGCCGAGACTCGCCAGGAGTCCACCCAGCAGAATCGCAAAAAAGCGAGTGCCGTAGATGTTTACACCGCAGGCATCGGCTGCTCTGGGCGCTTCCCCCACGGCCCGGACGCGCAGCCCAAAACGGGTCTTGTACATTAGGACGTACATGATGGGGACCATCGAAAAGGTCAGGTATACGAGCCAATGCTGATTGAAAAAGGCTTGTCCGATAAGCGGGATGCGGGAAAGAAGTGGAATCTCATTGGTCCCCCCGGCACCAAACAAGATCGGAAACTGATTTCCAAAGATCACCCGGTGGAGGAAACTGCACATACTGCTCGCAAAAATAGTTAACCCCAAGCCGACCACGATCTGATTGACGCCCAGGGTAATGGTCAAAATACCAAAAACGAGGCCCAAGGTCAAGCCGACACCTGCAGCACAAACAAAACCGGATAACAGGCTGTTCGTTTTCAGTGCAACCGTAAAAGATGAGAAAGCCCCTGCGACCATCATTCCTTCTATGCCCAAATTGAGAAGACCGGAGCGTTCTGCATAGGCCTCGCCTAAAGCTGCCAGCAGAATGGGGGTTGTGCCTCTGATGGCGGAGGCAAGTATGGCTGTGATTAAAGCTGATTCGAGGAAGACATTCATTTGGGTATCCATTTTTTTTCAAAGTACTCCGAGGCGGCGAAGAACAGCAGGGTCAGACCCTCCAAGACATGGACGAAAAAAACCGGGACTCCAAGATCGCGTGCCACAAACTCCCCACCCAAAGCTAAAAACGAAAAGAAGAATGCCAAAGGAATGACCGCCCAGCCGTTCAATCTGGCCAGAAAAACCAAAGGGATAGCAGTCATTCCGTATTGAGGACTCCAGCCTGCCTGAAAGAGGCCCTTGACCGCCAGCACGTCGCCGGCACCCGCCAGCCCGGCCAAGCCGCCGCTGATCAGAAGCCCGTAAACGGTGAGGCGTGGGACACACATCCCGGCGTGTATGGCTGCCTTTTTATTCATTCGCATCACGCGGAACTGATAGCCCAGGGTTGTTTTTCTGATCACCCAATGTATGCCCAGAAGGGTTGCAATGCCAATGATTAAGCCGGCGTGTATGCGGGTGAAGGGTATCATGGGCAGGCGATAGACTGCTGGGATCACTGTCGTCTGGGCCGGTACGGTAGACAGATCATTGATAGGGCCCTTGACCAGCCACGTGACCAGGTTTATCGCCAGCCAACTCATCATGAGAGTGGTGATAATCTCGTTAATATCATAACGGGCCTTCAGGACGGCCGGCAAGAGGATCCAGGCCATGCCGCCGAATATTCCCAGAAAGGCGATGGTAACGAGATATGCGGGGTAAGGTAGGGAGTCGGCAAGCCAGGGGGCAGCCCATCCCGTCAGCATCGCCCCGATAAGAAATTGTCCGTCTGAACCGATATTCCAAAGACCTGCTGAGAAACACGCCAGGAGGCCGGCTGAGATGATCAACAGCGGGATCATCTTAATGATGGTTTCAATCAGGCCCAGGGAGGAGCCCATTCCACGGGTGAATAGGAGGGCGAAGTAGATCAGGGGATTTTTGCCGATGGCAAGCAAAATAATACCGCCCGTTATCAAGGAGAAAAGGATTGAGACAATCGATAGCGCTGCCGGTTTAAAGGTGGCAAAGTCGACGTTTTTCAATGAGCCCTCTATTCGCCAATTCCAAGCATGAGTTTACCGACATTTTCAGCAGTTGCAACACTGTGATCCATGAATCCGGAGATCTCACCGTTAAACAAGACACCGATGCGGTTGCTGCAGCTGAAAAGTTCATCCATGTCCGGGGTGATAAGTAAAACGGCAGCTCCCTGCCGGCTTTCTTCCCTGAGAAATTGTCGTATCAATCGGACCGTTGTGGCATCGAGACCGTATGTCGGGTTGCTGCAGACAATCAAGCCCGGTTCGCCGGACAGAGATCTGGCCAATATGAATTTTTGAATGTTTCCGCCGCTCAGGGTGCCAACCCGCGCATCGGGTCCGGCTGCCCGTATCCCGAAGCGGTTGATCAGATCCCCGGTAAAAGATTGAATGCCGGCTTGATTTAAAATGCCGAATCGAGAAAAAGGCTGTCGATAATAACTTTGTAATATCGTGTTTTCCGAAAGGGCCATGTCGATAACGCATCCTTCGTTGATGCGGTCTTCGGTGACGTAGCGGATTCCCAACTCAAACCGTGTGGAGATGTCCGTAAGGGTAATGTCCCGGCCACGGTAAAGCAGTTGGCCCGCAGTTGTTCGTTTTTGTCCCCCGATCACCTCTGCCAGCAAGCGCCGGTCTTCACTGTCGACGCCGGTAATGCCGAGGATTTCGCCTCTTGCGACGCTAAAAGAAATGCGCTTCAGCCCAGCTGCGCCTTGGCTGTTTAAGACTTCAACCTGTCTTAATTCCAACACCGTTTCATCAGCGAATACGTGTTGCGCGGCCACCCGGGGCTGGGGTTCAGGAACAGCCCCGAACATGACTTCAAGAATCCTGTTTGTTGCAGTCTTCTCATCCATAGCCATCAGCATATCACCTGAGAGTTCGGCTGCATTCTTTCCTGACCGCATAATGGTGATGCGATCTGAGATAGAAATGGCTTCACTCAAATTATGGGTGATCAAGACCACTGATTTGCCGGCTTTTCGCAATGATCTCAGGGTATCAAAAAGATCTTCGGTTTCGGCTGGAGAGAGCATGGAGGTGGGTTCGTCCAGAATCAATACGTCGGATTCATGAAAGAGGATTTTCAGAATTTCAGTCCGTTGGCATTCACTGACGGACAGATCCTGAATCTTTCTGTCAGGATCAATGGTAAGACCATAGGCCGCCGATATTTGCTTAAGTTTCTGTTCTGCTTTTTTCAAATTCAGAAAGAAGCCGCTTTCGAAACCCAGGATAAGGTTTTCTAAGACCGTCAATTCGGGTACCAAGGTAAAGTGCTGATAGACCATTCCGATACCCAGTCTCAGGGAATCCTGGGGCGAGCGTATTTTGACGGTCTGATCGCGGACGATGATTGTACCGGCATCCGGCAGGTGCATTCCCGAAAGAATTTTCATCAGGGTTGTCTTGCCCGCACCGTTTTCTCCTAAGATAGTGTGAATTTCAGCGGGATGGAGATCGAGGTTGACATTGTTGCTGGCCACTACACCCGGAAAGTTCTTGGTAATGCCGATCATTTTTATGAGGCTTTTATTTGTCGTCATCTGTTCTCGGCTTCCAATTCCGCCGCCAGCTGTTTCAACTGGTCTTCGAAAACGGCATTTTTGAGATCGAACTCATGGGTGGTTGTTTCCAGTTCATCAAATAGTTGATCAATGGTCGATTCACAGGTGTGAATGGCCTGGGACAATTCGACAATTTGCGGTCCATCCTGGTTCTGTGAGGCCAGCTGCATGGATTCATTGAGATGATTCAATTCTGTTTCAAGGTTTTCGATATCGTTTTCCAGCCGGGTGATACGGTTTTGAAGCGGTTTAACCGCCGTGGAGCGCCGGGCAATGATCTCGGATCTTTGGCGCCGAATTTCCTTTTTTGTGCGCTTTGCGATATGGCCCATCCGATTTTCTTTTGACCGTTTCATTGGGGAAGATTGATTTTCATCGTGCCAGCCCCGTTTTTCGAGAAACTCCTGGTAGCTTCCCTCAAACGTTTCAATGGTATCACGTTGAAACACAATCAGCCTTTCGGCTAAAGAGTGTAAAAACATCTCATTGTGGGTTACCATGATCACGGTCCCCTCAAAACTGTCAATGGCCGCCAGCAATGCGTCACTGGATTCCATATCCAAGTGATTGGTGGGCTCGTCGAGCAGCAGCAAATTGGCCGGGGAAACCAGAAGCTTGCCCAGCATCACCCGGCTTTTTTCGCCTCCTGATAAAACGCTGATTTTCTTCAACGCTTCGTCTCCGGAAAACAACATGGCGCCGCAGATATCGCGGGCCTGCTGCTGGTCGACATCCGGTTGTGAATAGCGTATTTCCTCCTCTACCGTTCGGGCATCGACCAGGCTTTTGACGTTGGTTTGTTCAAAAAATCCTTTCTTAAGGGCAGGGTGATAAACGATTCGGCCGGATTGTGGTGTCAATTCCCCGGCCAGTAGTTTCAGCAGGGTGGTCTTACCCTTACCGTTTTTGCCGACCACACAGATTTTTTCACCCGCTGGGACGGTGATGCTAAAATCCCGGATAAGCGGTGTTTGCGTATCATAAGAAAAGGATAAATTGCTGGCAGCTAAGGCCTGTTTACCGGGGAAGGGGCTGCTGCGAAAAGAAAATTCCAGGAATTTCAGTTGCTCGAGCTTATCCTTCTTTTCCATTTTTTTAAGGGTCTTGACACGAGATTGCACCAAATTTGCCAGCCTGGCCTTGGCGCGAAATCGGCTGATAAACTGTTCGATTTCCCTGCGACGGCGAGCATCATTGACCCGGGTCTTTTCGTATACCTCCTCGTCCTGCGCGATCTGATCGTAATACTTGGCCGTGTTGCCGGCGATTTTACGCAATTTACGGCGATGAATTCCTATGGTGTGAGTTACCAGCTTGTCCATGAAACTCCTGTCATGGGTGATCAGCATCAACTCGTGGGGCCAGTTGTTTAAAAACTGCTCGATCCATCGAATGGAGGTGATGTCCAGATAATTAGTGGGCTCATCCAAGAGCAGCAGATCCGGTTCGGAAACCAAGGCCTTGACCAGGTTTAAGCGCACCTGGAAACCCCCAGAGAATTCTTCGGGATGACGGTAAATGTCTTTTGCAGTGAAGCCCAGCCCGGCAAGGATTTTTTCAACCTTCCATGAATGATCTTGTTCATGATCGGAAAGCGCTCGCATCCCTTCATTCAAAACTGTGTCGGCGGTAAACTCCAGATGCTGCTGTACATATACGATACGATAATTTTTTGGAATTACAACGGCGCCGGAATCCGCTTGTTCTTCACCGGTTATCAATCGGAAAAGGGTTGTTTTGCCATGACCGTTTTGTCCAACCAGACCCAACCGTTCCCTGGAGTGGAGAGAAAAGCCGATCCCATCGAAAATGAGTCGGTCACCAAAGCTTTTTGTCAGATTTTCTACCCGGATCATTAATTCCGACCTAATTTAACTGAATAAGCAGATAGAATACAACGGCTTTCGAGCATCCAGTATCCAGCATCTTGTTGCACTTCAGACAAAATGCGTCTCTAAGGACAGATCTTCCTTGCCACCCTGACTGGATCCTAATATAGCTTATTGATCCGTCAGAAGATTTATTCTCGAACAGGATACCACCGATGGATTGAGTTGTCATCTTGAAAAACCCTGTCTCGCCGCTCGGCAGCCGATCAACCCGCATGATTGTGGCGTTGGGTTGATCGGCCATGTTTTTTAACGGCTGTGTACTTATCTGTCTTGTTCTCAGAACCTTTTGGATCGGTTGCTTTACTCTTGACAAACCAGGGTAACTTAATATTTTATTAGCGTTGATGATTGACGGAAGACGAATAGCGAACTGCATTTTTGCCAGGAGACATCAGCGACCAAATATAATTAACAGAGGATGCCAACACTGCCGCCCCGGAACGAGTGGAAAATACCTCCCTTGGGGTTGCACAAACTCAGGAGGCCAGTCATGTCAGAGGAAGAAAAGGGTTTTGAGGTAAAAGATCGCCGAATTTTTGCCGACGAAGACAAGGATGCAGAAGCCAACGATCAGAAGGAACAGACTCACCCTGCAACGGAGGAGCAGGCCCAGTCACCGCCTGAGACTGGAAAATCCCCCGAACCTGAAGCTCCGGAAACGTCTGAAACAGATGCATCCGAAGAACAACCACAGTTTCCGGAAATCAACTTCCCGACGTTTATTGTTTCCTTAAATGCTTCGGCGTTGCTCCATCTGGGTGCCATCGAGGATCCCACGACCGGCCAGAAAACCAAAAATCTGTCGATGGCAAAACAAACCATCGATATTTTAAGCATGCTTGAGGAAAAAACAGCCGGCAATTTAAACAATGAAGAAGAAAATTTGTTAAAGAATATCCTTTACGATCTAAGACTGATGTATGTGAAAGAGAAGGGGTAGTTCCGATATTAGACCACGACTTCCGGTAGTGAACCCGGATCGGTTCTACCGCTTTTATTCCTCCTAATCTAAAATTGCCCCAATAAACTGGTTTAACGGAATAACAATGTGATGAAAGCTAAGCGCAATGTTATGTGTGATTTTCATCACTCCCAGTATGAGTTGAAGGCTGCACCACCATGGCAATGGATTCTTATAAAACTTTTTCTCATTAACGAGCTGCACCTCTAACGTTAATGAAAATTCTATCTCCCGCCAAAATCAACTTGTTTCTGCAGGTTACCGGAAAACGTCCGGACGGTTATCATGAGCTGTTATCTCTGATGTGTTGCGTGGATCTCTGCGACACGATTTTGTTGCAATTCGGCCTCAAAGGTATACGGATTGAATCGTCTCATCCTCAAGTTCCCCTCGATGACACCAACCTGGCCCATAGAGCCGCCACCGTGTTTTTCAAAGCCTTGAATGTCAAAGACGGCTTAAAAATTTTTATTGATAAATCCATACCGGTGGCCGCCGGTCTTGGTGGTGGGAGCAGCAATGCCGCCAGTGTTCTAAACGGACTAAATCAGCACTATGGGCATCCTTTTACCCGAAACCGGCTGATGTCGATGGGGCTTGGTCTTGGCGCCGATGTGCCTTTTTTCCTTTTCGGCAAACCAGGCATTGCTTCCGGAATCGGGGAGAAGCTCGAGGCTTATCCCGGACCTTTACCCTTTCACATCGTAGTGGTCTATCCGGGTTTTAAGGTCTCCACCGGAGAAGTTTTCCAAAATCTGAATTTGGGATTGACAAATTGTGAAAAAAAAATTAAAGAACCCTTTTCAATCAAAATTGTTTTTGACCCAGAGTTGCATCTATGTAATGACCTTGAAATCGTGACTGAATCAGAATATCCGGTGATCACCTCCATTAAGGAGCAGCTTCTAAATCGAGGCGCATTGGGGGCACTGATGTCGGGCAGCGGACCCACCGTGTTTGGTCTTTTTTCTGATTTTTACACGGCCGAAAGCGCAAAACAGGCGATTGTTGATAATACCCGCTGGGATGCTTTTGTTTGTGATATTTTTGATGGGACACATTCCGACGGCAAATGAATGCGGACATTTACTTCAAAGGTCAGCAACTGTGTTTCCTGATGGAAGCAGGTTTTTTCCTGAAACAATGGGGCGTCGTCAAGTGGTAAGACACAGGGTTTTGGATCCTGCATTCGGAGGTTCGAATCCTCCCGCCCCAGCCATTTTTGATTGAATATTTTAAATTCCGGCTTGTCCGGGATAGGCAAACCGAAATTCTTAACTTTGTTGACGGTGAATTAATATGGAAGGTATGGCTATTTTTACGGGTAATTCCAACCCGGGACTTGCAAAAAAAATTTGCCAATACCTCAGTTTGCCCTTAGGGGGCGCCGAGGTTAAAACGTTTAGTGACGGGGAAATTCAAATCGAAATCATTGAAAATGTGCGCTTGAAAGATGTTTTCGTTCTGCAATCCACCTGTTCGCCCGTTAATGACAATCTGGTTGAACTTTTGTTGATGATCGATGCGTTTAAACGTTCTTCAGCCAGAAGAATTACTGTGGTGATTCCCTATTTCGGCTATGCCAGGCAGGACAAAAAAGTCGCGCCCAGAGTACCGATCAGTGCCAAATTAGTTGCCGATATGATAACGCTTGCAGGTGCCAATCGCGTCATTACCATGGACTTGCATGCCGGCCAGATCCAGGGTTTTTTCAACATTCCGGTAGACAACCTGTTTGCGGCACCGGTTCTAATTGATTATATTCGAAACAATTTCAGGGACGAGCTGGTCATCGTTTCTCCGGATGCCGGAGGGGTGGAAAGAGCCCGGGCCATTGCCAAGCGTTTGAATGCCGAACTCGCGATCATCGACAAGCGCCGGGAAGCACCCAACAAGGCCAAAGCCATGGCGGTTATCGGAGATGTCACCGATAAGGTGGCGGTTATTCTTGATGATATGGCCGACACTGCCGGAACATTGACGGAGGCGGCGGAGGCGGTTATAAACGCTGGTGCCCGGGAAATCCATGCCTGCTGTGCCCATCCCGTTTTATCCGGGCCGGCCATCGAACGGATCTCCGACTCGGCTCTCAAAAGCCTGGCTGTAACAGATACAATACCGTTAAAAGAGAACGCCGCCGCCTGTGACAAAATAAAAGTACTTACCATATCACAACTGGTCGGCGAGGCGATTATCCGCAGTTTTAGAGGAGATTCGGTTACATCGCTATTTGTGTAGTAAGTGTTTGAAAAATCAGGACACAGATTTACGCAGATAGAAGAAATATCAGCTTAAAACGAATTTGGAATATTGGAATACTGGAATCATGGAATGATGGGTTTGAAGGAATTCTATCTTTTAAAATTGGTTGTTTTACTATTGTTATCCAATATTCCATAGTTCCAGCATTCCATTATTCCAGATGAACAGGATTCAGTAAAATATATGGAAGTTACATAACTCCGATATGTTACAGAAGCATAAAAACATTGGAATATCAAGGAGGTCATATCTTTGGAACGAATAGAACTTCAAACAACTGTAAGAAAATCCACAGGTAATAGTCCGGCACGAAGTCTGCGAAGGGCCGGCCAGATACCTGCAGTTTTATACGGCCCGAAAATGGAGACGGTTTTGTTGTCAGTCAACATCAAAGACCTGGAGCAAGTTTTTAAACAAGGCAATGCCTTTCAGGTGATTTTGAACCTCGTCATCCAAAACGGTAAAAAGGTGACCAAAGCGGCCATGGTCAAGGAACTGCAGACCCACCCGGTTTCAGGAAATTTTATTCATATTGATTTCTATGAAATTGATATGAAACGTCAAATCAATGTCATGGTTCCGATTATTACCAATGGCCAATCGGTGGGCGTTGAAAACGGCGGTATGCTGAATATTGTTCGTCGAGAGATTGAGCTTCTTTGTCTGCCGGGTGATATCCCGGAGGCCATTGAGATTGACATTACAGATCTGGATATTGGTGACTCCATCCATATTGAAGATATACCGCTGGGCGAGAACGTTGAAGTCTCGGCGGATTTTAATTTTACGGTGGTTACCGTACTTAGCCCGACGGTCGAAGAAGAAGAGGTGGTTGAAGAAGAGGAAGCCGAACTCGAGGCCGGTGAAGAAGCAGAGGGCGGAGAGGTTGGGGAAGCCGACGAATCCTCAGAGGAAAAATAGTTCTAACGGCAGGCTGGAGAGCCCGGCTCACCGCTGTGATCAACTACAGCTGAGGCGCCGACCATCCAGCCTGCTTTTATGATGGGCTTTCGCTTATCGGAAATGTACCCCAAAATAATTTGAGCTTGGTGGTCGGCCTTGGAAATCCAGGCGCCCGCTATGAGAACACGCGGCATAATGCCGGCTTCATGACAGCCGACAAAATTTCCCGGGATTTCAATATTCCCTTTGATAAAAGAAAATTTGACTGTGTTTTTGGGCGTGGAAATATAGAAAATGTGGAGGTACTTCTGGCCAAACCGATGGCATATATGAACCGCAGCGGGCCACCCATCCAAAAGCTGGCCCATTTTTTTCGTATACAATCCAAGGAGATGGTTGTCATCCACGACGATATCGACCTTGTTTTTGGAAGATTAAAAATAAAAGAGAAAGGAGGGCATGGAGGACACAATGGCATAAGATCGTTAATGGACGCCTTTGGCGGGGGCGATTTTGTACGTCTTCGTATCGGCGTCGGGCGTTCCGAGGCTGGAGAGAGGGTGACGGACCATGTTCTGGGTAGATTTTCCGTACAGAATACCCAGATTTTGGCCCGAATCATTTCAGGAGCCCGGGATGCCGTTGTTACGATTCTATGCAAAGGTACCAAGGCAGGTATGAATTTATTTAACGGTAAAGATTTAACAATCACAGCGTAAACGAAAATCTATCATTTGGAGGACATGATGAACTACTTATTACCGCTGATCTGCACACTGGTTGGAATCGCCGGTGTGGTTTTTTCACTAATTCTTGCAAGTTTGGTCAAAAGCGCTCCGGCAGGCTCCGAAAAAATGGTCGAAATTGCAAATGCTATCAAAACAGGGGCCATTGCTTATCTAAATCGTCAGCTCAAAAGCATGGGCATTGCCGGAATCATCATATTTATTATCATTATCATTGCCCTGGGTTTTAAGACCGCACTTGGCTTCCTGGTCGGTGCCGTCGCTTCCTTTGCCGCCGGCTATATCGGCATGCGGGTATCGGTCATCGCCAATGTGCGTACCGCTGAAGCGGCCAAGGGGGGGCTGGCCAAAGGGTTGTCCATGGCGTTTAGAGGCGGTGCCGTGACGGGTATGATCGTTGCCGGCCTGGCGCTGACAGCTGTTGCCGGTTTTTATACGATATTAACTGCCAGCGGCACGGAAACCAGGGAAGCCGTTATTGCACTGGTAGCACTGGGTTTTGGCGGAAGTTTGATTTCCATCTTTGCCCGGCTGGGCGGCGGTATCTTTACCAAGGGCGCCGATGTCGGTGCCGACCTAGTGGGAAAAGTTGAGGCCGGTATCCCGGAAGACGATCCGCGCAACCCGGCCACCATTGCCGACAACGTCGGAGACAATGTGGGCGACTGTGCCGGTATGGCGGCCGACCTATTTGAAACCTACGCTGTAACGGCGGTTGCGGCCATGCTGCTGGGAAATCTGATCTATCCCGGGGTCATCATTGCCACCGAATTTCCCCTCTTGCTCGGCGCCATTGCGATTGTTGCATCCATGATTGCCGTTTTCTTTGTCAAGCTGGGACCCACGGAGTATATCATGGGCGCCCTGTACAAAGGCATGTTCGGTGCGGCCATTTTGGCCGGTATCGCTTTTTTGGTGGCCTGTACGACATCGTTTTCCGACATCGCCGAAATTTCCGGCGGGAAAATCTTTTTGGCCACATTGGTCGGTCTGATTCTAACCGTTGTGATCGTCATGATCACCGAATATTATACGGGTATCCGCAAACCGGTTAAACTGATTGCCGAGGCGTCCACCACCGGACACGGCACCAATATCATCGCGGGTCTGGCCGTCAGCATGGAAGCCACGGCACTGCCGGTGGTGGCGATATGTATTGCCATTGGCGCCGCCTATGCCGCTGCCGGACTTTACGGAATTGCCATGGCCGCCATGTCGATGCTTTCCATGACCGGCATGGTGATCGCCATTGATGCCTACGGTCCGATCACCGACAATGCCGGCGGTATTGCCGAAATGGCGGAAATGGATGAAAGTGTGCGGGCAGTGACCGATCCCCTGGATGCCGTTGGCAACACCACCAAAGCGGTCACCAAGGGATATGCCATCGGTTCGGCCGCCTTGGCTGCTTTGGTTCTGTTTGCAGCCTACACCCAGGAATTCACGCTGCACGGTGCGCAAGAGGCATTGAGTTTTGACCTGAGTGATGTCAACGTTATCATCGGCCTATTCCTGGGCGGATTGATGCCATACCTTTTCGCTTCCATCGCCATGCGTGCGGTCGGCAAAGCCGGTGGCGCCGTGGTGGACGAGGTCAGACGCCAGTTCCGTGAAATTCCGGGTATTATGGAGGGAACCGCCAAACCGGACTATGCCGCCTGTGTGGATATCGTCACCAAATTTGCCCTGCGAGAAATGATCGTACCCGCCATCCTGCCCGTGATTGCCCCGGTGCTGGTCGGCCTGATTTTGGGAAAAATTGCGCTGGGCGGACTGCTCATCGGCAGTATTGTTACCGGTCTTTTTCTGGCCATTTCCATGACCACCGGTGGAGCTGCCTGGGACAATGCCAAAAAATACATTGAAGACGGACATCTGGGTGGTAAAGGCAGCGATGCGCACAAGGCTGCCGTTACCGGCGACACCGTCGGCGATCCTTACAAGGACACCGCCGGACCCGCCATCAACCCGATGATCAAGATTCTCAATGTCGTGGCATTGTTGCTGGTACCGTTCCTGCTGTAAACACTTTTATTGATCATTGAATTCATTAAAAGGATTGGCGTAGCAATACGCCAATCCTTTTTTATTGATTGTTTTCAAAAGGTATGGTATAGGTTCTTTGCCTGATCTGATAATCATCAAAAATGAGGGTATCCCCCCGCGTAGTCAGCCTAAACCATTTGCGATAGGGCCGCAAGGTGGATATCCACTCTTTAAAAATACGATAATGGGTGGGAATATGACCGAAAAAAAAGCCAAAGAGAACACTGAGAGTTTGAACGAAACAATGCATGAATTCCAAGTGGGTGACCTCGCGGTGTATCCTGCCCATGGTGTTGGTACGATACAGGCCATTGAAAGCCGGGTTGTCAACGGTGAAAAACATGACTTTTATATCATGAAGGTCATTGAAAACGGCATGGTGATCATGATTCCCATCAGAAACGTTGAATCCGTCGGCTTAAGAGAAATTATCAGCAAAAAAGAGGTTCCGAAAGTATATGAAGTCATGCGGGTCCGCACGGATGGGGTACCGGCCCAGACCTGGAACCGGCGTTATCGAGAGTACATGGATAAAATCAAAACCGGCTCGCTTTTTGATGTGGCGGAGGTCTTCAGAGATCTTTCGCTGTTGAAACTTACCAAGGACCTTTCTTTTGGAGAGCGCAAGCTTTATGACACGGCCCAGGTGTTGTTGGTACGGGAGTTGTCGACTGCAAAAAAAACAGACGAAGAAACCATTATTTCCGAGTTAGAGTCTCTTTTTGTCTCAGAAAGTTTGGAAAATTAATCCTTTCCAGCAGCATGCCTGTTTATGGTGCCTTTACCATCCTTGCCAATGAATCCGATCAGGGCCGGCGGCTCGATGCCGTGGTCGCCGCTCACCTCCCCGGCTGTTCCCGCTCGTTGGCTGTCAATTTAATTACAAACCTTCAAATTCTTGTCGACCATCAGGCTAAAAAACCCGGTTACCGGGTAAAATGCGGCGATAAGATCCTGGGCCGGATTCCGGACCCTGCGCAAGTTGAATATAAACCCGAACCTATCCCCCTGCAGATCTTATACCAGGACAGCCATATCGTGGTACTAAACAAACAAGCCGGTATGGTTGTGCATCCCGCACCCGGGCACAGCCGTGGTACCCTGGTCAACGCACTCCTCTATCATTGTCCCGATTTGGAAGGTATTGGTGGTGAAATTCGGCCGGGCATCGTTCACCGACTTGACAAGGATACATCGGGAACCATGGTGGTTGCAAAAAATGCCGCTGCGCTTGAAAACCTGGCCAAACAATTTAAAACGCGTACCGTTCAAAAAACCTACCTGGCCCTGGTATACGGGGAATTTCGCACAGAAGAGGGCATTATTACACTGCCCATCGGTCGTCATCCGGTTCATCGAAAACGAATGTCCACCGTCTCACGAAAAGGCCGTACGGCAGAAACGGTCTGGCGGGTTCGCAAACGGTTGCCGGGTATTACCCTGCTCGAACTGACCTTAAAAACCGGCAGAACGCACCAAATTCGCGTTCATTGTTCGGCGATGGATCATCCGATAGTTGGGGACCAGGTTTATCGTTCCCGGAAGTGGTTAAAAGATAAGGCCGGGTCGTTTTCGGGCGAATCATCATCACTGTTTACCGCGCTCAAATCGGTACCCAGACAAATGCTGCATGCCCGGCGACTCGGTCTGATCCATCCTCATTCGGGTGAGAGGATGACCTTCGAATCGCCGATACCGCAGGATATGACGGAATTGATGGAGAAATTGGAGGGTAGAGGGCAGAGGTGCTGAGGGCATAGGGCATAGGGCTCAAGGCATAAGGCTCATGGCGCAAGGCATAAGGCGTAAGGTATGTTGCGGGTTTCGGTTACGGGTTGCGAGTTGCGTGTTGCGGGTTACGGGCAAAAAGGGCATAGCGCACAGAGCATATAGAAGAATTCGGAAGTCGGAATGCGGCCTCCGGCCCATAGGGGCCATAGGGCCTACGCCCCGGCGGGAAGGTGGAAAAAAAGACTTCGGATTACAGGCGAAAAGGACATAGGCCATAGAGCATAGCGTAAGACATCGCTCAATGGAAGTTAGGAGGATCAGAAGGGTAGCGAGTTGCAGGTTACTCGAAGCAGGCCGATATCATGCTTTCACAATCAAGTACGTCAGATATCCCACATAACAGGCCAGCAGAGTAGCCCCGTCCCTGCGATTTATGGTAAAATCTCTTCTCATCATCAGCCAGGGCAAAAAACTGGTAAAGATCATCACCAGATAATCGATCCACAGTCCGCTTTCGAAAAATCCACCGGGGATGGGAATGGGGCGTACCATCGATGCGACACCCAGTACACTCATAATATTAAATACATTGCTGCCTACCAGATTGCCGATACTGATATCCATCTCCCCTCGCATGGCCGCTACCACTGATGTGGCAAGCTCCGGCAGAGAAGTTCCAAAGGCAACGATGGTCAATCCGATAAATTTTTCACTGACACCCAGAATGGTCATGATTTCTACGGCGTTATCGACAACAATTTGGGCACCTCCGACAACACCGGCAATACCGGCCACAATCAATAAAATCTGTTTGGATCTGGAAACAACAAATCCAATGTCTTTCAATTCCGATTCAATATCGGCCGCCCCGGCGGTTTCTTTTTTTGCCAGGTAATAATTAAAAAATGTATATAGAATGATTCCGGCAAAAAGCGTTGAACCTTCGATGCGGCCCAAGGTCGAATTGAAGGTCAGCAGTAAAAGGTATACCGATATGACCAGCATGAGCGGGATATCGCGTCTGACGACCGCCGGGTCACTGCTTATCGGATTGAAAACGGCCGATAATCCGAGTACGAGAGCAATATTGCAGATATTGCTGCCAACAACGTTGCCCACCGCAATCATACTTTTACCCTGGATTGAAGAAATAAGACTGACCAGCAGTTCCGGCGTTGATGTACCGAATGCGACCACCGTTAAACCGATGACAATCGGCGTGATGCCCAAACTGCGAGCCAGGCTGGAAGATCCCTTTACCAACCATCCCGCCCCGAAGTAAAGCAACACAAATCCGACCAGACAAAACAGGGTGAGTGCATACAGGGGCATATTAATTTTTCCTTAAATTTTGGTAGATGTAGAAATAAGAATTCCGGGTACAAAAAACATTGGGGCGTAATCAGGGGGAAATTCTTTCGGCTTCTTCGCGCTATAACACCCTGGAGGCGTGTTCCATCCGTGCGATGATCTCCTAAACGCCTTCCGTGGTTGTCTGGAGATGGGGTGATAGCGCGGCATTAAATCGTTTTTCAGTTTCATTTAACCGATTCAGAAACAGCAGGAAGTTGGTACGGTTTTTATAGATGGATTTAATCAGGGCTTCAACGGAATCACCTTCAGCGCCGAGAAGATCCGCATAGTGGTCGCAAAGTATCCTGATCCAGGCGCTATATTCACCTACTGTGTTTTCAGGGATGTCGGCCTGTCCAGCACGGCATTTGCCAGAGCGGCAGCAGCCTGGCTTTTATAGAAAGAATCAATCGGACTTGTTTTCCAGCCGTGAGGTTTGGCAGTAAAAGTCTTGATCTTTTTCCCGATCCACCACAACCTGATCTGCAGTATTTGGTTGGTTTTCAGCCATAATTAACTCCTTTCTGTGCTAGTGTGTTCCTCGAATATAAACGCCGAAATCCGGCTTGGCTAGCACCGCGCTCATTGGTTCGCCGACCTGATTTACGGACGATATATTAAACTTTGAACGGCAGATATTGTGCCCAACTATACAATTAAAAGTGCTACTGAAATTATTTAGTACCATACTAATTTGATATTCATGGAATTCTCATGGAACAAAGAACAATATAGTACATCAAAATCGGTTTGTCAGCCACCGGGGATGAAAAATTGATATCCCCGAAATCTATCTGTAATCATTATTTTTTTCAGGATATTGGGGCTTTATGAAAGAAGACAGATGACAGAACAATCGAAGTCGGAAAGGGGGAACGCGGCCTCCAGCCTCTCCGAGCTGTAGGCTCTATCTACGAGCCGGAAGCCGTAGGGGCCATAGGGGCTTGCGCCCCGGAGGGAAGTCGGAAAAAGGCAAAGTCCGTTTGATAGGGAAAAGTATGTTTTTTACACAATCAGATTAATAAGCTTATCCCACTGAATCAACCATTCAACTTAATCATCTTATTTAAACACTTCTAAAGCGGTTCAAACTGAAAAAAACATATGCCCTGCGCCTTGTACCTTGAGCCTATATCTTACACCATTCCTTTAAAGGCCATAAAGGTCAGTGAGAGGATTCCAGCGGTGACCAGGGCGATGGAAGTGTCCTGCAGAGGGCGGGGAACCCGGGCGATCATGATGCGCTCCCGCACGCCGGCGAAAAGAATCAGTGCTAGGCCGAAACCCACCGCGTACGCAAAGGATGCCACCAGGGCTTCTATGAATGTGTACTCTTCATTGACATTGATCAGGCATACCCCCATGACGGCACAGTTAGTGGTAATCAGTGGTAAAAAGATGCCCAGGCCGGCATACAGCGCCGGAATACTCTTTTTTAAAAACATTTCCACAAACTGGACCAGGGAGGCAATCACCA
>Ga0316190_10000899_pt1 | contig 21074 bp, 19 predicted proteins | sample Eddworburrow2_MG_FD_204929 | JGI IMG/M metagenome (GOLD analysis project Ga0316190, IMG submission 204929) | Coastal sediment microbial communities from Maine, United States - Eddy worm burrow 2 | ecosystem: Environmental > Aquatic > Marine > Coastal > Sediment | place: USA: Maine | collected... | reverse complement strand
GCTTAGAGGCGCGCAAAGGAACTTAAAAGCATTTAGCTCTACTCGGATTCGATGCAAGTGGCTGACTGCTAATGACTTAGCATATTACAAGTTTTTCAAAAAAACAACCGCTGGTAAAAGTATTTCAGCTATTATATTGAGATTTTCAATTAAAAGCGCTATTCTTTCACCTTCATTTTATAAGTTGAACGCGCAGGTCGCCGTTCACAGGCAAGATTGAGTAATTATTACTTTTTGAGGCGGCGCTTATGTCGCAGATGGAATGGATACACTACTAATTTTTGTGAAATACCCGACGCCGGGAAAAGTGAAAACACGATTGGGTCGTGAAATTGGCCTTGCCTTAGCCGCCCGTTTCTATGAACAGTTTGTTGAACAAACAATAGATCTTGCTCAAAAAGCCTCGCATCAACAAAAGATTCTTTTTTTTGATCCCGAAGTGCGCAGGCTCGACTTTGAGAAAATGCTCCCGTCAGGTTTCGAGCTGATTGCTCAGCCGGATGGCGATCTTGGTGCTCGTCTCAAGTTTGGTTTTTCAACTTCATTTTCCGCCGGAAGTAAAACCGTGACAGCAATTGGAACCGATAGTCCGACCCTGCCCCTTGCATATCTGAATTCCTCTCTGGAAAAATTGAAATTGAATGACGCTGTGGTTGGTCCCGCCAGCGATGGCGGTTATTACCTGATCGGCCTGAGCAAGAATGAGGTTGAGGTCTTTTCTGATATCGAATGGAGTTCAAAAAATGTTTTGTCAACGACACTTGCGCGTTTTGCAACCTTAAATTTGTCTCATGTGCAACTGCCCGAATGGTACGATGTCGACACCTTGGAAGGTCTGGAAAAAGCAGCCGGAGAAGACGCCAGCGGTCGCCTCCGCAAAATGTTAAACGAAATTGAGTTCGGCAGGGCATGAAACTGGCCGCAAGTTATCTCAGTTATCTGCCAAACCTCAGTTTTTTTTTAAAGTGGATTGCTTCCGATGTTTTCATTATTGCTGATGATTATCAATATGTAAAACATCATTATATAAACAGAACCAAAATCAAGACAGTTGCTGGAGAAGCCTGGCTGACCGTTCCTGTGCTGTCAAAAGGACGGCAAGGCCAGAAGATGAGCCAGGTGGAACTGAATCATCATTTGAAATGGCAGTCAAAGCATCGACGTTCGCTTGAAACAAATTATACGTATGCTCCCTATTTCCCGTTTCTATACGATGATTTGAATGAAATATACGCCGCTTCATGGAAGTGTTTGCCAGAGCTGAATAAAGAATTGCTGTTCTGTTTGGCCTCTTATCTGCGTCTCAGCAAGCCCCTCTTTACATCAGACTTGAATTTGCAGGGCAATGGAGAGGGCAAGCTGTTTGCGATGCTTTCTGAAATGAATTGTGACGCTTATCTGGCGGATTGCTCCTTTCAAGGGTATCTGAGTGAAAAAAGCTTTGAGGAAAGTGGTTTTTCCCTTGATTTTATAGACTTTAAGTGTAAAGAATATCATCAGCAATTTGGCGCTTTTGCTCCGAATCTCTCAATCGTTGATTTACTGTTTAACGAGGGGCCGGAAAGCTTTTCAATTTTGAAGAATTCGATAGCGTCGTAGTTTCACGAGTGTTTCTGCAAGAACTTCATGGATAATACCTTGTAAACGAGGTTTTTCGCAAATCGATCATCTTTTAAACCCTGGCGCAAAAACAATGAAGAAAGTTGTTGTTATAATTCCTGCATATAATGAGCAGAACTCAATCGGCAAGGTGCTTAACGACATTCCATGGGAAGCGGTCGCTGCAGTTATTGTGGTGAATAACCGCTCAACAGATAACACATCAGCTGTGGCGAAAAAAAATGGCGCAATCGTTGTGGATGAACCTCAGCGTGGTTACGGCAAAGCTTGTTTAACCGGAATCGCGTATGCTGAAAAGTTCAAGCCTGAGGTGGCTGTTTTTCTCGACGGCGACTATAGTGATTATCCTGGAGAAATGCGCCACTTGATCGAGAAGATCGAAGAAGGCTATGATATGGTTATTGGATCGCGAGCGCTGGGCGTTGCTGAAAAAGGCGCATTGTTGCCGCAGGCGCGTTTTGGAAATTGGCTGGCAGTCACCTTGATTCGATATATTTTTAAGCAGGAATATACAGATTTAGGCCCGTTTAGAGCTATCCGCTGGAAAAGTTTAGCCGCGTTAAATATGCGCGATGAAGATTATGGTTGGACAGTTGAGATGCAGGTAAGAGCCGCCAGGGCAGGCTTGAAAGCAACCGAAGTTCCTGTTCAATATCGCAAACGTATTGGTGTTTCAAAAGTTACCGGCACGATTTCCGGAACAATCCGGGCGGGCTATAAGATATTATTTACAATCTTTCGGCATTCGTTTTAAAACCAAAAACCGGCGGTGATTAAACGCTGGCTTTGCTCATGTTCACTTTCGGTTTGCCCGAGTCTGCAATCACGGTGACATACTTGATCATCGTATTGTACTTATTGGCCAGCGACTCGGTTGGATTGACGCGTATTTCAAAGTTGAAGAATGCTGATTTGTCGGAACTGTCAAAGCATACTTTGACCGGAGCGCCGCTTAGTCGAAAGAGAATGATGCCAAGAATGTCAAATTTGAGTTTGAAATCGATAGCCAAGTCAAAAGATGTATTTTTAATCAACTGTTTAAGAGATGATTTTGGGGAGCCTGTAAAAGTAAGATCTTCTTTTGAAAAGGGGATAATGTCCACTTTAAATTTGTTATCGATAAAGTTCATAAATTCGAACTTGGTAATAACCGTCATCTTCCAGTCTGGCTGCATCGCCCGTAATTTTTGCAATGATTTCAACGCAACCCCAAAATGTTCGATGCGGCTGGGCATATAAATCAAAACTCTATCAACGGAAGCGAGCTGATCGCATATATTGATGGCCGGGTATTTTGTGAAAAGGCGATACTTCAATCTTAAGTAACTACTGGTTAATTTTGTTATGATCATGGTGTCTGAAATTAATGGATATGAGCGAACTAATTTTGAATATACTGAAAAAACAATGTCGGGGCAATATCATTTTTGTCTCATTCTAACTTGAAATCAATTTGAACGGACATTTTTTTGTTTCTTTGCGTGGATATTTGTTTTTGCCGGGAAACAGATTCTGAATATTTTGTGTGAAAGGCAAGGCCAAAAGGGAAGCGGCAGGTTGCCAAAAGGTAAAAGTGAGCGCCATCGCCATAGAGCATTCTGTTGGTTAAAACGCCGGGAAGGTCATTTTCGAATTGGAATACCCTGGAACCGAAACTGTCTGTTTTGAAGAAGGTTATCCGCCCCGTTAGCTGAAACCATTTAGTCGGTCGACATTTCAAGTCCTGATAGATTAAAAAGCCCTCCTCCTGTTTATGACCGGAACTGCCTGTAAGGTCGCTCGAGTGCAGATATATTTTCTCAACCCGGCTGCGTAATTTTACCTGGTTCGAGACACGCATATCAAATTGTATTCTCAACAGCGAACGTCTTTTCTGAATAATATCTTTATTGTCGTGTGGAGGTTGCCCCGGGTTTATCGCCAGGTCGGGCTTAAGCTTGCTTTTTAAACGCGCGGTGAGCTGCAGGTTTCGGTTGAAGAAATGTTCAATCTGCAGCGAAAAGTCATCGCCCGATGGCGGCAATGGTTCTGAGAATGAACGCCAGTGCGATGAGAAAATATCAAAATAACTCTTAATTGTTGTGTCATCTGACAGTTGAATAGCCAGGCCGGAATAATAGCCGCGTTCGTTCCGGGTTGCGCCATTACTATCTCCAAAACCAAAACCATGCAGATTGTGGAAATCCCTGGAGTAGTCGCGATAGAGGAATGCCATTTTAACCCGTTTTTGCTTGAACGAAACGCCGTTTATGAAAGCCAAACCGCCGCTTTTTGAACGGGCAATTTCTCCAAATATGCGAAAATCTTCTCTTGTGTAGCTCCAGTCAGATGCAAAAATATGATTGTTTGCGCCCCGAAAATTAAACCGGTTTCGTTCCAGGTTTGAGTTGGCTATGACTTTGTCAAAGGCATAAGTGTGCGCGGTAATCCCCAATTTGAACGTCTGATTCCTTGATAATTCAACCCTTGCTCCCAGCAGTGTTTCCGTCAAATTATTTTTTCTTTCGAAATCAGCGCTGTCGATGTGTACAGTGTTGGTTGAGATGCCTTCAACGCTGTCATCAGTTCCGGGTGTGGCGTCCAGTTGGTTTCGGGATGAAAAGGCGTATAATGAAAAATGACTCAGGCGATAAGCGAATGCCCCGCCAAAAAGTCCGGCATTTTCGTCAACTGACTGATATTTGCCAATTCCTTTACCTTTTTTACGCAGGGCGAAAGTAGCCTCGGCGCTTTTCGAAAAGCCGTACGGGCCCCACATTCCTAAGCCCTGCCCAAATTCAAGTAGATAATTACCGACAATGCCATGCAATTTTTGCTTTTTAAATTCCAGATAAAATAACCGCAGATCGTCAAACCGTTTTTCGCCGACATCCTTTTCAGCTAAAAAACCGCCATCAACAAGCCCCAATAGTTGAAAACGCATTCGATTATACGTTTTTAACGGTTCTGCCCGAAATTTGACTTTATTAGAAATTCGGGTTCGCAGGCTAAATTTGGAGAGAACAGGTTGGACTTCGGGCATTTGTTTTGCGTAAATGAACTCAACGATGTCGCCGAAAATAAGATCCGTGACGCCATCGATAGCCAGAAGTTGCTCCGGGTCTTTATAAAAACCAATTTTGACGCGGTATGCGATAATTTTTTCTGCAAGGTCTCTGGTGATTCCCGGCAACTCAAGTAAATCTTGCTTTTTCGCCGCGTTCAGATTCACAGCCTTAAAAAGCCTGTCCATAAGAACAGACTGCTCGCTGCTCTCCGCTTGTTCTTCCATCAAGTTTTCCCTGGATGCCTGCGCGAAAGTCCGGGTTGATAATGGGACGAAAATAAAACTAACTGCAACCAGGAAGGCGGAGAGTGGCTTGCGCGTAAACATTATTCAGGCTTGTCATTAATTGTGATAAGCAGTTCAATTTTTTCATAAACAGCGGAGCCGATGGTTTTTACATTTTGCAGGTCTGCTTTGTTGACAAACGAGCCGTGCTGTTTCCGATATGCAATAATATATTCAGCGGATCGTTTGCCGATTCCGGGCAGCTCGGTAAGTTGGTCAACCCAGGCCGTATTGATGTTGATCGGAACAAGAATGCCATGCTTTCCGCCTAAATAGAGCTGATGCGGCGCATCGGTTTCAGGCTTGAAAGGATCACTTTTTTCGATCTGGAGAATTCGTTTTTTAAAAGAAAAGGTCAGCGAGAATTTGTGAGTGACGCCGAGTTCATTATGCGTTAGAAAGGCATAATCGATATTGACATTTTTGAACGAAAATCCGAAACCAGCCGAAAATCTTCGCGGATTGTTTGCTGTCCCGGCCCGGATTGCCAGCGCCTTGAAGGGTAGCAATTCGACTCCGTAACGCATTTCCGGATCAAATTTGGTTTCCTTATGGATTTCAAAATTAAGTATAAGTCGCTGCGATGTTTTAAAGCTAAAACCTGAATTGATGCGTTGAGGAAGCGGATCAGATCCTCTACTTGCCCGGTTTAAATTGTGCGCAGACATCCCAAAAGTAATGTCATGGGAAACAGGAAAAAGCAGGCCAAGATCCAAACTGAGGCTGCCGCTGCTTCCATAGCCTTGAATGCTCGTCCGCCAAAAGGAAGCTGCAATGCCGTAGTGAAGTCTATTACGAAAATTGTGAGCAAGCGCGCCAACAAAGGTTTGCTCACTAAAAAGAGGACTTGTTAAAGAGACCGCGCCAAAACCCGCCTGAAGTGAAAGTATGGAAAAGTTTCCGGAGAGGGCGCCATAATTCAGATCTGTTAACCCGAATGGCCTCTGATAAAACAGGGTGATACTATTTGCTGGAGCGCGGGTCAGGCCTGCAGGATTTACAAATAATGCGTCGGCCGTATTTGCCAGGGCAACATAAGCGCCGCTCATGGCCTCAGCGCGGGCGCCGCCCGGCTCAAGTTGAGCGCTCAAAGGAAATGCCAAAAGCAATGAGGAAAGTAGAACAACGAGACGCACAGCTGCATGCAAATGATTGAAAAACTGTTTTTTTAGAATGAGGAAGTTGTTGACAAGCATAAATTTGATTCTCTATATTTTAGCCGTTCAAATATTAACCTTTTGGAGGCTTGCTTGTTGAAACTATCTAAATACGTTCTTTTTATTTGCTGTTGTTGTTTGTTGAGCGGTCTGATTTCGCGCTCGGAAGCGGCCAGGGTTAAAGTGAATGTCAAAGTTATCATTGATAAACTACCAATTGAGAAAGAGCAAAAAATGCGCGACTTCCATTTGCTCGTTCAGGAATACCTTGAAAATGTCCATTGGCTTGAGGAGGATGACGAAGCGCCCATTGAAGTCTCGGTGCAACTTTTCCTACAGGAAAGCTCCTCCAATGTTGAAGATCGATATAATTGTGAACTCTTGGTCTCAAGCTCCGACATTCAGTATTTTGACAAACGAATTCGGTTTCCATATCAGCCTGGGGACGTTTTGGTTTACGATGATCAGTCAGTGGGCGCTTTAACCGGTGTTTTAAATTTTTATATGAATATGATTATGGCCAGTGAACTTGACAAATATCGCGAAATGGGCGGCGAATTTTATTACAAGAGAGCGCTCAATTTCGCAGCCTTGGGAAAATTTGTCCGAGTGGAGTTTAGCGGTGGTTGGAATGAGCGCGATGAACTCATCAGGCGCATTGACCGGGAGCCGTTCAGGACTTTTCGCACGATGAAAGACTTCTACTTCTTTGGCCTCTATTTAATCAACAACCAAAACAAAGAGTTGGAAGGCCGCGAAAGCATTCTGCATGCGATTGGCCTTCTTGAGTCTGTTTTTGAGCAAGAAACAAAACTGAAAATGGAAGAACATACCCAATTTATAGATTCCCATTATAATCAATTGATCCAGCTTTTTGAAAATGATGTGAACGGAGATCAGGTCTTTAACACGCTTATCAAAATTGATCCGGATCGGGCGGACACATATCGCGAACGCTTGTCAGGCTCTTGATTATTCATTTTTGTAAATTTTTATAATCGGTTTTTCATTGCCTTCAATATAGCCTCGATACATGCCTTTTGTATTAAACGGCATCGAGATATTTCCAACGTTATCGACTGCAATAACGCCGCCTGTCCCTGCAAGCTTTCCGACTTTGGCGATGGCATTTTGGCTGGCCTCGGCCAAGCTTTTCCCTTGATAAAGCATTTGCGCATGAATATCGTGCGCCACCAGCAGGCGCATGAAAATTTCACCCTGTCCTGTAGCGGAAATTGCGCAAGTCTGATTATTTGCATAAACGCCAGCTCCGATAATCGGCGAATCGCCGACGCGTCCATACCTTTTATTGGTCAGACCGCCTGTTGAAACACCGGCGGCCAGGTTGCCATGCCTGTCAAGAGCGACTGCTCCGACTGTGCCTTTTTTCTGATCCGGAAACGAATAACCGGCGCTGTCGCCATCTGCTTTGGCCATCTCCTTTGCTTTAACCAGGCTATCCCATCTGCGTTGTGTGAAAAAATAGTATTGCGAAACGTACTCAAGGCCATTCTGTACGGCAAAGGTCTCCGCGCCTTCGCCAACCAGCATTACATGCGGTGAGCGGTCAAGCGTCAGCCTGGCGGCTTTGATTGGATTCTTAATATGTTTGAGTCCGGAAACAGCGCCGGCATTTTGATTTGAGCCATCCATAATGGACGCGTCCAGCTCATTAGTTCCATCCGAAGTGAACACAGCGCCTTTTCCGGCGTTAAACAACGGTGAATTTTCCAGGATGACGATGGCGGCCTCAACGGCGTCCAGGCTTCGACCGCCTTCTTTCAAAATGACGTAACCGGCCAGCAACGCTGCGTTCAATGTTTCTCGATAAGCTTGTTCAAGCTCAGGAGTCATCAGTTTTTTGGTTATCGTTCCTGCGCCGCCATGTATTGCAAAGGCAATTGGCGGTTCCTGTGCAAAAAGCGACTGCAAGGAAAAAATAAACATAATCAGGGAAATTTGAATGCAGACGCTATTTATTGGCTTTGAAAAAATCCTGCTCTTGAGCATGAAACTAAATTTCTCCATATTAAGCTGAGCTGCGCGGGTTACAAAAAGATAACAATTTACTTGATTGCTGTCAAGGGATCACCGGAATTTTTTATTGGATATATAGGGGTGAAGTGGTATATTAATTTTTTATCGGGAAGGCACCTGCAAAGCAATGAAAGCTATTTATAAAATTTTTACGCCACTTTTTTTGATTGGGTTAATTGTTAACGGCATCTCTGCGCAAGAGACCGGGCTGAATAGGGGGGTTGATCCGAAGGCGGCTGACCTGGTAATTCAAGGGTCAATTTTTGAATTGAACGGTCAATATGACAAAGCCCTCAGCGCCTTTAACGAAGCGTTAATCTTCGAGCCGAACGCGCCCTCAATTTACTATGCGGTTTCCAAACAATATATTCTGCTGGGAAAAGTTGAAACTGCCGTCGAAGTTTTGCGGCGGTCTTTAAAACAGAACGACAGTTTTGTTGAAAGCCATTTTCTGTTGGCTGAAATTTATCATCGGCGCGGACAAATTTCCGAAGCTGAACAACATTACATGGCGGTCGTTCGTTTAGATAGCGCAAACATTGATGCAACGCATAGTCTGGCGTTAATTTACAATTCCAGAAAAGAATATCAAAAAGCGGCGGACTTTTTTCAAAGGGTTGTCAATCTCGGTCGAACTAACAGTGATATTGAGTTTACACTCGGCAATCTTTACTACCAGCTCAAGGATATAGGAGCCGCTTATTCCACCTTCCGCAAATATATCAAAACTTATCCTGATTTTGAGAAAGGCTATTTGGCTCTTAGCGCAGTCATGCTGGCGCAAAAGGACACTTCCGGCGTTATTCAACTTTTGCAAGAGACTTATGACGCGAATCCCAAATTCAAAGCAATTCGAAACGAGTTGGCTGGAATTTTCATGACGAATCAGCAAATTGATTCAGCAATAGAATTGTACAAGGAGGCCTTTCATTCAGACACCACTGATGTTGTCAGCGGGTTGCGGCTTGGCGAGTTATATCTTGCGAGCGGCGACACGGTTCAGGCGCTGGCTTCCTATGACAATGTTTCTCGAAAATATCCGAATGAATGGCGAGCGCCTTATCAACGCGGAATTATTGCTTTTATGCGGCAAGATTGGCGTTTGGCCAGTCAGGAGTTTGAAAAATCGGTGGCGCTCAATAAATCATGGCCTGACGCTTGGTTTCGCCTTGGTCTGGTTTATCAACAGGAAAACAATTTACCTGATTCAGAGCGATGTTTTCGCGCCGCGCAGGCGTTGGCTCCAATTCATCCCGGCGTAAACATCAACCTCGGTTTTGTTTTATTTCAGCTGGAAAAATATGATGACGCTTTAATTTTTCTTGAAAAAACATTTGAGTATGCCGGACAGGATTCACTATTAAAGGCAACCGCCCTGACGACCATTGCCGATGTTTACAACGCTCGCGCTCTTTATGAAAAAAGTGATGAGTATTATCAAAAAGCCCTAAAGTTCGACTCTGACAGCCCGACAATTCTCAATAATTATGGCTATAGCCTTGCGCAACAGGAAATTCGTTTAGATGAAGCGCTTGAAATGGTGAAAAAAGCCTTGGAACAAGATCCGGAAAACGGCGCCTTTCTTGACACAATCGGCTGGGTATACTTTCGAATGCAAGACTATGAGCAAGCTCTGGTTTTCATCACAAAGTCGATTGAAAAGCGCGACGCATCCGCTGAAGTTCTTGAACATTTAGGAGATGTTTACACGAAGTTGGGCGAACGCGAACGCGCTGTGGAAGCATGGCAAAAGGCTCAGGAACTCGAGCCTGAACGAGAAAGTGTATTGATGAAGTTGGGAATAAACTAAGGCTTCTTCACCAACAAATGACCTCAAATTTTTCCTCCTTTTTGTTGAAGGCGACTTTTAAAACGCTATTGTTTGGTTTGACCGTTTTTTTTGCGGCGTGCGCTTCCGGCTCCAAAACAAAAATCCCCGATCTTTCACTAATATCGCCGCTTGAAATTCAAAAAAAAGTAGAAAAAAACGCAGCCCTGTTAAAGACATTTGAAGGAAGAGGGAAGGTGATCATCGAATTGCCTGGCGAGGGATATAGCGGCAATGCTCATATTCTGGTAAAAAATCCCGACTCTGTTTATGTTAAATTAGAAGCGGTTTTCGGAATTGACGTTGGCGCGTTGTTTATAGAGCCACAGTTGTTTGCAGCGTATGCGCCGCGGGAGAATATTCTATATTATGGCGAAACAAAGACGCTTGACTTAACCGATTTCTTGCATATCGATCTCCAAACAGAAAAACTTCCGGAAACAATTACCGGTCTGGCTAAACCTGACCTTTTGACCAATGCGGTGTTAAGTTGGGATGCGGGCAGCTATCTCATTACTTCTGTTGAGGATTCAATGGAGGTCAAATATTGGGTCGACGCAAAGAAAAATGTCTTGATAAAAAGTGAAGTGCACGATTTGTCAGGCAATATTATTTTACTTAAAGAATTTATGCGATTTCGCAAAACAAATGGCATTATCATTCCACAGACAGTGCGGTACACGCGACCTGCGGCGCGGGAACGGTTGACACTTTATTACACCCAACAGCTTGTCAATAAAGAGCTTGCGGCGGAGTCATTCCGTGTGAAAACTGCTAAAAATGCGAAAAAAATATTTTGGGGCAATGTAATTAAACGGAAAGAGCAAAGGAAAAGTGGGAGGTAAGGAAAACAGTAAAAAGTCGGTATATTTATCTGTTGTAATTCCATTGTTTGATGAGGCTGACTCTCTAAAAGAGCTTCATTCACAATTGGAAACTGTGCTTGGCAGCCTGCCCTTTACCAGCGAAGTCATATTTGTCGATGATGGCTCCACCGATGCTTCCATGCAGGTTTTAACCGAATTGTATGAAAGCGATAAAAGAGTCCGCGTTTTTCAATTCCGGAAAAACTATGGAAAATCAGCCGCTTTGGCCAAAGGGTTTGCCGAGGCATTTGGCGAGATCATCATTACCATGGACGCTGATTTACAGGACGATCCGGCTGAAATTACCGAGCTTGTTTCTCGCATTGAGGAAGGCAATGACCTTGTTTCGGGGTGGAAAAAAAATCGCTATGACCCCTTTTTCAAAAGGCACACCTCCAAAATCTATAATAGCGTTACTTGTAAAATGACTGGCGTTAAACTGCATGACATCAACTGCGGCTTGAAAGCCTATCGTCGCGAGGTAACCGACAGTTTGAATGTCTATGGTCAATTGCACCGTTATTTGCCTGTGTTGGCTCAATGGGAAGGCTTTAAGGTTGACGAAATGGTTGTCAGGCATCACCCGCGCAAGTATGGGAAGTCGAAATTCGGGCTGTCGCGGTTTATGGCTGGATTTTTCGATCTTATAACAGTGCTGTTTATCACGCGCTACACCAAACGGCCGCTGCATCTGTTTGGATCTGTTGGTTTGCTAACCTTTAGCTCCGGTTTTTTAATCAACGTTTGGCTTGCTTATGAACGAATTTTCAATCAACAATATTTATCGAAAAAACCGCTGCTTTTTCTAGGCATTTTGTTGATTATTGTTGGCGTGCAATTTTTTTCAGTTGGACTTTTGGGTGAAATGATAACTGCAAACCGACAAAATAAGATTGATTATGCGATCAAAAAAACGCTTCCATAGTCGCTCTAAACAGAATACGCTTTTTGAAATTCACAACTTCCCGCTTTAATTGAAGCTGGTTTGCTTCTGAGATGACCGGCTCAAACAATAAAAAGGGACTTTTTCTGGATCGTGATGGCGTGATCAACAGGGATGTCAATTATCTTCATAAAATTGAAGATTTTGAATTTCTGCCCGGAATATTTGAGGTTTGCCGTTTCTTTCAAAATCACAATTATCTGATTTTTGTGGTCACCAATCAATCGGGAATTGGCAAAGGCTATTATAACGAAGGCCAGTTTTTTGAGCTTACCCAATGGATGCTGGCGCAATTTCAAAAGGAATCTGTTGCAATCGCCAAAGTCTATTTTTGCCCTTTTCACCCGACTGCAGAACAGGAGCGTTACCGAAAACATTCAACGGATCGAAAACCCAATCCGGGCATGTTGCTAAAAGCAAGCAAAGAGTATTTTGTTGAGCCGAAGTTTTCAGTCCTAATCGGCGACCGGGAAAGTGATATTGCGGCGGGTATAAATGCCGGAATTGGTTGTAACCTATTGTTAAGTATGAATCAAAGTTCAAGTAAAAATAGCCGCGCAAATTATGTTGTTTCGGATTTATTATCGATACTAAAGCTTCCTGTTTTTACTTGAATTGAAAATTGTAATCACCTCAACAGGATATCCTTTCTGTTTTTACAGGAATAAGTCAGTGGAAGTGCAGGTCAATCAGGAATATCTCAGACAAATCGAAGCAGTTGTCGCGCATTCCCGACGTTTTCACAGTAGCGCTGAATACATATCATTTTTATTGGCAGCCGTTCTCGATGAGGTTGAGGCCTCTCGCAGCCCGGCAACAGATCGATGAAAACGCAAAAGAAAAATGTTCTTCTAATTACTGCCGACTCTTTCAGATTTGATGGTCTTGGCTCAGCCTCAGGCAAAGGTCTCACGCCTGCGCTTGATCAATTAACGGGGCAAAGTTTCTTTTTTCAACACGCATATTCCTCCGGGCCGAATACGCCGCACGCCTTTCCAGCGATCATGTCGGCGGAAAATGCCTTGGTAAACCGGCGTTTGTCTCTGCATGACGCGCCGCTTACATTGGCCGAAGCTTTTCAAAGAAGCGGCTGGCATACTGTCGGATTTAATGCCGCTAACCCCTATTTATCCAAACACTTTGCTTATCAGCGCGGTTTCGGGCATTTTGAGGATTTCGTTCATTTACAATTCAACGCGAATCAACAGAATGGACTGGCCGCAAACCCCAATGCAATGATTGCGCTACCCGATTTAAAACTCGAACAGTATCTGGTAAACGAAGAAACCATGCGTGAAAAGTCAGCGCTGGAAGCTCATTTCCTTTCGCACATTCTCAGTGAAATGAGCGGCTTTGATGACCGTCCGTTTTTTCTTTGGACTCACTTCATGGATACGCATTATCCGTATGTTCCAACGACAGCAGCGCAAAGGGAATCTGGTGAAAATGTCATTTCAAGTGAAGAAAGCTTTAATCTGAATTTTGCTGTTCGGGAGAACAGCGCTTTGTCAGCGGCGGCGCTCGCCAAAGTTAAATCACTTTACAATGCCTGTGTATTGCAACTCGACACTAAAATTGCTGGTTTGCTTTCATTTTTTCAACAGCGCAATTTATTGGATGACATGCTTGTTGTTTTTTGCGCTGATCATGGCGAGGAGTTCATGGAGCATGGCGACTTATTGCATAAATCTAAATTGTTTGATGAACTGATTCATGTTCCTCTGCTGATCAAATTGCCGGGGCAGCGCAATTGCGCTGTGACCAACGAGCTGGCAGGTTTAATTCAACTTGCCCCGACAATTTGCAATGCAGTCGGCGTTGACCACGAATTTCGACCGGATGGTTTGTCGATGAATGATTCTGGCTCGCGCGGCTCCAATGTCTTCTCCGCTGCCAGCATCGGGCCTGACGGCGGCGTTCCGGTTGATGGAAATATGGGTCGCATTGACAGAATGCCCAAAGTTTATTCGCTGATTGGGGAAAACCGAAAAATTCTCGTGGATACAAGGATTGAATCGCCCGTCTCATTTGATTTGATTTCCGACACTTTTGAAAAAACACAAATCCCTGTGGCTGGAAATGATGAAATGATGATGAAACTGGATGAGCATATCGTGAAATTAGAGGAGCAAAGGATTCGAAAAAGCGCTTTTAGTCACGCGCTGGAATGGACTGGAAAGCGAGGTTTTGCACATGCCGTATGAGCATCATTTCGATCCAAAGAAAAAATGGGATCAGCAATTTCTTGTGACCAGAGACCACATTATTCCATTTATAGCGAAAAATTTTGATCTTCGATCAAATATGAATGTGCTGGAGGTGGGATGTGGGGAAGGCGGCGTTTTAAAAGCATTTTGTGAGAAAGGTCACACCGGATACGGCGTTGATTTAGCGGCGCATCGCATTGAGAACGCCCGGAAATTATTATCTGAGGAAGTGGAGCAGTCAAAGGCATTTTTTTATTCCGCAGATGTTTACAATACGAAAGTTTATGAGCATCTTACAGGCGCCATCGATGTGCTCATTTTAAAAGACGCAATTGAGCACATACCTGATCAGGGAAAAATTCTGCATGTGTTGCGCAACTTTCTAAAGCCGGGCGGCGTCATGTTTGTCGCCTTTCCGCCCTGGTTCAATCCGTTTGGCGGACATCAGCAACTTGCAGGCTCATTTTTGAAAATTACGCCCTGGTTTCATCTCTTGCCAAAAGCCATTTACAAGCGTATTTTGAAAGCGGCTGGTGAAAAACAAAGCCAAATCGACGTTTTGCTGGAAATTTATAATACACGGATTACTGTTCGACAGTTTGAAAAAATGTCGCGCCACGCAAAATGGGAAATTGTGCAACGTCAATTTTATCTGTTCAACCCTATCTATGAATATAAATTTGGCCTGAAGGGAAGGAAACAGTTTCCGATGTTGGCCGCAATGCCGGTTTTTAGAGATTTTGTCTCAACCGGTGTTTATTATTTGCTCAAACCAATGGCCTAATAGGAGTCTTATGCGAACGCTGTCAATTGCGATAAATCTGCTTTCCGTTCTTTTGCTGCAAAGTTGTTCTGAACACCTGATTCAGCCTGGCAGTTCAACACCGGATTCTGGTTTGATCGATGAAAATGTTCCAACGTATTCCTATTTGATAAATAAAAAATATCCGCATGACCCTGCTGCATTTACCCAAGGTTTGGTTTATGAGGATGGTTTCTTTTTTGAAGGAACCGGTTTGAACGGCAGTTCTTCCCTTCGTAAAGTCAATATTCAAACAGGAGAAGTTATTCAGCGGGTTGAACTCGACGCCAGTTTTTTTGGCGAAGGAATTACCGTTTTTGACAACAAGATCTATCAGCTCACCTGGACTTCCGGCAAGGCCTTTGTCTATGATCGCAATACTTTTGAACGGCTTGCAACTTTTTCCTATAAAACCCAGGGTTGGGGATTGACGCACAATGGCCGACAACTCATTATGAGCGACGGAACCAACAAACTCTACTTTCGACAACCCAATGATTTTGCTTTGCTTCGAGAGCTTGCTGTTTTCGATAGCCGCGGCCCTGTAAATCTGTTGAATGAACTTGAATATATCGATGAAAAAGTTTTTGCCAATGTCTGGCAATCTAATAGGATCGTAGTAATAGACCCAAGTTCCGGCAGGGTGACAAACGATATTGATCTGACCGGCTTGCTTGATAACAGGAATGGCGCTGATGTGCTGAACGGCATCGCTTATGATGTTAAAAATACACGTCTTTTTGTTACCGGTAAATTCTGGCCAACGATTTTTGAAATACAACTCATTCCACAAGATTCATTGGCGAATAATGGCCATAAATGGGTTGTTTATTAGATTGCGCTGACCTATCTTTGCTGCTAATTTTTATTTTTTGAGGCTCGATTAATTTGGAAAAAGCACATAAAATTGTGCATGTCGGCGCAGGCTATTGGGGCAAAAATATTGTTCGAAACCTGGCGGAAATGGGCGTCCTGTCGCATATCTGTGACGGCTCTACTGAAACCATTGCGCGGTTTCGCCAGATCTATCCGAATATATCTTTTTCGTCTGATATAGATGAGCCGCTTTCCGATGAAAGTGTTTCAGCATTCAGCATTGCCACGCCCGCCGCGACACATTTTGACCTGGTCAAAAAATGCCTCATAGCAGGCAAAGATGTCTTTGTCGAAAAGCCATTGGCCTTGCAATATGATGAAGGAAAAGAACTGGCGCGTTTAGCGGCCGAAAAGCAATGCATACTAATGGTTGGTCATATTCTTTTATATCATCCGGCAATCTTAAAAATGAAACAATTGATGGATGACGGCGTTTTAGGAAAAATCGGCTATTGCTATTCTAATCGGTTGAATTTAGGCAAAGTTCGCAAAGAGGAAAATATTCTTTGGAGCTTCGCGCCGCATGATATTTCAGTGCTAAACTTTCTAATGAACGGCCCGCCTGACACTGTGTATGCTTCAGGGGAAATCATTTTACAGCCCGGGATTCATGATGTTACATTGACAGCCCTAAAATGGAAAGTCGGCATTTCGGCGCATATCAATGTGAGTTGGCTGCATCCGTTCAAAGAGCACCGTTTTGTCGTTGTCGGCGATAAAGCCATGCTGGTTTTCGATGACACCCGGACGACCGACAAATTGGTTCTCTATGATCGGGGCATTGATTTTGTGAGCGGCGAACCGGTGAAGCGCGATAAGGAAACACGCACCATCGAATTTGCAGCCAAAGAGCCGCTTCGAGCTGAACTCGAACATTTCCTGGAATGTCTTACAGATAGGAAAAAACCAAAAAGTGACGCCACTGAGGCATTGGCGGTTTTGCGGGTGTTAACCGAAGCCCAGACTTCACTTACTTAAAACAGAAAGGAGGCTGCTCGGATGGAAAGCAACTATTCCGCGCATGAAACAGCTATTATTGATAGTGGAGCGGCCATTGGCAATGGAACCAAAATCTGGCATTTTTCGCATGTTATGGCCAGAGCAAAGATCGGCGAGCAATGCAGTCTTGGACAAAATGTAATGGTCGCCAACAACGCCGTTATCGGAAACAATGTAAAGATACAAAACAACGTTTCCATCTATGAGGGTGTAATTCTTGAAGATGACTGCTTTTGTGGGCCGTCAATGGTTTTTACCAATGTGAAAAATCCGCGTTCTGCCATTCCACGCAACACCGCAGGCGACTATCTGGTTACACTTGTAAAAAAAGGCGCCACATTGGGCGCAAATTCAACCATCGTTTGCGGCTCGACAATTGGGGGAAACGCATTTATTGCGGCCGGCGCAGTTGTAACCAAAGATGTAAAACCGTTTGCCCTGATGGCTGGCGTGCCCGCCAAACAGATCGGTTGGATGTGCAGCTGCGGCTATAAACTAAAACAACAAAATGACGTTTTGGCGTGTGGCGAATGCAAACGAAATTATAGGGTAAACGCTTCCGGGAGTCTTGTAGCCGCTTGATGCAGACATCCATGCGAAAAGTCTTGATCGTTGCTTACTATTTCCCACCTTCGGGCGGCGCAGGCGTTCAGCGCACATTGAAGTTTGTCAAATATTTGAGAGAGTTTGGCTGGGAGCCAATTGTTCTCACAGCATTGGATGCAGATTATCCGGTTTTAGATGAAACTCTGCTCGACGAAATACCTGCAGATGTAAAAATTTATCGGTCCAAAATATTTGAACCGTACAATATATATCGAAAGGTTACCGGTCGGTCAACTTCTGAGTCGACCGACATCGGGACGCTTTCTCTCGATAAAAAGCAAAAGCGCAAGTTAAGCGAAGCCTTTTCCGAGTGGGCGCGCGCAACATTTTTTGTTCCAGACGCCCGTATCGGTTGGCGACGACATGCGGTTAAGATGGGTTGCGAAATTCTTGCAAATGAAAAAGTTGACTTGATTTATTCTTCAGCGCCGCCTTATACAACCCACTTGATCGGCGGGGATCTGGCGAGAAAGAGCGAACTGCCCTGGATCGCTGATTTCAGAGATTCATGGATAGGATGGGTCTCTGCGCCGCAATGGCGTCCGTGGTTTTCGCGCAAAATAGAGGCGCGAATGGAGGCGAATGTTTTGCGGCAAGCGACCAAAATCATTACTGTCTCAAATGGCGTGCGTGACGATCTTGTTGAGAGAAATTCCAATATTCCCTTTGAAAAATGGCAACTAATCATGAATGGCTATGACCGAATGGATTTCGATGGTTTGGCGCCAAAGGGAAAATCCGCCGCCCTGACCATGACATACTCTGGTTCAATGTATGGCGCGCGCAACCCTGAATTTCTTGTGCAGGCGTTGGAAAAAATCTATGCTGAACAGCCTGAACTGTTGCTTGATTTTAGAATACGTCTGATCGGCAGGGTGGGAGATCCGATAGAAAAACGGATTCATGCCTCTTCGGTGAGCCATACTTTTGAACGTCTGCCTTATCTCAGGCACAAGGAAAGCCTTGAATACTTGTTGGCCAGCGACGTTCTTTTGCTGGTTATTGACGACACGCCGGCCAACCATGGCATACTGACCGGAAAATTGTTCGAATACATCGGTTCCGGCAAACCAGTATTTGCCTTGGCTCCAGAAGGAGATGCCGCCAGGCTAATTCGAAAGGGCGACTTTGGCTGGATTGCGCCGCCCGCCAACACCGCTGACATCGAACAGGCGCTACGGAAAATGTTTGCTGATTTTTCCAGTGGAACCATGCAGTATAATCAGCAAGCCGCGCTGCGAAAACAATTTGAGCGCCGCTCACAAACTGCGGAGTTAGCCCGGCTTTTCGATAAAACGCTGGTGGAGCAAAAGATAGCGCGAAACTGATTTTTTATTGGAGAAATTCAGGTGGATGGCTATTTGTGAGAACGCTTATAAGATTGGTAGATTTCTTATTATGAATTCATAGATAAATTTTGATTGAAACATTTTCCCTGTAAGAAGAGAGCGCATTTGTTCATGACAATGACGAATTGCAAAACGATGAGTGACACATTTTTTTAGAACCCGAACCTTTTTCAACCTTCTGCTCCATTGAATCCTGAATTAAAAATAAAGTTTAAACACACCTCCACTATTGAGGCCAAAAATTTCATTGACATTTTTTTGTCGAAAGAGGTTCCCTATTTCGACCTGCAAAGCGACGGTTTTCAATATTGGCACCTCGTCCGTTTTCAATTTTTTCTTGAATTGATGAACTCAAAGGGCTGGTTTGAACGATTGCCTGTTTATGGACAACTAGACTATCGAAAAAGAATCTCTGTAGTGCGCCAATTGTTAGAAAACGGTCTGCAATTTGGCGTAAGAAAAGATTGTTCTCCTGTGGAATTACTAATCGCCGCCACCGCCAGTCGCAAATCCTATTTTGGGAAAAACCTCGAACCCTATACAGAACCATGGCGGGATGATCTAAATTTGAAATATGGAATCTGGGAGGCGCCTTCGCAATGGCGTCATGCAAAACATTCGGGCGCAAACAACCTTTTTTACCTGGACGATTATCTGGTTTTGACGCAAATTGTTCGAATTCGATTCAATCGCTCCTCTAAAATCATGAAAATTGCCGCCTTTCTGGCTCGGTTTGCAGAAGAGTTGGGTGCTGAAGTGAGCCATGCAAAATTAGTAAGCATGTTAGCTTATGCTTTTGCTTTGCATCGCATTTGCGAACCGCGCTTTAGAAAGCTGCTTAAAATCAAAAAGCCGAGAGCGATAGTTCTGGTAAACCACTACGATCCCTTGAAAATGATATTGACAACGGTTGCAAAATCCTTAGGCGTCTATGTCATTGAAATTCAACATGGCAACATGGGACAATATCATATACCTTATAATATTTATTACGACAGGGAGCTTCCGGCATTGCCCGATGAAATTTTCACCTTTGGTGAATTCTGGAATGATACTTCTGATTTGCCCAAATTGGGCGTCCGTTTAACCGCAACCGGATTTCCATTTTTTGAAGGACAGCTTGGTCAAAATCAGATTGTAAAACCAAATAGTAGAAAGCGTATTCTTTTTCTAAGTCAAGATACCATTGGCTTGCAGCTAGCTGATTTAGCGGTTTATTTGAGAAGCAAACTGCCCTCCAAAGAGTATGATGTGCTATTCAAAATTCATCCGCGTGAATATGAAACCTGGCCGGAACGATATCCGAAATTGAAAATGCCCGGAATAAAAGTATTGACAACAGAAAATCTGTACGAGACTTTTTCAAATACCGATATCCATGTTGGCGTCTACTCCACCGCAATCATGGAAAGTCTGGCTTTCGGTAAAAAACTAGTATTGTTTGAAGCGTACGGCGTCCATTTTCTGTCCCATCTTTTAAACAGCGGTCGAGCCGAATTGGCGTCCTGGTCTGAGGAATTGCTTGGTATTATCAAAAGATATTCATTTGCTGAGCCTGAAAAGGAGCCCGTCAGAGCTGACTATTTTTGGGCCTCTGACAGCAAAACCCGGATTTTAACGCGACTCCGTGAGATTCTTTCCTGAATGGCTGAATCGAAGAGAATTACCAGAGACTCTCTTACCTATGTTGTCGGTGAAGTTTTATCTAAATCGATGGCCTTCATTTTACTACCCATTTACATCAATTACTTGTCTCATGACGAAGTGGGGATATTGCTTCTGGTCACTACCATCTGGCCCGTTGTGGCGGTATTCTTAGGTCAGAGCTTTACCGCTTATCTCATGCGCGGTTATTTTGGACAGCAGGAAAAGGAGCGGTTTGCAGGAACTGTTATTTTATTTACAGTTTTCTGGGGAGGCTTGGCGGCGGTGATTATTCATCTGACTGCGCCATATACATTTGGCATGATTTACAAGAAAGTCGACTACAAACCATATCTGCAGTATAGTGTCATTTTTGCATTTTTTAGATTATATCTAATTCAGGTTTTAACTGTTTTCCGGGCAAAACGACAACCTCAAAAATCGGTATTCCTGTCATTTGTTCTCTTGCTCTTTAATTTGGCAAGCGTGCTCATTGCCATTTTTTATTTACATGGCAACGTCGTCACCATATTGCGCGCACAAACGATCGCTTACATGGTTTCCGCCATCGTCTTTACCATAACGGTTTGGCCTGCTCTAAGTTTTAATTTAATGCCTCGTGTTATTAAGCCTGGCCTCTATTTTATATTGCCGCTAATTCCGCATACTTTATCAGGGTTGCTGCTGACCAACACGGGCAGGGCGCTGGTTGAACGTCACTTAACGCTTGCCGAGCTGTCGTTGTTTGGTGTTGCGGCGCAACTCTCTCTAATTCCCGGAGTGATTGCCAACGGCCTAAATCAGGCATG
>Ga0316190_10000898_pt1 | contig 21079 bp, 22 predicted proteins | sample Eddworburrow2_MG_FD_204929 | JGI IMG/M metagenome (GOLD analysis project Ga0316190, IMG submission 204929) | Coastal sediment microbial communities from Maine, United States - Eddy worm burrow 2 | ecosystem: Environmental > Aquatic > Marine > Coastal > Sediment | place: USA: Maine | collected... | reverse complement strand
TCAAATGATTTGCAAAATAATTCAGAGCTGTTGAGAGTGTCGATAGGGAAAATATTGACCTTAGATAAGAAAATTATTGCCCTTGGTGCAGAGTCAAAAAACAAGATTGCTGAGTTAATGCAACAGAGTAACTCTACCCGCCAGGCGATGTCTGAATATAAAAAAAATACGGCGCTATAGCTTTGTTACAAATTGCCTTATACTCAATCACAACGTAATTTTACTAGGCAAGTCATAGGGATGCGATTTGACTGAGACGATCGAGTTTTGTGGTTTATCTTGTGATGTAAATCTTCCTCTGGTGTGGTCACTGCATGCTGGTCCAGCGAGTCTTCCTCCACCTGTTGAACGTTCAAATCAGAATTGCCTGAAAATCTCCCTTGGTTTGGATGAAGGGATGCACGAGGTTCCGGATGAAAATTCTGAGTTAAATCAGGATCTGCAACGCATGGACTTTAAAATCAATATCATCCTTGAGTTGGTTGCGCAGTTGGCCTCTCAAAATATTCAAATGCCCGCGAATACGGATATAAAACTTGGCCCTAAGCTTATTCAGTGGCAGACGCTTGAAAATCCTCCAGAGCAAGGTCAAATCATAGAAGCCAAAATCTATCTTGATGCTCGCTTTCCATTTCCCCTTGCGATTTGTGGTTCTGTTGTATCAGTTGATTTGGTCGAGACTGGTGGCTATTGCGTTGTTGTTGAACATGCACAAACTGATAGTTATTCATTGGAGTTGTTGGAGAAATATATTTTTCGTTGTCATCGTCGTCAAATTGCACGAATGAAAAGTAAAACAATTACTTAAAATGATAATTAAGTATAGATTGTTTTAGTGGTATTTTTTTGACATTATGGGTTACTAATGATGTTTTACTTGTTAAAACAAAGACTGGAGAGCACCCATGCGTGAATCAGCGATATTGCTGATAGATGATGATAAAAGTCGTCGTGATGAGCTTCTGTCAATTCTTGAGTTTATTGATATTCGTAATGTTTATGCTTCTGACAATAGCTCATGGCAAGAGTTACTAAAACAATGTGATCAACCAGTCCAAGCCTTGGTGCTGGGGGCTTGCGGTTCAGGCGAAAACTACGAAGATATTTTGGGGCAAGTAAGCTTGCTCAACCCTACGGTCAGTGTTTTATTGTTTGAAAAAGAGCGTGTCGATGGTTGTTACCCTGACGCCCTGCAAAAAGATGCGATTACCTTTCTTGACCAACCCCTGAAATACAAACAATTAGTCGCTGCATTGGAAAAAGCAAAGCTGCGCAGAGAAAGTCAGAATACGGTGGCTTCTCGTCGAAGGGAAGTCGAATTATTCCGCAGTCTGGTTGGAAATAGTCGTTCAATCAAACAGGTGCGAAGATTAATAGAGCAAGTGGCTGGCTCGGATGCAAACGTGCTAGTGCTTGGCGGGTCTGGCACCGGCAAAGAGGTTGTCGCGCGTAATCTGCATTATTTGTCTTCTCGAAGAGACAAGCCATTTGTGCCAATCAATTGTGGTGCTATACCAGCCGATTTGCTTGAAAGTGAATTGTTCGGTCATGAAAAAGGTGCTTTTACTGGGGCAATTAGTACCAGGCAGGGACGTTTTGAACTGGCTGAGGGAGGCACTCTATTTCTTGATGAAATTGGTGATATGAGTCTGCATATGCAGGTAAAACTGCTCAGGGTTTTGCAGGAACGTACATTCGAAAGGGTGGGCAGTAACAAAAGTATTACTGCCAATGTTCGTATTGTAGCGGCGACACATCGAGATTTGGAGCAGGCTATTAGCGATGGTAAGTTCCGTGAAGATTTGTTTTATCGACTTAATGTTTTCCCGATTGAAATGCCACCATTACGTGATCGGCTCGATGATATCCCTCTCCTGGTGACTGAGCTGATTGCCCGTTTGGAAAATGAAGGTAGGGGTTCGGTTCGTATTACACAGTCGGCTATGATGGCTTTGTGTCAGTACGATTGGCCGGGTAATGTTCGTGAACTTGCTAACTTGATTGAACGGCTGGTTATTATGTTTCCAACCGGGGTGGTGGACATGAATGATTTGCCTGAAAAATTTCAGACCAATGAGCTGAGCGCTGGCGAGGCAATTATCAAAACTATGCTGGCTCAACAAGAAATTTCACCGGATGAAGTTGAAGCCTCTGTGAATCGTTTGCCAAGATTGCCTGTGGCAGGAATAGATCTAAAAGAATACCTGGCTGATATCGAACGACAGTTTATTCATCAGGCAATTGAGGATGCGGGGGGGGTAGTTGCCCATGCCGCTAATCGTCTTAAATTACGTCGCACAACGCTGGTTGAAAAAATGCGTAAATATGGCCTGCAACGCAATGAAGAAGTGTCGTAACATTGACGCACTCGGAACGCCTCGTTTGTAACTGATTGATTTAAAAGAAAACGAAAAACCTGGCCCAATTTTTGCCTTAGTTCTGTTGAAGTCAAACTTTCTACAGCAGAACGTAGTGACAAAGGCAAACGAATGGCATTGGAAAATACAGATCAGCTTCAGCATCTAAAGAGTGCATTTCAGACATTCAATAAAGTGTCTGAGCAGCTTATGTCATCCTATCACCAGCTTGAGAGCCAGGTTGATGGCCTGAATCACAAACTCGCTTCAGCTCATGGTGACTACGATCACCAAATTGAACAAAATCAATCCTTAGCAAACAGACTTGAGCATTTACTCGATGCACTGCCAGGTGGCGTTATAGTCCTGAACGGTAAGGGCGTTGTGCAAGAAGCAAATAAGGCCGCCATTGATTTGTTAGGTGAGCCATTAAAAGGTTCAGTCTGGCGTCAGGTTATACAGCGTTCCTTTGAGCCACGCGTGGATGACGGACACGATATTTCCTTAAAAGATGGTCGTCGCGTCAGCATTACAACGTCTTCTCTGGGCAAAGAGCCGGGGCAAATTTTGTTGATTGCTGATGTTACTGAAAAACGCCTGTTGCAGGACAAGCTTGGGCGTTTTCAGCGGTTGTCTGCGATGGGGCAAATGGCGGCATCACTGGCTCATCAGGTCAGAACACCGACAGCAACTGCCTTGCTCTATATATCCAATCTTCGTAATAACGCAACAAATCCTGAAGCAGTTGAAAAATATAGCGATAAGGTGCGTCAACAGCTGCTTCATACCGAGGCGATGGTGTGTGACATGCTTGCCTATGTCCGTGGTTCGAGCAGCCAGCAAGAAACTATTTTTACTTGTAATAATTTGATAAATACTTTGCATCAGTCTGTCCAGGCGCAAGTTGAACAAAATAACAGTCATCTGAATATTTCTAATAAGTGTCCTGAAATCAAGCTAAAGGCTAACCGTGAGGCTGTTTTGGGAGCCTTGATTAATTTGGTTATGAACGCCATCCAGGCAACTTCAAAAGCGCCTTTAGAAATTGATGTCAATGTAAGTGTTAATGAAGCACAGATGGTTTTAATTTCAATTTCAGACAATGGCATTGGCATTTCGCCAGATATAAAAGCTGATGTTTTCGAACCGTTCGTAACATCAAGACCTCAGGGAACTGGGCTTGGGCTTGCTGTTGTTAAGTCTGTTATTGAACAGCACGGTGGCACTGTTGATCTTAAGTCAGAACAAGGAAGAGGCACGAAGATCAGTCTTACGCTTCCACAATATGTGGATAGCAATGATGAATACGCTAATTCAAAAGAAGATCAAAAAGAGGTGTTGTTATGAGCACAGCAGCAGTTTTAGTTGTTGAAGATGATAATTCACTTCGTGAGGCGCTATGCGATACCTTGGAACTGGCAGGTATTAATGTTAAAGCGGTTGCCGATGGTAATGCGGCATTAAGAGTGATTGAAAATGAGCCGGTATCGGTGGTCGTAAGTGATGTCCATATGAAACCAATGGATGGCAATTCTTTGTTGCAACAGCTCAAACTGAGTAGCCCCGGCCTGCCTGTGGTCTTGATGACTGCATATGGCAGTGTTGAGAGTGCAGTTAAGGCTATGCAAGAAGGGGCTAGCGATTATTTGGTAAAACCATTCGATGCAGATGTGTTGTTGAATATGGTAAATCGATATATTCGAAAAGTGCCGGTTTCAAAAGGCTTGATAGCCGAAGATGAAAAAACAATGAAGGTGGTTGCATTGTCCGAGCGTGTTGCTGCCACTGATGCAACGGTAATGATTAATGGTGAAAGCGGTACGGGCAAAGAAGTTATAGCCCATCATATTCATAACTGTTCACCACGAACAGAAGGCCCATTTATAGCTATTAATTGCGCCGCCATTCCAGAGAATATGCTTGAGGCTATTTTGTTTGGCTATGAAAAGGGTGCTTTCACGGGGGCACAACAGGCCTGTGCAGGAAAGTTCGAACAGGCCCAGGATGGAACTATCTTGCTGGATGAAATCTCGGAGATGGATCTTGGTCTGCAGGCTAAAATACTTAGGGTATTACAGGAAAAGGAGGTTGAGCGTATAGGTGGTAAAAAACTTATTCCGCTGAATGTTCGTGTTCTTGCAACGTCGAATAGAAATATGAAAGAAGAGGTGGCTGCAGGACGTTTTAGAGAAGATTTGTATTATCGACTCAATGTATTTCCTATTACCTTGCCACCACTACGAGTTAGAAAAGGTGATGTGATTCCGTTGGCAGAATTATTTATTAATAAATACTCAGACTCGAAGCCTGTACCCACATTGACCGGCGATGCAAAATATTCCCTGAGTCGGCACAATTGGCCTGGTAATGTTCGTGAACTTGAGAATGTAATTCAACGTGCCTTGATTTTATGTGATGGTAAAGAAATCCTGGCTGATGATCTGCAATTTGAGCTTGAAGAGCCTGAGGCTGAAAGTGTGATGGAGCTATCAACCAGCTTTGATTCCAGTCTTAATAATGACCTTAAGGCAAAAGAGTTTGATCTTATTGTGAATGCGCTGAGAGAATCGAATGGCAGTAAAAAGGGAGCGTCTGAGTTATTGGCTATAAGCCCAAGGACTCTGCGCTACAAACTGGCGAATATGCGTGAGTTAAATATTCTGATTCCTGGCGAGTAGCCCCTAATAGATTGGTGAAACTATGAGTGATATGAATGTAAATCAAGTTTTAATGCAGATGCGGGTGATGGCTGCTCAGGCTAAGGGTGTATCGGATGTTGCTGAAGTTGGGGCAAAGTCTGGGGCGGATTTTTCATCAATGTTGGCTAAGTCTATTAATGCGGTTAATGATACTCAGCAGGCGTCGGGGGACTTGAAAAAGCGCTTTGAGCTGGGTGATCAAAGTGTCGGCATGGTTGATGTGGCCATCGCCTCAGAAAAGGCTAAAATTGCTTTCACGGCGATGACCGAAGTGCGCAATAAGTTGGTACAGGCATATCAAGATGTAATGAGTATGCCGGTTTAATTTTATGAGTAAGGACTGATTATGGCACTCGTAAAAGCAGAAGATATTGGCAATCAGATTGAGGGTATCAACAAGCTGCCGCTGATAAAACAGGTTGGATTGATGGTTGCCCTGGCTGCGACAGTGGCACTTGCTGTGGCCATTGTGTTGTGGGCCCAAGAGCCAAATTACAAGATGCTGTATGGCAACCTGTCTGACCAGGAAATGCTTGAGATAAGCTCTTCGCTAGATCAGGCTGGTATTCGTTATGATATTAATGCCAGTAGCTCTTCAATAATGGTTGAGGGTGGACGTCTTCATGACGCCAGAATGCGTCTGGCCGGGTCTGGTTTGCCTAAGGGCAGTGGCAGTGGCTATGAACTACTGGAAAAAGACCAGGGCTTTGGTACCAGTCAATTTGTTGAAACTGCTCGCTATCAACGGGCAATAGAAGGCGAGCTTGCAAGAACTATTTCGTCTGTCAATAGCATACAGAGTGCCAGGGTTCACCTGGCAATACCAAAACAATCCGCCTTTGTTCGTAATCGTAAGCGTGCCAGTGCATCTGTTATGTTGAATTTATACCAGGGACGCATGTTAAATTCGGAACAAGCCTCCTCAATTGCGCATCTTGTGGCATCTAGTGTGCCAGCTCTTGAAATGGAGGATGTTACTGTTGTTGACCAGAATGGCCGCATGTTATCTCAACCTGATGCCGGCAGTGAAATCGGGCAGTCTTCAACGCAGTTTGAATATCGTCAGAAACTCGAAGAATATTATATCCATCGTATAGAACAGATACTTGAGCCTATCGTCGGTGTTGGCAAGTCCAAGGCTCAGGTGATGGCCGATCTTGATTTTACAGTTTCGGAACAGACCCATGAGTCGTTTAATCCTGACTTGCCTTCTATCAGAAGTGAGCAAACTCTTGAAGAGGAGAATCAGTCTGCGGCACCACAAGGTGGTGTGCCTGGCGCCTTGAGTAATCAACCGCCTGGTGCCGCATTTATTGGTGATGGCGAAACCAGTCAGGGTGGATCAGGTTCAAGTAATAATAGTCGCAGGATCGTGCGTAACTATGAGCTGGATAGAACCGTTAGTCATACCAAACATCAGACGGGTAATATTAAACGTATCTCAGCGGCTATAGTGATTGATAATAAAATCGCGGAGGATGGCACATCCACACCTTTGACCGATGAGCAAATGGCCCAGATCAATAGCCTGGTTAAAGAGGCAATCGGTTTTAACGTGGCGCGAGGTGATAGTGTGAATGTTATTAATGCGCCATTCATGCTTGCTGCTGAAGAGGAACCGTTGCCTGAAACTGCATTTTTAGACCAGCCCTGGTTATGGGGTGCGGTTAAACAAGTTGTTGGTTTGGCGGGGGTGTTGTTGTTGATATTTGGTGTGTTGAAGCCTGCTTTGAAGAGCTTGGCTGAAAAAGGTTCTTCTATGCCGAGCTCGTCGATAGAAGGTGGAGAACAACTGGCCTTTGAAGGGCAGCCAGTTGCATTGCCAGGGCCGTCATATGAACAGGCGCTGGAGGCGGCAAAGGCTGTTGCTCAACAGGAACCTCAGCGGGTTGCCAGTGTGGTCAAAGAGTGGGTAGCGAAAGATGGCGGATAAAGAAATTGTTGCATCCAAACTTTCAGGTGCCGAACGCTCAGCAATTTTGCTGATGAGTCTTGGTGAGGCTGACGCTGCAGCAATATTGAAGCATATGGGACCAAAGGAAGTTCAGAAAGTCGGTGCAGCGATGGCTCAGACTGCTGGCGTTAGTAAAGAGGTGGTGTTTGAGGTTATTAATAGTTTTGTTGCGGAGGTTGAAGGCAAAGCGTCTTTGGGCGGCTCGGAAGACTACATCAAAAGTCTTCTCAAAACTGCCTTGGGTGAAGACAAGGCTAGCCAGGTAATAGATCGAATATTGTTTGGCCATTCGTCCAAGGGGCTGGAGTCCATGAAATGGATGGAGCCTAAGGCCATTGCCGAGATGATCAGAACTGAGCATCCGCAGATTGTCGCCATTGTATTGTCTTATCTAGACCCTGACCTGTCGGGTGCGGTTTTATCACTGCTGCCCGAGCGAACCCGTGCGGATACGATTATGCGTATCGCAACGCTTGATGGTATTCAGCCGGCGGCATTGAATGAGCTGGATATGATTCTTGAAAAACAATTCTCCGGTAGTAATGCGGTTCAATCATCCAGTGTTGGTGGTATGAAGGCCGCGGCAAATATTCTCAACTTTATGGATGGTTCGGTTGAGTCAGAAATTATGGATGAAGTTAAGGAGGCCGATGCAGAGTTAGGACAAAGCATAGAAGACCTTATGTTTGTGTTTGACAATATCGGTGATATTGATGATCGGGGTGTTCAATCGCTGCTGCGTGAAGTTTCCTCTGAAACATTGGTGCTGGCCTTGAAGGCTGCTGATGAAATAGTGAAGGAAAAAATATTCAAAAATATGTCCAAACGCGCCAGCGAAATGTTGCGTGATGATCTTGAGGCCAGGGGGCCAGTTAAACTTTCTGATGTAGAGGGTGCTCAAAAAGAGGTTCTTGCCGTTGTTCGCCGTATGATGGAAGCTGGTGATATTGCGATTGGTGGCAAGGGTGGCGAAGAGTATGTCTAAAATCATTGGCAGTGATGGCAATGCCAAGGCATGGGCTCTTCCTGAAATTAGTGACATGTCTAAACCTGTTAATGGTGATGCTCCTCTTACGGCACGAGAAATCAAAGCGGTAGAGGATGAAATATGTCGTATTAAAGAACAGGCCTATCAGGAAGGCTTTAACAAAGGCCAGCAGGATGGTCTTGCCAGTGGTCAGCAGCAGGCAGATAAAACCATACAGTCGATAACCACTATTCTGGAAGCGTTGTCGACACCGTTAAAATACGTTGATGAGAAGCTTGAAGATGAGTTGGTTAATCTTGCTGTTTCGATTGCCAAACAGATTGTTCGCCGTGAGCTAAAGACAGATCCTGCACAGATAGTCGGTGTGGTTAAAGAGTCATTATCATTTATTCCTTCATCGGCTCAAAATATCCGCGTCTATTTGAATCCTGAAGATGCCGAGATCGTGCGAAAAATTATGCCTGTTAATGCCGGCGAACGTAGTTGGAATATTATTGATGATCCAGTATTGAGCCGTGGCAGTTGCAATGTTGAAACAGATGCGACAGTCGTTGATGCGACATTTGAAAGCAGGATTGCAACGATTGCTGCAGAGATAATGGGTAGTGAGAGGTCTAATGACTGATCCGGTCGCAGGTTCTGAGATTCTGTTTCCTGATCTTTCCGCGCGTCTGGCTAAGCGTTCAAAAAAACTTGAGAAAAAAATTCCCCTTTCCGTCAGCGGAAAACTGACACGCATGGTGGGACTGACGCTTGAGGCGATTGGCATTCAAGCGGTTGTTGGTGGTCGTTGTCTGATCGTTCCGCCCGTAGGCAAGCCTGTTGAAGCTGAGGTGGTTGGCTTTGCTGGTGATAAGACCTATTTAATGCCAACGGGTGACATTCAGGGGTTGGTGCCGAACGCTAAGGTCATTCCGACCAATAAAATCTGTGAAGCTCCTGCGGGTATGTCGTTATTGGGCCGGGTACTGGATGGTGCCGGGCATGCACTCGATAATAAAGGCAGTCTTAACGCAGAGGCAAGGGTACCGCTAACTGGGCGCTTCATAAATCCTTTGGCCCGTCATCCAATTGATACACCACTGGATGTAGGGGTGGCGGCTATCAATGCCATGTTAACAGTCGGGCGTGGTCAACGGATGGGCTTGTTTGCCGGTAGTGGCGTTGGCAAGAGTGTTCTGTTGGGGATGATGACAAAGTACACCACAGCAGATGTCATTGTCGTGGGCTTGATTGGTGAACGTGGTCGAGAGGTTAAAGAGTTTATAGAAAAAATCCTTGCTGAAGAGGGGATGGCCCGTTCAGTTGTGATCGCAACGCCGGCTGACACTTCGCCGCTGATGCGGCTTCATGGCGCGATGCTGGCAACCAGCATCGCGGAGTATTTTCGTGACCAAGGCTTGCAGGTCTTGTTATTGATGGATTCATTAACCCGCTATGCCCAGGCGCAGCGTGAAATTGCATTGGCGATTGGTGAACCACCAGCAACCAAGGGTTATCCGCCTTCTGTATTTGCAAAATTACCACAACTGGTTGAACGGGCTGGAAATGGAGATAAAGGCGGGGGCTCAATCACTGCTTTTTATACGGTCTTAACAGAAGGTGATGATCAGCAAGATCCAATCGCTGATGCCGCCAGGGCAATACTGGATGGCCATATTGTATTGTCGCGCAGTATGGCTGAGATGGGCCACTACCCAGCGATTGATATCGAGGCCTCGATTAGCCGTGTCATGAATGAGATTGTGACGCCAGAGCATATGGAGAAGGCTCGTCACTTGAAGCAACTATATTCAATCTATGAGCAAAATCGTGATCTGATTAGTGTCGGCGCCTATAGTAAGGGCAGCAATCCAAAAATAGATGAAGCGATGATCTATTACCCTCGCATCATGAATTTTCTATCACAAAATATTTCAGAGGCGGTGCAATTTGAACAAAGTTTGCAAGGTCTTGATTCCTTATTTCAGAATTCACCTGTTAAACAGGCCGAATCCTAGTAAGGGGTGTTAGATATGGTGAAATCAAAGCGTTTTGAACCTATCGCCACTTTGGCGCGCAACTCTGAGCGGGAAGCCGCCAAGGTGCTGGGTAGTGCACTGAAAAATCTCGATGATCAGATTGAGCAGCTGGCGAGCCTGATACGTTACCAGGCAGATTATAATCAACGTTTGAAATCCAGCGCCAGTTCCAGCGCCGGTATGAATGCGCAGAAACTTAATGAATATATAGAGTTTTTAGCTAAGCTTTCTACCGCTATTGAACGACAGGAGCAGACCATCGAGCACGCCAGACAAATACTCGAAGAAAAGAAACAGTTCTGGTTTTCTAAACGCGGTCGGTCAAAGGCGTTGGATTCTGTTTTGGAACGCTATGTTCAGGATGAAGCCAAACAACTTGAAAAAAGGGAGCAGCGCGATCTGGACGACCGTAACAATCGCATTAAAAATGATTAAAAGTGGTTTGTTTGAAGCCTCCATCGCATTTCTCCTAACAATAAGTAATTTAAGATAATTCCTCCTGCTTTATTGATACCGCATAACTTGTTTTTCTCTCTAAAGCTCATCTTTGAACTGCCGTTAACATTTGTGTGAAGTAATTCGTGCTATTGAAACGCGGGGGGCAAGATGCCATCGGAAAATGGAAGTGTTAGCTCAGGGACAGAGATAGTCATTGAATGTAATGACGCATTGGATATCACCCTGGTTTCCGATTTTAAGGTGCTTTTGCAGCAGGCATCAGGACAAAATGCCCCCATTGTTTTGGATGCGTCCCAATTGGAAAGGATTGATGGTGCAGGTTTGCAGCTGGTTGCAGCGTTCTTTCAAGAGGCGGCAGAGTCAGGTTTAAGTGTGAGCTGGCGAAATCCAACCGAAGCGTTGATATATGTTGCGGATTTAACTGGTCTAAAAGAAGTGCTTGAATTGTAAAGGGTGTTACCTCTGTAACACAGAACAAGGAAGAATTGGATTAAGAGGGAATAAATATGCCGACTATACTCGCTGTTGATGATTCTGCATCCATGCGCCAGATGGTGACATTTACCTTGAAAGGTGCAGGTTTTACCGTTATTGATGCGGTTGATGGTGTTGATGCATTAGCAAAGGCCAAAACAGCAAAGGTTGACCTGGTGCTGACAGATGTAAATATGCCAAGGATGGATGGAATTAGCTTGATCAAGGAGTTGCGGGCGCTGCCAAATTTTAAGTTCACTCCAATATTAATGCTGACCACCGAGTCGGGGACAGGCAAAAAAACAGAAGGTAAAAGCGCCGGAGCAACAGGTTGGATAGTAAAACCATTTAATCCTGCCCAGTTGCTGGCGACAATCAAAAAAGTTCTGGGCTAAGGCTTATGAGCATAGATATCAGTCAATTTCTGGATACTTTCTACGAAGAAAGTTTCGAAGGTCTCGACACCATGGAAGCCGAGCTGTTGGGGCTCAATGCTGGTGAGGCTGATCCGGAATCAATCAATACAATCTTTCGTGCGGCACACTCAATAAAAGGCGGTAGTGGCACTTTCGGTTTGATGAATGTGGCTGATTTTACTCATGTGTTGGAAACGCTGCTTGATGAAATGCGCGATGGTCGCCGTGATGTGACACAGCCGGCGGTTGATTTAATGCTGACATCTGTTGATGTGTTGCGTGAAATGCTGACAGCGTTGAGAAATAGTGAAGATATTGATACGGCACGTGTAGCCGACGTCCACGACCAGTTGGAAGCATTGCTTAAAGGTGATGCTGACGCTGCTGAAGGTGCTGCTGTCGTTGCAGAAGGCGCTGCTGTTGAAGTTGATACCCCAGAGGTCGTCAAATCATCGACGCGGGGTTGGAAAATAGCTTTTAAACCGCTAGCCCATCTATTTAAAACCGGTAATGACCCGGTTCGAATTATCAAGGAATTGTCTGAGCTTGGGCCGATCAAAGCAGTTGCTGATTTGTCCACAGTGCCAGAATTTGATTTGCTTGACCCGGAAGAATGTTGCCTGGCATGGGATATTGAACTAGAAGCCGATGTAACTGAGGAACAGGTCAATGACGTATTTGCCTGGGTAGATGAAGATTGTGATCTGGTCATTGAAGCAATGGTTTCAGATGTTGTCGAAGAGATCGCTATGCCTGAAGCCGAGTCAGCTGCCTTACCTACATTAGAGACTGTTGCCGAGGCTGATCTACCCAAAGATGAATCAATGCCTGATGCGGCACCTGTCTCGGAAGAACAAGCGAAAGTAGAACAAGCGAAACCGGTTGAGGTCGTCGCCAATAAGCAGTCTGGCGTTGCTGCCAAAAAGCCTCAAGCAGCAGAATCAGGCTCTATACGTGTTGGCATTGATAAGGTTGATGCGCTTATCAATATGGTCGGTGAATTAGTTATTACCCAGTCAATGCTTAATCAATTAGGCGAAGACTTTACTATGGACAGGGTTCAGAGGCTGCAAGATGGTCTGACTGAACTTGAACGGCATACTCGCGAATTGCAGGAAAATGTCATGCAAATTCGCATGCTGCCAATCAGTTTTTCATTTAACCGTTTCCCTAGGCTAGTGCATGATTTAAGCAGCAAGTTGAATAAGAAAATTGAGCTGAAGATGTCTGGTGAGAATACCGAGCTTGATAAGACGGTTATGGAAAAGATTGGTGACCCGCTTGTACATCTTGTCAGAAATTCTTTGGATCACGGTATTGAATCACCTGAAATCAGGCTGGAGAAGGGTAAGCCCGAAACCGGAATTCTGCATTTAAATGCTTATCATCAAGGTGGAAATATAGTTATTGAAATCACTGATGATGGTGCGGGTCTGAATACCGACCGGATTCGTGAGAAAGCGATTGAAAAGAATCTTATTGGTAAAAATGATTTGCTGTCAGAAGAAAAGATTCATGAGCTGATATTTGCGCCTGGTTTCTCAACAGCTAATGTGGTGAGTGATGTCTCTGGTCGCGGTGTGGGTATGGATGTAGTTAAACGTAATATCAGAGATCTTGGTGGCGTTGTCGAGGTGAAATCGAAACAGGATGTCGGTTCTACATTTACAATCAGACTGCCGCTGACCCTGGCGATATTGGATGGTCAGCTGGTTCGTCTCGGTGATGAAACTTATATTGTTCCCCTGGTCTCGATTATTGAGTCACTGCAAATAAAGGCTGAGAGTGTCAGCACAATTGCTGGTGGTGCAGAGCTTTATCGGCTGCGCGAAGAATATTTGCCCATTATCAGGCTGCATGAAATATTTGAAATAACTCCTGTCAATACTGAGCTTGTCAATGGCCTGCTAGTGGTTGTTGAGGGTGACGGTCAACAGGCTGGAATTTTTGTTGATGATCTTTTGGGTCAGCAGCAGGTGGTAATAAAGAGCTTGGAAACAAATTATAAAAAAGTTGAAGGTTTGTCTGGAGCGACTATTCTAGGCGATGGCACAGTTGCACTGATTCTCGATGTGGCGGGATTGGTTACTCTTTCTCGTGAAAGGATTAAGGCATTAAAAAATCAGGCAGCAGTCGCTTAAAGGAGAATGAAATGAGCATGATCCAAGGTTTGGATAATAATTCACTTGCTGAGAATGTAGAAGGAAATCAGTATCTGACCTTTTTGCTGGCGGGAGAAGAATATGGTGTAGATATTCTTCGAGTTCAGGAAATTAAGGGCTGGGACAACGTCACTATGATTCCGAATACCCCGGATTACATTAAAGGTGTAATCAATCTTCGCGGAACGATTGTGCCAATTGTTGACCTAAGGGCACGCTTTTCACTTGAAACTATTCCCTATGGCATAACAACGGTTGTGATTGTGCTGCGTGTAAATAGCGAAAATGGCAGCCGGATAATGGGTATTGTCGTTGATGCTGTATCTGAGGTTTATAATATTTCTGACGAAGCACTAAAGCAGGCGCCAGATTTTGGCCAGGCAATCAGTACAGACTTTGTTATGGGGCTTGGAACTGTTGATGACAAGATGATTATTGTGCTTGATATTGATCACCTTCTTAACTCCAGTGTTCTAAAAGCAATAGCTGACCAGGAAGTTAAATAGTTTTTGGTTGAGTTGTTTGTGCCTGTATTAATTTATTTTCTCAGGTGCAGGGTTTGATTTCGAGATAGGCGAAAAGTCTCGCATTAAATAGGTATAACAGAATGGCAAAGGAATTCGATTTTTCGGATAAGGATTTCCAGCGAGTCAAAAAGCTTGTCCTCGAGCATACCGGGATTTGTCTCTCTGATATCAAACACGACATGATGTACAGTCGCCTGGCAAAGCGAGTACGACATTTACGGTTGAATAATTTTAGTGATTATATCGACCTGGTTGAGAGTGGTGATGAGTCAGAGTTAGGCAATTTTACTAATTCAGTAACAACAAACCTGACCTCGTTCTTTCGTGAACAGCATCATTTCGACTATTTAAAAAACACTCTAATTCCAACGTTAATGAAATTAAATGCAGACACCAAAAAGATTCGAATCTGGTCTGCAGGTTGCTCGACTGGTGAAGAGCCTTATAGTCTTGCTATTACCTTGAAAGAAACTATTCCTGATAGCGCTGGTTGGGATGTGAAGATACTTGCAACTGACCTTGATACTAATGTGCTTGAAACAGGCAGCAATGGTATTTACAACATGGACAGGGTTAACGGGGTATCCCCTTCTGTTTTGAAACGCTGGTTTAACAAGGGCAAGGGTGAAAAGGAGGGGTTTGTCAGGGCATCAAATGACCTTAGGGACATGATTATGTTCAAGCAATTGAACCTGATGGGCCCGTTGCCAGTCAAGCCTGGAGTTGATGTTATTTTTTGTCGTAATGTGGTCATCTATTTTGATAAGGCTACCCAAGCTATTTTATTTGATAAATATGCTGAAACACTTCGCAGTGATGGGTATCTGTTTATAGGCCATTCTGAATCCCTACATAAGGTAACTGAACGGTTTAAGTCGCTTGGCAAAACCATCTATCAGAGGATAGTTTAGGTGTCTGACGAGCAAGCTGATATAGAATCCAGTGGCAAGCAACCGCGTGCCTTACGTGGCTTTTCTGATATTAATCGCTACTGGGATAAATATCATAATATCTATGCAGCTAAAATTTTACCTGGGGAATATTATGTGACTATGCATGGTGAAATGATAGTTACTGTGCTTGGTTCATGTATATCAGCTTGTGTCAGAGACAAGGTATTTGGTATTGGCGGAATGAATCACTTTATGCTGCCGAAGGGTGAAGAAGGTGGAAGCTCAAACAACACATGGAATAGTGCCGCAACACGTTATGGCAATTTTGCCATGGAAGCGTTGATCAATGATATTTTGAAAAATGGTGGTAGGCGTGAAAATCTTGAGATAAAGGTCTTCGGTGGCGGTATGATCCTCGAGAATATGACTGATATTGGTAAAAAGAATATTAATTTTGTTCGAGAATTTATAAAGACTGAAGGGCTAAGTCTTGTGGCTGAGGATCTTGGTGATATCTATCCAAGAAAAGTTCATTATTTTCCTCAGTCGGGCAAGATATTAATGAAGAAACTCAGGTCTCTGCATAATAATACTGTTGTTGAACGCGAGACATCCTACCTGGATCGTCTTGAATCCAAGCCGGTTGAAGGTGAAATTGACTTGTTTTAATGGGGGAGATTTGTGTCGAAAATAAAGGTTCTGATAATAGATGACTCGGCGCTGGTTAGAAAACTTCTAACAGAGATGCTCAGTTCGGCACCAGGCATTGAGGTTGTGGGTGTTGCCCAGGACCCCTATATTGCTCGCGATAAAATCAAGGAATTAAATCCAGATGTTTTGACGCTTGATGTTGAAATGCCGCGCATGGATGGACTTACTTTTCTAAAGAACCTGATGCGTCTTCACCCTATGCCGGTTGTTATGGTTTCATCGTTAACTGAACAGGGTGCTGATGTAACCCTTAGGGCCTTGGAGGCGGGGGCTATTGATTTTGTAACCAAGCCAAAAATTGATCTTGCTGATGGCCTGGTTGGTTATCAAGATGAGTTGATTGAGAAAATAAAGACTGCGGCGGCGGTGAGCAAAACAGCTTTATTGATGCGTGCCTCTAGCATCGAAATATCGAAAAAACAGACGGCTGATGTTGTATTGGAAAAGTCAGCACCTAGACATTATCGAACCACAGACAGGCTGATAGCGATTGGCGCATCAACGGGCGGTACTGAGGCCATCAAAGATGTTCTGATTACCATGCCGCCAGACTCTCCAGGCATTGTTATTGCACAGCATATTCCTGAGGCGTTTAGTGAACCATTCGCCAAACGAATGGACAATATTTGCGCCATAAATGTGAGGCATGCTGAGGACAATGAGCAGATCCTGCCGGGGCATGCCTATGTTGCCCCAGGTAATGCACACTTAATGGTGGTCCGGGATGGTGCCAAATATCGCTGCAAATTGAGCGATGGTCCACCAGTTAACAGGCATAGGCCTGCTGTTGATGTTTTATTCAGGTCTGTTGCGCAAAACGCAGGCCCTAATGCCGTTGGCGTGATATTGACCGGCATGGGCGATGATGGTGCTAATGGTATTTATGAAATGCATGAGGCTGGTGCCAAGACGATTGCTCAGGATGAAAAGACCAGTGTGGTCTGGGGAATGCCGGGCGAGGCTGTTAAACGTGGCGGTATAGATTTTATTTTGCCACTTAATAAGGTAAGTAAAAAAGTTGTAGAGTTGGTTCAGGATTAGACTTAATAGGGCAGCATATTCATGCTGCTTTTTCCCTGCTGTTATCTGGTACGTTTATTGCATTTAATCTTAATGTGATTAATAAGTAAATGGTGCCATGGACGCAGCTTCTCAAAATAGTACATTCTTACTGGCCGGTCTGATCTCAGGCCAAGGGGCTGGTTTGTCTGTTGGAGGTGTTTCTCAAGCGACTGATAATTCAACTGAATTTGGTGGGGCGTCATTTTTGGCTTCACTTGATCAGTCCAATCAGGCGCTGCAGTTCGAGCCTGAGTCGCCAGTCATGGCATTAGATATGGATGGCTTGTTAGAGGCACTTAACCAGCTTTTGGCAGGGCAGGCGGCAACTACAGGCACTGGATTGCCGCTGCTTGAGGGGCAAGAGTTTGCCGCCGACATGAGTAATGAAGACCTGTTGTCAGTGATCTCACAGCTACAGGGCGAGGGTGTGGAGGAGCTGGTGACCCAGTTGGCCAGCATGCTACAGGTGCAGGCTGGTGCGACTGAGTCGATTGTGTCTGCTCAGCCATCTAAACAACAGGTGGATGAGGTCTTTGCCCAAATCCGTCAGCTTTTAGAAAATACAGTCTCTTCGCAAACATCACTGCGTCAGCAGCCTGAAAAATCGATGACGTCTGAGGCATTGCTTCAGCAATCACAAACAATCGTGCTTAATAGCGAGGTTGTTGATCAGTCGGCAGAGCAATCAAAGTTGGCTGAACGACGCTTGGTAGAGCGCCTGAATGCAATCCTGCCACAGCCGGCACAGGCGGTTGAAGCTGCTAATGTGGGTGAAAATTTAAAGCAATCGTTTACAGGTCCTGAATTGGCATCTGCTGTCGCTCGGCAGGCACAAGAAAGTAGTGACTCTTTTTCTAATATGCAAATGACGCGGGATTCCTTTAACAATGCAGTGCTGTCACAATCGCCGATTTTGATTGATCGTATGGCGGCGGCGATGGCGAATGAACGCCAAATCAGCGCTGATCTTTCGAATTGGAAAGAATCAGACTCCAGTCAGACCCCTGTGCCAATATTAGATCCTGGTAAGACCGTTAGCGGTGGTTCTCGGTCAGCGGCGGCTGCCATGCCCACTATTATCCAAACACCGTTGACCGCTCCTCAGTGGCAGTCCGAGTTTAGTGACAAAGTGATGATGATGAGTCGCGTTGCTGCTACTCAGGGGCAAAATCAGGTTGCAGAGATTCGCCTCAATCCAGCCCACTTAGGACCCATTGAAGTCAGGGTGAGCATGAAGGATGATCTGGCCTCAATTACCTTTTCAGCACAGCATGGTGTGGTTAGGGATGCGATTGAGTCATCATTGCCGCGGTTACGTGAAATGTTTAACAATTCAGGAATAATGCTGGCGGATGCCAATGTTTCTGAGCATTCACTGCAGAACCGGCAGCAACAAAATCAACAGTCAGATTCCAATGCCCAGTATGGGCATGCTGAGGAAGGGCTGGGCTTAAATGAACAAAATGAGTTTATTTCGCAAATCAACCTTTCGGCAATGTCGTCTCCCGACAGCCTGGATCTCTACGCCTAAAACAAACATTTTTTCGCTCACTATTTAACAAGTAGGTGCCGTTTTACCGACGCGTCCACTTCTGTTTAAGTAATAATCAAGTCAAAAATATGTCATCTCCTTTGGTTGTCATTGTAACTGGTTGTATTTATAGAGTTATTTTGGTGGCACATTAATTGCTAAAACTAAGTTAATACAATTTAGCAAGTTATAGAGGTGTGTGATGGCTGAAGAGGAAGAAGGCGAGAAAGATATTGCTCCAGGTGGGGGCAAGAAAAAGCTAATCATCATGATTCTTGCTGTGTTGTTGTTAGGCGGCGGCGGGGTAGGTGGTTCTCTTTATTTTATGGGCATGCTCGGTGGTGGCTCTGGTGATGTAGCAGAGGAAAAGGACGCTCATAAAGAAGTAAAAAACGTGCCTATCTATTTTGCCTTTCCACAAGCATTTACCGTTAATTTTGAAACAGATCAGGGCTTACGTTTTCTCCAGGTTAGTGTCGAGATAATGACCTTCGACCAGTCTGCGGTAGATGCAATAGATGCCCATATGCCGGTAATCAAAAATAATATTATTTTGCTGTTGAGTAACCAGTCTTACGGCGCATTGGTAAGCATTGACGGCAAGACGGAACTTCGTCAAAGAATGCTGGAAGAAATGCAGTCGGTTTTGGATAAATACGAAACTGATTCGAAGGTTGAAGAAGTCTATTTCACTAACTTTGTGATGCAATAAATTTATGTCAGTAAACGATTTATTATCTCAGGACGAAATTGACGCGCTATTGCATGGTGTAGATGATGGCGGCGTCGATACTGAAGAAGATATTTTCGATGGTGAGGCAAAGTCTTATGACTTTACCAGCCAGGACAGGATTGTGCGTGGGCGTATGCCTACGCTGGAAATGATTAATGAGCGTTTTGCCCGCTATTTTAGAACCAGCCTGTTTAATATGTTAAGAAGATCGCCTGAGATTGCTGTTGGCGGCGTGCAAATGCTCAAGTTTGCAGAATATGTACACACCTTGTTTGTTCCAACCAGCTTAAACCTGGTTCACATTAGGCCTTTACGTGGAACAGGATTGTTTGTTTTTGATCCAAAACTCGTTTTCATTGTTGTTGATAACTTCTTTGGTGGTAGCGGCAAGTTTTACAACAAAATCGAGGGCCGTGAATTTACCAGTACTGAATACAGAATTATAGAAATGATGATGGAAAAGTGCTTTGCCGACATGGTCGAGGCCTGGTCGCCGGTTCTTGATATTTCCTTTGAATTTCAAAATTCAGAAGTGAATCCACACTTTGCCAATATTGTTAGTCCAACCGAAGTGGTGGTGATTAGCACTTTTCATATAGAGCTTGATGGCGGCGGTGGTGACATCCACGTCACAATTCCGTATTCAATGCTTGAGCCAATTAGAGAACTTCTGGATGCCGGTACAGTAAGTGATCGGTCGGATGTTGATGAGCGTTGGACAATGGCGCTTACAGAAGACATCAAGGAAGCTTACATCGATGTAAAAAGTGTTCTGACAAATGTGGAAGTCAGCCTAAATGATATTGTCAACATGAAGGCTGGAGATATTATTCCATTTGATTTTCCAGAGACAGTGACATTGACAACGGGTGATAACGTACCGATTTACCGGGGCAAATTTGGGGTGCATCAGAATAACAACGCTATTTCTATTATTGAACCGATAAGATCAAATATCCCTGTTGTTTCCCAGTTAGGAGTAGGAGGTGGCAAATGAATGATGAAACCGAAAACGTAGATGTCGACGAGGATGCAGCAGCAGAGGATGCCTGGGCTTCTGCCTTAGCCGAACAAGAAATTGAAGAGTCTGCTCAGGCTGAAGCCGAGCCTGCTCAACTGGATGAGCTTACCGATGGAGGTTTTGGTACTCCTGATGAAAGCATGGAGGTTATTCTAGATATTCCGGTCACAATCTCAATGGAGATTGGCCGTACCAGTATCAGTATTCGTAATCTATTACAGCTAAATCAGGGTTCGGTTGTTGAACTGGATCGCTTAGCTGGTGAGCCTATGGATGTGTTAGTGAATGGCACTCTAATAGCTCATGGTGAAGTTGTTGTTGTCAATGAAAAGTTTGGTATTCGTTTGACTGATGTGATTAGTGCGCAAGAGCGCATTAAAAAGCTTAAGTAAACGGATAGAAGAAAATACAGTGACTCTTTTCTTATCTAACCCGGTCAAGCCAATTGCAAAGTTTCTGATTGTGCTGACGCCGCTATTTTCTGCAGCAGCTTTTGCAGTTGAAGAGACCTCGGCCATTACGCAGAAAGCATTGCCGCATACCAATGCTGATCAAATGATCAAGATGGTTTTGGGTTTGCTGTTTGTATTAATGCTGATTTTTCTATTGGCATTTTTGTTCAAAAAATATATTGGTTCCAGTTTTATTGCCAATAATTCATTAAAAACTATTGCAGGTGTGGCGGTTGGCCAGAAGGAACGGGTTGTTCTGGTTCAAGTAGGTGAACGCCAGGTTCTTGTTGGCGTCTCGCCAGGTCAGGTCAGTATGCTTTATGCCCTTGAAAAAGGGGAGGAAGTAACTGTTGCCAAAGAGATGGGTAAATCTGCTTTTGCAGATAAACTTAAACAGAGTTTGACACGGCTGGAAAAGAAATGAAGAAGTTAGCCATTTTGATTTTAGCCTTGTTTCCAATGATGGCATATGCCGAGCCGGGGCTTAATGCTCTGTCGATGACTGTTAACCCAGATGGTACCGAAACTTACTCGCTGAGTATTCAGGTGCTGATGTTAATGACGCTGATGACATTCATCCCGGCGGCTCTCCTTGCAATGACCAGTTTTGCCCGAATTG
>Ga0316190_10000893_pt1 | contig 21126 bp, 16 predicted proteins | sample Eddworburrow2_MG_FD_204929 | JGI IMG/M metagenome (GOLD analysis project Ga0316190, IMG submission 204929) | Coastal sediment microbial communities from Maine, United States - Eddy worm burrow 2 | ecosystem: Environmental > Aquatic > Marine > Coastal > Sediment | place: USA: Maine | collected... | reverse complement strand
GCTGCCATCATGGATGCTCAATACCACTGCCGGGGTGTCTGTTCCAAGGCGTTGGGTGCGCCGCAAGAGTCCCCCCTTGACGGCTGTTGGGTATTGCAGGTGAAAGTGGAGATAGGGTTCTGTGCTGATGCTTAGAATCTTTGTGCGAAAGCCATCCGATGCGCCGCCATCGGCGCTATGTGCGACATAGCGCATGCCTTCCTCGATCTTGGTATCTTGGCCGGCAAGTGGGGCTACGATGAGGCTTTGATGGGGTGAATACCCGATCAGGCTGACCTGGATGCCGTTCTCTGGGGCGCTGTTCTCTGGCTCAAGCTGCAGGATTGAGCCGATCTCAAGGTTGGGGGAGCGTTTTTCCATGCCGATCCTCTTTATGCTCACACATAGTGATTATGGCAGGGCAATGCCTGGATGCGGTGGCTGGACCCTGATGAGAGGCGTTTCGCGCCTATCAGTTTATTATTAAAAGCGAATACGCGGTGTTGTGCTGGCCTAAGCCCCCCTTTTAATACAACAAGGTTGTCGGGGTCAATCTACAGGGGGCTGTGGCTGAAGCCGAGAGGGTGATTTGAGCTCGTTATGGGCTGGATATAAAAACGGCGCGTATACCCATGAGGTATACGCGCCGGGACAGGATTGTTATTTTTCTATTGGGGCTGGTGCTACCGCTAGCCGCACTTGGAGTCGCCGCAGTTCAGGCAGGTCATGCAGCCATCCATCAGGATCACCGCCTTGGTCTGGCATTTGGCGCAGAGCTGGGCCGTATCCGGGAACTCCTCCGGGGCGTTGTCCTCGGCCTGTTGCACGGTTGATTCATACTGCGCGCGCTTCTCGTCGATGAGCTGTTGCTGGTGCTCGTCGAGCTCCTCCTTTTCCAGCAGGCCGATCATGCGCATGTGCTGTTCAATGGCGTCGCCGATCTCCGCCACCAGGGAGGGGGTGTACTTGCCCTTCTTGAAGTAGCCACCCTTGGGGTCGAACACCGAGTGCAGCTCCTCCACCAGGAAGGTCACGTCTCCACCCTTGCGGAATACGGCGGAGATAATGCGGGTGAGGGCGACGATCCACTGGAAGTGGTCCATGGCCTTGGAGTTGATGAATATCTCGAACGGGCGGCGCAGTTCATGTTCGGTGCCCGGGTTCAGGATGACGTCGTTGATGGTGACGTACAGGGCGTGCTCCGAAAGCGGTGTCTTGATCTTGTAGGTGGAGCCCAGCAGCATCTCCGGACGCGCCAGGGTCTCGGTCATATGCACCACGTTGTTGGTGGGTGCCGCCAGCGGCGCCTGCTCCGCTGGTGTGGGTTCCTCGTTGGATTGTACGGAATAACCGACAATCTTTTTTTCGATCTTGGTGGCCATGCTGTTTCTCTCTCCGTGGGCGGCCGGGGCTGGCCGGCCGCTAACTCTTATGATCTATGGTGCCTACAGGCGATTATTGCAAACTCAGAGCCTGCCGTAATAGCCCTCTTTAAGGGCATCATACAGGTTGGCGGCGCTATGGATTTCGTTGTCGTACTCGATCTCTTCGTTGCCCTTGAGGTCCACGAAGGTGCCATCATCGAGTTCGAAGCGATAGGTGGTGTTCTCCAGGTCCTGCTCCTTGACCAGTACGCCCTGGAAGGCCTCCGGGTTGAAGCGGAAGGTGGTGCAGCCCTTCAGGTCCCGGTCATAGGCATACATATAGATGTCCTTGAACTCCTCATAGGGGAAGTCGGTGGGGACATTGGCGGTCTTTGAGATGGATGAGTCGATCCACTTCTGGGATGCGGCCTGGATATCCACATGCTGCTTGGGGGTCACCTCATCGGCGCTGATGAAGTAGTCCGGCAGCTGCTCATCCGCCTGCTCGGAATAGGGTGCGGCCTTGGCGTTGACCAGTTCTCGGTAGGCCAGCAGTTCGAAGGAGTAGACGTCCACCTTCTCCTTGCTCTTCTTGCCCTCGCGGATGATGTTGCGCGAGTAGTGATGGGCGAAGCTCGGCTCGATGCCGTTGCTGGCGTTGTTGGCCAGGGACAGGGCGATGGTGCCGGTGGGGGCGATGGAGCTGTGGTGGGTGAAGCGTGACCCTATCTCGGCCATTTCCTCAACCAGCTCAGGCTCGACCTCGGCCACGCGCTGCATATAGCGGCTGTAGCGGGCGTGCAGCACCTTGCCCTGGATCTTGTCGCCCAGCTCGTAGCCGTCGTCCTTCATCTCCGGGCGCTTGCGCAGCATCTCGGGGGTGATCTCGAACTCCTGCTCCAGGATGGGGGCGGGGCCCTTCTCCTTGGCCAGTTCCAGGCCGGTGCGCCAGCCCACCAGGGCCAGTTCCTTGGTGACCTGCTCGGTAAAGGCCACGCTGGCCTCATCCCCATACGTCATGCGCAGCATGGTGACGGTGGAACCCAGGCCGAGATAGCCCATGCCGTGGCGGCGCTTGGTGGTGATCTCCTGGCGCTGCTGCTCCAGGGGCAGGCCGTTGATCTCCACCACGTTATCCAGCATGCGGGTGAAGGTGGCTACCACCTCACGGAAGCTGTCCCAATCAAAGCTCGCCTCGGGGGTGAAGGGATCCACCACAAACTTGGTCAGGTTGATGGAGCCCAGCAGGCAGGAACCGTAGGGGGGCAGGCCCTGTTCACCGCAGGGGTTGGTGGCGCGAATGTTCTCGCAGAACCAGTTGTTGTTCATCTCATTATATTGATCGATGAGGATGAAACCGGGCTCGGCGAAGTCATAGGTGGAGGACATGATCACGTCCCACAGGCGTCGCGCGCTGATGGTCTTGTAGATGCGGCAGGCCACCAGTCCTTCCTCGTTGGTGATGTAACCATCGGTGACGGGCCACTCGCGCCAGATCACCTTTTCTGGATCGTTGGGGTCGATGCCGTCGCTGTCGATCTCCTTCTGGCTCAAGGGGAAGGCCTGGGTCCAGGGCTGGTCGTTCTTCACCGCCTCCATGAACTCCTTGGTGATCAGCAGGGACAGATTGAACTGGCGCAGGCGACCGTCCTCGCGCTTGGCGCGGATGAAATCGATCACGTCCGGGTGGCCCACGTCGAAGGTTGCCATCTGGGCTCCACGGCGTCCGCCAGCGGAGGAGACGGTAAAACACATCTTGTCGTAGATATCCATGAAGGAGAGCGGGCCGGAGGTATAGGCGCCGGCACCGATCACAAAGGCCCCCTTGGGGCGCAGGGTGGAGAACTCGTAGCCGATGCCGCAGCCTGCCTTCAGGGTCAGGCCTGCCTCGTGTACCTTGCCCAGGATGTCGGACATGGAGTCGAGGACTACGCCGGAGACCGTGCAGTTGATGGTGGAGGTGGCGGGCTTGTAGGCCTGGGCGCCGGCGTTGGAGGTGATGCGGCCGGCGGGGATGGCGCCGTGGCGCAGGGCCCAGGCGAATTTCTCATTCCAGATCTCGCGCTTCTCCGGGGTCTCTTCCACATCGGCCAATGCCTTGGCGATGCGCTGATAGGTCTCATCGATGCTGTTATCGATGTTCTTCCCGTCTTTGGTGCTGAGCCGGTATTTCTTGTCCCAAATGTCCAGTGAGGCTTCCTGGAAAGGTATATCTGTCACGGTGCTGGATACTGCATGTAAGTGAGCGATACTTTTTGTCACCGACTCGTCTCCCTTTATTAAAATTGTTTTTAAAAATTATGTGTTTAGCCGTGTTTGGCGCTGCCATTTTTCGGCTATGTAGTGTTTTTGTCTAGGCAGAAACACAATATGTTGTGGTTGGTGCAAAAGATTAGGCACTAAACGGGAACCTGTCAACCTGAATTTTTGAGTCTGGGAGATAGGTTAAACCGTAGTTTTTAGAGTGGCTTGTGGTGAGGTCTTGAGGTTGGATCTGTGATACGACGGAAATTGTTATGTTTATTTTGAGGACCGCCATATATGGTGGTCCGCCAGTATCAGGGCTAGAGCTAACAATCGGCAATCTCGTTATGAGTGAGCGGCCATGACCACTGATGCCCTTGGTTACACCCACTCCCCGATTACCCCGCTATTATTGGTATATGTATCTTGGCCCTGATATTCCCGGCCTAAACAAAAGGGGGCAGCCATGTCTGATGATTCAGTATTAGCTGGTGATCTTAAATACTACTCGGTATGGGATCGCACCACGCGTTGGTTTCATTGGATCAACGTCATCTGCGTCATTGGTCTTATCGGCGTCGGCTTAGTCATACTCAATAATAAGGCCTTGGGCGTGAGTGGTGACGGCAAGATCCTGCTGAAAACGATTCATGTCTATATCGGCTATGCCTTTACGCTCAACCTCACCTGGCGCCTGATCTGGGGCTTTATTGGCGGTAAATATGCGCGGTGGAAGGCGATGTTGCCCCTGGGCAAAGGGTATTGGGGGTCCGTAAGCGAGTACGTTGCTGGGGTGAAAGCGGGTGAGCCGCCACAGTATCTGGGCCACAACCCCGTGGCCAAGCTCATGGTCACCTTTCTGTTCCTGCTTCTCATGGTGCAAGGGATGACCGGGCTGGTCCTGGCGGGCACGGACCTGTACTTCCCACCGTTTGGCCATGAGATTGCGGAATGGGTGACCGGGGCGGGTGAAGAGCATGAAAAAATAAAGAACCTCAAGCCGGGCTCCAAGGAAGATGTCGATTCGGAGGCCTATGCTCAAATGCGCAGTTTCAGGAAGCCCTTCATCACGATTCATGTTTATTCATTTTATGTGCTGCTTTTTGCTATTGCACTGCATATAGCTGCGGTTGTTCTGACAGAGGTGAGAGAGAAGAACGGGCTTGTGTCGGCAATGTTCAATGGTAAGAAAGTTGTGTCCAGAAAGCCTGTGGACCTGGATTAGGGCGGGGCGTTGGCTTAAAGTGGGGTGCCGTCACGGGCTTGCGATGATGGGTTGTGTGCCTGGGATACTTATCTATTAAAGAAGTCAAACAGGATATCTATAAATTAGCTAAGCCACACGTTAAGGGTGGCAAATATAACAACCATGAAACATATATTATTATCCAGCTTGCTACTCCTAATGGCATTACCCGCATTGGGCAATGATCTTATTGGCGTATGGAAAACAAACATTCCAGTGACCATGGAAAAGATGGATGCAAGCCCGGAAATTAAATCGAGGGTGAAGGCTTCATTGGAAGATTTGGGTGAGCTTGAAATTAAGTTTACATCTGATCTGGTTATTGCAACCCGCGATGGAGTTACATCTACAGCAGCCTACTACGTCAAAGACAAACGCGACAACTGCTATGGTCTTGGTGTTGAAGGGGGCACAGAGGGCATCTCGATTTATGTGGTTTACTGCGTGGAGGGTGATCTTATGTACATAAGCGTTAATGAATTTAAAGAATATTATTCGAGGCTATGATCCAACATGTGGCTTTTTGATGGCAATGTCCGTCAATGGGTCGTGAATCTAGGGTGTAATAGCAAAGCGTATTTCACCGCGAAGATATGATCCTTTTTTGGATTTTTTTATATTATTTTCTCATTGTGTCTTTGCCTCATCAAAATCTAGTGCGGCAATGATTCTATTGAGGCGGCCCTGTTCGCCGGTCTCCTCCGACAGAGACGCATTGGCATTTTGCGCATTGCGAATGGAGAGTTCTATGCGTTCGATATACTCGTGACTGCACTCTGAAACCTTGTCCTTAAGCTGTTCCAGAAGCGCAACAATAGTATCGGGTGTCTTCACCCAGGCTTCAATATAAAGACCTTCTTTGTCTTTTATTCTGGGTGTGGAAGGATGTTTTGCCAACAGGGCATTAAAGTCTTTGCACCAGTCCACGGGTGCCTGGTGTGATAATTTGAAAACGATATCAATATAGGGCTCTTTCCTGATTACTGGTGGCCTTTTGTCATCTATGCCGATAATTCTGATGTCACTGATGCCTTCCACTGTCTTTGCTCCCCTGTGCACCTGTGTCGGGCAGGTGTCTACTGTGCCGGATGGCACTCATACTATCTTATCGAAGGAAACAACGAGCAGTCAGAGGCAGAAGAGACAACAAACAGGACGGTTCCCACTTTATATTAGCGGCCAGTGTAGCGGTATCCGTAGCCCCGTCGCTATCAAAAACTACATTTCATGTACGCAGGCACTTAATGGCTATCCCAAATGGAATCGCCTGGGCCAGTCCCTGCCCAGGCGATATTATGCGATTATGCTTATAGGTGACTGTTTTTAACTCACGTTTCGCACCTCTGTTTTTTGCGGCTGTGGAATTGCCAGGTTACCCGGCCGACCTCTTGCTCCTCATGCACCTGATTAATCGCAATACGGTTGCCAGGCTGGATATGCTTCTTCGCATTTTCAATTATCAGTTTTGCTTTAATGCGTCCGCTTTTAGCCAATTTCAACCTGGAAATTGACAGGTTGGGTGTATTGGGTATTAGTATCCTCAACGTGCCCTTTTTGCGATCGATTTTATGCTCCATGTTGTGAGTGTTCAGGAAAGGCCGTCCCATCATTAAGGGGACTTCTAACCAGACACGTGCGCTTTTAGGTAACTGCTGCATAATATTTAACCCGAATATGCGTGCTCGGTCGGGAGCGCCGGCGATCTGAAATGGCAATGCCAGGGTGCCCACTGTGGGATCTAGGTCTACCACGTTGAAGTTTCTCCAGGTGACATTATTTTGATTACGGATAAAGTCCTTGAACCCGTTCCAATCCGTTGCCGGTGGCAGGGATGGGGCAGGATCTCCCGGGTGGTTGAGAATGCCGACAAAGCAGTAGTGCCCAGTGGCTGGGATCTCTGCCGATGACCAGGTAATGGGGTCGGCTACTACTAAGGTATCCCCCTGGGGTACGTTGAGTGATGGTGTGGTACCGACCAGATTCCACATGTCAGGTGTCACCAGTGTTGATACTTCGCTCCAATATACCGTTGCAGTTACATTGTTTGCATCGGCGCCACCGCGATTCTTCATGCGCACGTAGATGAAGTTGTCCTGTCCGGCTTCTACCTCATAACCAAGGGTTGTGCTGTTTTCAGTGCCACTGCCCTGCCCGAAGCTGACTTGCGGATCTGCAACTGCTGTTGGACGTGTAATAATATCTGGGCTTGTGCTGATGCCGCCTGCTGTCGGAACAGCGCCGGTATCGCCTAGATTGTCACGTAAATAAATATCCGGCACGATCTGGAGTGTGGTGGTTACAATGCTTCTAAGGTCGGGCATTACACCGATATTGCCGGCAACGCCGCCACCCTGAGGTGTGCCGGTGGCTGGGTCGGACAAAATAACGCGCATCTGCATGGGTGAAAGGCGTGTTCCGGTATTGGCCTCATACATCCCTTGTAGAATAATGGCAGCACCGCTGACAATCGGTGAAGCACTGCTTGTTCCACCAAATGTATCGGTATAGGTGCTGTTGTCACCAGTGCCTGCATCCAGGTCGCCATAGCCACAACTTGTGACGTCTTCACCCCAGGCAAAACAATCCATACGAGTGCCGTAATTTGAAAACCATGCCCGGTCGTGGGGTAGTGCGGATTCGCAGGCGCCGATCATAATAGCGCCGGAATCGCGAAAGTCGGGACTGGCGCGGTTTAATATCTGATCACCAAAGGTATCGGTATATGTGTCGAGGTTATTGTTACCGTTGCCGGCAGCCTCGATAACAATCATACCCAGCGCGGTGGCCAACCGAATGGCATCGAAGTCTGAGTCTTCGACTTCGGTTGGAAGGTAGTTACGCTGAATCTCAAGCAGTAGGAGATCACCGGGATTCATCGACGGCAGTACTGCCAGAATGGCGTCAGCTACGTGGCCAGTGGTGTTGGTTCCGGCATCGTAGTGGCTGGTCATTCTGACTGATGCGAGCGAGGGTGAAATGCCGACCACACCCAGGGTATTATCATCGGCGGAGACTTCGCCTAAAACCGCGGTGCCATGATTGCCTTTATAGGTGCCGACACCGTCACGGTTGTCACCATAGACAAGAGTGGGTGCCTTGCTGGCTAAATCCTCGTGTCCAGGGAACCAGCCTTGTTCCAGATCTACAAATCCGATACCGGCACCTTCGCCATTGGCTTGCGTCCATGCCCACCTTGCATCAATACCCTCTGGTGCAGCATCTAGATAGTCTTGCGTTGCGTTGTATGGATCATCGCCTGCGTTAACCAGGGGGTCGGAGGCTGAGAATTCAAGGCTGGCCTTTTCTATTTCATAAAGGGAATTCAGTCGTTTCAATATCTCGTGTATTTGATCGGGCTTCTCCCTTGCGTCGATCCGCCAGTAAGAGGTCAGGCTATGCATTGGAGGGAAATGAGATTTGGTGGCAAGTTGCTCCATACCCAGCACCTTTTCTCTGCCCATGCTTTTAATGACAGGTGATGTGGATAAATCATATTCATCGAGGACTTTTTCAAGGGCGCGTAGGTTTTGGTCTTTAGCTACATCGCGCAAGGTTTTGCATTTCTTGGCGGCAGGTTTTATTTCATTCGAGAGCCGAATGATAATTGTGCCACTATATTGCGGTGGTCGTCTTTTAACTGCTTCTTGCTTTATTGTGTCATCGTTGGCAATAGATATTGTTGCTGTGCCTGAAGGCGTGGTCTCCTGATTGAGAATTATATTGGCCGCGAGGCGTTTTATGTCTTGTGGTGATGGGTTTTGGTATTCCATTGTTTTGCTCTCCATTAACGTGCTGCTAAAGATGACAACTAGGCTCGGTGCCTCGCTTCAATGATTTCTGAGCGAAGCATTACCCTGCCTGGATTGGTGTTGGTTGGGTCAAAAAATACGTATGAAATGCATGCCGTATAGGGTTGGCAGTGCAGTGGCAGCAGGGGTATGTTCCAAACGTTTTTGGGTGCTGCGAGGTGAAGTCATCCTAATCTCCGTATCAATCCTTTGTGTGTGCAGAACTAGGCTAGGCGCAATGTATAGAGCTGTCAAGAATCATTAGGGTGCTCTTAGATCATTTTGTAGTAATTGTGTTCTGTTCAGGTATAGATGACATGATTCTTGTGTTTGTTATAAGAGGATTACTTAATGTTATGCATTCAAATTAAATCTAATTATTGTTCGAGATCTGGGCTGAGTAATTTGCTTCATCGGTGTTGAGTTGTGTTTGTTGTATGTGGGTGACTTCGGGGGAGGCTGACTATGGGTGTTGTTGATAACACCATGCTGCAGGCGTGTTCATTTCTAGAAAAACATACTTTTATTATTTATTTAAGTGACCATATGTGGAACCCTGTCATGCTTTGCTATGTCCGGATATTAAAAGCTGTATTTTAATTCCAGAAACAACCGGTCATTGTCGCCTATGGCAGTAAAGGGGAACTTGTCGCCACCATCATAGGCAACCACGCCACCAGTAAGGTTAAGGCCTTCAGCCAGCTCATAGGTGGCTTGCGCTCTCATGGAGCCACCGCCCTTGCCGGGGTCACCAAACAGGATCGCCAGTGCCGTTAGCTTAAGACGCGCATGCAGAAACTCCCCCTGGTAACGCAGGGCGGTCTGCCATTCATCCTGTTCGATGCCTTCGGTGGTGAGCCGGTTGTTGTAGTCATGGATATGCCGGTCCACGATCTCCAGTGATAGGGTGGTGTCGCTAAAGCCGGAATATTCCACCCCAAGCAGCAGGTCGCTACGGTTTTTCTTTTTTCCCGGCAGTGGCGTGTATTCCAGGCCCCGGAAGTGGGCCAGCTCACCTTTCAGTAGCCAGTTGCCCAAGGCAATATTGGTTGAAGTGCCGAGCATGGTCAGGCGACTGTGTTCCCGCAGGCCGTTCTCCAGGTGGGGCATGTCATCGAACAGCCGGGCGGCGTATAAGGAGAGGTCCCAGCCGCTGAAGATGCCGTTCAGGGCCAGGGCGTATTCGGTGTTGGAGCCGCCATTGTGCAGGCCTTTTTCTGCTGGCAGGGGCGTGGGGTAGGGATAGAAGTCGCTCCCCAAGGCGGGGTTGCGGTTGAAGCGGATCTCCGGGATGGCCATGGCGCTGAGGTTCCACTCGCCCCAGTAGTAGTCCAGGCGGGCCATGGTGACGGGCAGGCGCAGGTCCTCTATGTCCACCAGCCCCAACTCTCGGGCATCCAGGGGATTGAGTATGTCGGTGATCCGCAGGTTGTCCGACTTACCCCAGACCACGATCTGGCGACCCAGCTTGAGGTCCAGCTTTGGGTGTAATTTCCCGCGTACCCAGGCTTCCCCCAGGACCAGTTCGCTTTCCATGCTGTCCAGCAGTTCGTCTGTGTAGTCACTTCGGTCTCTCAGGCCATAGATGAAATCGTGGAAGCCGTAGCCTGCGATATGGGTCTGCCAATCAGGGCTGATGTCCCACTCCAGTTGCAGGTTGAGTTTGGCCCGCAGGCGGGAGAAGCCCCGGTGGTCGGTTTCACCGGGGGCGGGATCTGAGTGGTCAAAGTTATAGCTGCTGGAGAGGATGAGATCACCCGCTAATTTCCAGGGGCGGGAAGGTGCGGGTGGCGCTTCCTTTGTTGCTTCGGCGGTGGGGGCCTCGTCGAAACCGCCAAGGGCCTCATCCAGCTCAGGGGTAATGTTGCTGTTGCTGGCGGCTGCGCTTAGTGCCAACAACAGCAATAGAAAAAGAGTAACTATACGCATGGGATATGTAATGTCTGTTTTAGGTGGCTCGGGCTTTATGCGGCATCCTGTGAGTATGACAGCGTGCCATGAAGAGCTCTATGCTCTCTGTGTTGGATCTTGGCTTACAGGCCCTGCTCTAAGCGCCGGATGCTGAATGTCCCCTGGTCCAGATCCTGGTTATAACGCATGTTGTTGAATTTGAGGGTGGTCTTGTGCTCGATGGCCTTGCCCTTCTTGGTGGTCATATCCATCTCCAGGATGGTCCAGATGCCGTCGATCTGTTCCAGCCTTTTAACGTCCTGGTATTTGCGCCTACTGCTGCCCTCCACCCAGTGGATGGCGCGCACCACCACGAAGTTGTCCTGGCGTACAAAGACCACGGATTTTTTATAGCCGGTCTCTTTGGCCTCCTCCTTGGTCTTGGGCAAGGCCTCGATTAGCCATACCTTGTGGCTACGCACCTCGTCCTCCTTGAGTATCTTGAAGTCATAGGCGTCCAGGTTGCGACGGGTCATGTCCGAATAGTTGAAATCGGAACCCATGAAGCTGCCGCTTTTGTCGCTGCTGGCGATGCGCTTGGTCTTGCGCAGGGCGGGCAGGTAGAGCCATTGATCGTCATCTCTACTGGAGTCGTCATAGTCGTAGGTGAGGAAGCCGGTATCCTCCACGTCGGCCGGCTTGATGAAGAACATGATGCGCTGGCGGTCCTCGCCCTTGTCCTTGCCGAAGCTGCGGATCTCACGGATGCGCTGGTGGCCCTTTTTATCGATCAGGACCATCTGCATATCGGAGATGGCGTTGTCGCCGTCGTCACGGTCATCCACCGCGTCCATGATCTGACGGGCGCTTATCTCCGCCTGGGCCAGGGGTGTTATGAACAGCAGGAGGGTGAAGAGGCTGATAATGGGTTTATGCATGATCTTTCCCTATGTGTCGCTTTGGGGCTTGGTGACTGGCGTGCGATATAACATCGCCATCAGGGCCGGGGCCAGAAAGAAGTCTGCCAACAGGGCCATGAAGATGGTGAACCCGGTGAGCAGACCAAAGGCAAAGAGGTTGGTCAGGGTGGAAAACATGTACAGGAAGAAGCCGGTGGAGAGCACGATGGTGGTGATCAGCATGGCACGGCCGGTGCTGAGCAGGGTCTCGTTCACCGCGTGGGCTACATGGCCGCTCTGGTGGTGGTAGCGGCGAAAATTGTGCATGAAGTGGATGGTGTCATCCACCGCCAGGCCGATGGCGATGGCGCCGATCAGCATGGTGAACAGGTCCAGGGGCAGACCGATCCAGCCCATCAGCCCCAGGGTGAGTAGGATGGGGGTCAGGTTGGGAATCATGGTGATCAGGCCGATGCGCAGGTCGCCCATCATGAATATCATCATCAGGGTGATGACCCCGACGGCGATGAGATAGCTCTCGGCCATGGTGTACATGGAGGCGCCCATGGTACGGCCAAGCAGGGTGATCATGCCGGTGACATGGAGCCCTACCTCTTCCCCCAGTTCCTGGCGGAACATCCGCTCCAGCTTCTGGATGAAATCCTCATAGAGCACCGCATCCACCCAGGGCATCTTGGCGGTGAAGCGCGCCTGGCGGAACTGGCTGTCGACGAAATCCTCCAGGTCGTCGGAGCCGCTGTTCTCGAACAGGAACAGCTCCTGGGCGATGAGCTCCCGGTTGTCCGGTATGCGATAGAATTCGCTGCGGTTCTCGTTCAGTGCCCGGTTGGTCTCCTTCAGGATGTCGGCCACGGAGAGGGTCTTGCCCACGAACAGTTCGCCCTCGTCGATGGCCTCCACCATGGGGGCCAGCCGGTCCAGCCCCTGCATGATGCGAGGTTCGTAAAGGCCATTCTCGCGATCGGTTTGTACCACCACCTCCACGGTGCTGGTGCCGCGCATCTTCTGATCCAGGAAGTCGGTGGCCTGGCGGGTCGTGTTGCTCTTGGGTAGCCACTCATAGGGCTTGTGGGAGAACGCGACCTGGGTGGCGCCGGTGGCGCCGAATAAAATAGCGGCAGCGCTAATAGTAAGCACTAACTTTGGTCTGGATGTTGAAAACTTGGCAATGCCGGCCAGGAGCCTGTCCATGGGTGGCTGGGCCTTCGGGTCACGCTTGGGTGGCTTGAGCCGGATGGGAGTGAGAGCCAGCAGGGCGGGCAGTAGTACCAGGGTGAAGACCAGGGAGATGAGTACGCCGAGGGCGGAGATGGCGCCCAGATCGCCGATCGGGGCCACCTCGGAGCCGGCAAAGGAGGCCAGGCCGGCGGCGGTGGTGAGTGAGGTCATGGTGATGGCCAGGCCTGAGTGTCCCATGGCCTTGGCAATGGCGTTGCCCTTGATGTGTCGTCCCTCGATCTCGCCCACCTCTATCCCCTGGTAGGGTAGGGCACGGTAGAAAATGGCCAGCAGATGCACCGAGGCGCCCACCCCCACCGCCAGCAGGAAGGAGGGCATGATCTGGGTTGGCAGCTTGAAGGCGATGCCGAGCAGGGCCATGACGCTGAGGGTGGAGAGCAGGGAGAGGATGACCGTGATCAGGGGCAGCAGCACCCCGGAGATGCGGCGAAACAGCAGGAGCAGGATCAGGCTGATGGTGAACACCGCCAGGACCATGAAGCGGCCCATATTCTTCTCCATGGCACGCTTGAGCACTTCGCCCACTACCGGCGAGCCTGCCAGGTAGATCTCGAACTCATCGGCTTGATATTTGGCGATAATCTCCTGCACCTTGCGCACCAGGGCGGAATTTTCCGCATCGGTGAGATAGGCTCTCTTCGCTGGCGGGTTGTCGCTGGCCTCCGTGTCAAATTCATCCTCGAAGCTGTCAAGGTCATCCTGCTCCAACCCCTCGCTGCTGAAGGCGTCGGTGCGGATAACGATGGTGGTCAGGCGCCCGTCCTCGGACAGCAGCAGGTTGCGGTAGACGCTGTTGCCCATGGCTCGGGTGCGGATGGCTTCCCGTTCTGCCTCCGTTTGCGGCCACTCCTCCAGCAGGTCCTGCACGATCAGCTCGTTCTCCACCCCGCGGGTGTCCCGGGCGTTGATCAGGCTGGTGATGTCATCCAGATGGGGGACGTTCTCCGCCAGCTCCTCGTGCAGTGCCTTGAGCTTTGGTAGGAAATTGGGTCCAAAGACATCCGGGGCGCTGACGGCGATGATTACCACCTCGTCGCGCCCGAACTGCTCCCGGAAATCGTTGTATTGCTGCAGCACCGGATCATCATCCCGCAGGAAACCCTCGGTAGAGGTGTCCATGCGCAAGTTCGGCAGCTGGGACAGCAGGCCTATGATTAGCGCCAGCATCAGGGCCAAGGCCACCCAGGGGTGGCGGTAGATCCGCCAGCCGAAACGTTCGAAGCCGTCCTCGATGCGTTGTCTTAAATGTTGGTTAAGCATGGGTATGGTCTCGTCACTGTTCCCTAGGCGGAGATGGCTGCCTGTACCAGGCTGTTGACCTCTTGGCTCAGCTCTTGGTGGGTGGTGAAGTCTTCGGCCGCTGTGCCAGCCGGCATCTGTGTTGCCAGCCGTTGGCGGATGGGGGCGTCCGTGGTGTGCAGCAGGATGGAACCGATGATCAGGCGGTGGATGGCGATGGGGTTGACCTTGCGAAAAACGCCCACGGCCATGCCTCGCTCCAGGATGCCGTGCAGGGTGCCAAAATTGCGGGCCATGTGCCCTAGGGCGCTGTCCGGCAGATGACTGCCCCCGGATGCCACCTCCCGCATCATGATGGCCGAGGTAAAAGGCTGTGCATCCACCTCCTGGGCAAAGATCTCAATATAGCGGCGCAGTTGGTCCCTTGGGTTGTCCTGGGCGACGGTTTCATTTGCCAGGCGATCGGCCAGCTGGCTGTGTATCTGGGCGAGCACGGCCTCATACAGGGCCTCTTTGTCGCCGATGCGGTAATAGATGGTTGCCTTGTTGACCCTGGCGTAATGGGCAATCTCATCCACCCGGGCGCCATCGAAGCCCTTGCGGGCGAACTCCTGGGTTGCCGCCTGCAGGATGCAGTCACCGGTAGAGGCCTTTGGGTCGCTTTGAGGTTGCGCTGCCATGTAACTAACCGTTTAGTTTAACTGTATAGTTAGTATTGTCCGAGTGCCGAGTTTCGTCAAGCTGAGTATAGGCCTATTAATGAGGTGCACCTATCCCCCAAAATATCGGATAATGTCCCATTTTCAGCTACGCATAATTCCGGAGAGATTCCATGCCTGAATACCGTTCACGTACCACCACCCACGGACGCAATATGGCCGGCGCCCGCGCCCTGTGGCGCGCCACTGGTATGAAGGATGAGGATTTCACCAAGCCTATTATCGCGGTGGTCAACTCCTTTACCCAGTTTGTGCCGGGTCATGTGCACCTCAAGGATATGGGGCAGCTGGTGGCGCGAGAGATCGAGAAGGCCGGTGGCGTGGCCAAAGAGTTCAATACTATCGCCATCGATGACGGCATCGCCATGGGTCACGGCGGCATGCTCTACTCCCTGCCGTCCCGGGACATCATCGCCGACTCGGTGGAGTATATGGTCAACGCCCACTGTGCCGATGCCATGGTCTGCATCTCCAACTGCGACAAGATTACCCCCGGCATGATGATGGCGGCCCTGCGCCTCAATATTCCGGCGGTATTTGTCTCCGGTGGCCCCATGGAGGCGGGCAAGGTGCAGCTCAAGGGCCATGAGGTGCACCTGGATCTGGTGGATGCCATGGTGGCGGCGGCCGATGAGAATGAGACAGATGAGGATGTGGCGGCCATTGAACGCTCCGCTTGTCCTACCTGTGGCTCCTGTTCCGGCATGTTCACCGCCAACTCCATGAACTGTCTGGCCGAGGCTTTGGGCCTGGCCCTGCCGGGCAACGGCTCCCTGGTTGCCACCCATGCGGATCGCAAGGCCCTGTTCCTGGAGGCCGGGCGCCTGAGCGTGGAACTGGCCCGCCGCTATTATGAACAGGATGATGCCTCGGTGCTGCCCCGTTCGGTGGCCAGTCAGAAGGCCTTTGAGAATGCCATGTGCCTGGATATTGCCATGGGCGGTTCCACCAACACGGTGCTGCACCTGCTGGCGGCCGCCCATGAGGCGGAGGTAAAATTCACCATGGCCGATATCGACCGCCTCTCCCGCAAGGTGCCCAACCTGTGCAAGGTGGCTCCGGCTACCCCGGATTACCACATGGAGGATGTGCACCGCGCCGGCGGCGTGATCGGCATTCTGGCTGAACTGGAGCGGGCCGGGCTGCTGCACAGTGATGTGCCTACGGTGCATGCGCCCTCCATTGGTGAGGCCATTGCCCAGTGGGACCTGATGGGAGATAGCCTGAAGGCCGACGAACTCTATAGCGCCGCCCCTGGTGGTGTGCCCACACAGCAGGCCTTCAGCCAGAAGTCCCGTTGGGATACAACGGACCGGGATCGTGAGAATGGCTGTATCCGCGACAAGGAGCATGCCTACAGTCAGGACGGTGGTCTGGCGGTGCTGTTCGGCAACCTGGCCCAGGAGGGCTGTATCGTAAAGACCGCGGGGGTGGATGACTCCATCCTCAAATTCAGCGGCCCGGCCCGTATCTTCGAGAGCCAGGATGATGCGGTGGCCGCGATTTTGGGTGACCAGATCAAGGCGGGTGATGTGGTCATTATCCGCTATGAAGGACCCAAGGGTGGCCCCGGTATGCAGGAGATGCTCTACCCCACCAGTTACCTGAAATCCAAGGGGTTGGGTAAGGACTGCGCACTGATCACCGATGGTCGCTTCTCTGGCGGCACCTCGGGGCTCTCCATTGGTCACTGTTCTCCCGAGGCGGCAGAGGGGGGCAATATTGGCTTGATTGAGGAGGGGGATACCATCGAGATCGATATCCCCAACCGCGGTATCAATATCGCCGTCAGTGATAAGGTGCTGGCCGAACGCCGTGCCGCCATGGAGGTCAAACCAAATGCCTGGCAGCCGGAAGGTCGCGAGCGTGTGGTCAGTCAGGCCCTGCAGGCCTATGCGGCACTGACCACCAGTGCGGCCCATGGGGCGGTACGTGATTTGTCGCAGCTAAAGAAGTGATTCTGTGTAGGATGAAGGGTGGAATCCTACATTAATCTTAGGAATATGATCATGAAGACAAAAACGCTTTTACCGTTGTATCTTCTGTTGGCCCTGTTTCTGGTCCAGATCCCGGTGGGCTTTGCCGCCTCCAAGGCTGAGATCAATGCCAATGTGAAGGAGGCCATTGCGGCCTTCTATAAGCACACCAGCGCCGGTAAGGAGCTGGCGCAGAAGGCGTCCGGCATGCTGATTTTTCCCAAGGTCTATAAGGCCGGTATCGGCATTGGTGGTGAGTATGGTGAGGGTGCCCTGTTGATGGGTGGCAAGACGGTGGATTATTACAACATCGCCGCCGCCTCCATCGGCTTCCAGTTGGGTGCCCAGATGAAGAGTCAGATCGTGCTGTTTATGAACAAGGATGTATTGAATAAGTTTCGTAACAGTGATGGCTGGGAAGCGGGTGTCGATGGCAGTGTGGCCCTGGCCACACTCGGGGCCGGTGGTGAGATCGATACCAAGACCATCAATGAGCCTATTATCGGCTTTATCTTTTCCAACAAGGGGCTGATGTATAACCTGACCCTTGAGGGTTCCAAGATCACCAAGATTAAGAAATAGCTTTGGTTGTTGGACATAGGCCGGTGTGGTTGTTAGGTGCTTCAATGGTTGCTTCTCGTGGGATCCCGTTTTCAATTTGTGGGCATTGGATATAGAAGTATGAAAAAAGGGTCATTTCTTAAGGGCGCTGTTGGAGGTGCGGTGGTGGCCGCCACCCTGTCACTGGCGGCGCTGAGCCTGTTTCATATTAAAAATAACCTCTATGCCGAGCATGTGGCCTATGCTATGGCTGACATACCGGTTTTAAGCTTTGTCAGTCTGAACTATCTCAAGACATGCCCCGAAGGGGAGACCGGTCTGCCGGAAGGGGAGTCTCTGGTAGGGCGGCTCATGGTCTTCTACGCAGAGTCGGACCAAGCTTTGGCGGACACACTACTGAAGTGTGGTCATTCCCTGGAGGAGTCTGATGCCTATGGGCTTCGACCCCTGCATTCGGCGGTACTGAGCGAGAACATAGGGGCGGTGCGCTATCTGATCTCCAAGGGTGTGGATCATAATGCGACCATCTCCCCTGAAGGTGACCAGCATGCGGGGCAAACGGTGCTGGAGTTTGCCCAGGACTTGAGGGGGCAGGCCGAGGACAAAGCCAAGCTGGATCAGATTGTTCGTTACCTGGAAGAGATATCTGCCAGTTGACGTGAGCTTGCCTGCTTCCAGTTCGCCATCAATAAGATGGCATTAGCTACGAACCAACAACTATGAATGATGATGTGAGCGGTCTTCCGAATGTGTGGCGTCGACTGGGCGTTATCCTGGCTTATGTGGCAGTCAGTACCCTTGTGCTGACGGTTGCCGTGCTAGTGCTCTCCTCTTCGGAGTGTGTCCAGTACGCAAATTGCAGTGATCAGGACCAGCTCGTCTCCAAGATTGCCTCCCTTATCTACTGGATGTCCGTGGCCTTTTTTATGCTTGCCGGCTGGACGGGCAGGCTCTATGGCTGCAGGAAGGGCTAGTTACCCTATAGACAGGAACTCACGGCATTTTGGATCGCTTTGGCCGGGGTAGGTAATATTTTCTTAAGTCGGGACTGTTTCGGCCGATGCACGTTAGTATCCGCTAATGGACCATTGGATATTTCCGATACCGGGACTGCACTTACGACCTGATGGATGCAAGATTCATAAATCCCGTTCTATCCTCCATGGTCAATGTGTTGTCGACCATGGCCCAGATGCAGCCCAAGCCCGGCAAGCCGTCCCTAAAACAAGATGATAAGGCCCTTGGTGCCGTCACCGGCATCATTGCCATGGAGGGGCCCCAAGCCAAGGGTTCCCTGGCAATCAGTTTTCCCAAGGCGGTCATCCTCGATATCCATAAGCGTATGCTGCATGAGGAAAAGAGCGAGGTGGATGACATGGTCAAGGATCTGACCGGTGAACTGGCCAATATGGTACTGGGTGGCGCCAAGCGATTGCTTGAAGAAGAGGGGTATAGCTTTGGGCTCACCCTGCCCAGCGTGCAGGCCGGGGACGGGGAGCCTGTTGTGCACCCTTACAAAGGTCCCAAGATCCTGCTGCCCTTTAGTACGGATGTAGGCGAGTTCTACGTCGAAATATGCTTTGAGAATTAGCCCGCCATCCCTTGCTTTTGATAAGTTGCTGCTGCTGGCCCTTGGCCTGCAGACTGCTAGAATGTATAGATAAGCCAGGTTTTGATATGAAATGGATCTTTATTTTGAAGCGCTCTTGTTAGGCGTCCGCACGTTTAGTGGTATTCATAAACAAGCTCCATTTTTTCATATAGATCAACTCAGGCCTTACTATTAGAGGACGCTGCAAGGATGGGTGGGATTTGCCATGAAAACTGAGTTCAGCGAGCAGCGGGCGCATCCTCGCCAACCCCTGTACCTGGATGTGACGGTGTCACGAGGGGACTTAAATACTGTGGTCTATGAGGCCCGGGATTTTTGCCGTGGCGGTATGCTGCTGTTGGCCAAGGAATCTGGTGATCATGCAACGGAGATGCCGCTAAGTCCGGGGGATGAGGTAAGCATCTCTTTGTCGGCGCAGGATCAGGGCGGTGTCAGTGAATTTCATTTTGATGCGCGAATTGCCCGGGTGTTTGACGGTGGTATCGGTGTGGCGTTTTCCTATATCGAGCCCAAGGCCCTGCACCTGCTGCAACAGCTCGCTGACTTAACGCTACCTCAGCCTGAAGCGTCATCATCCGAAACGGGAGTGGAGAGCTTTGTCAGGGATGAGGTGCTCAAACAGTGCAGCAAAGTTATTTCTCCCCACCTGACAGCCGTAATGCAGGACTTTCTCAAGCGGGCCGATGATAAGTTGATCGACCAGGCGCGAATGGCAAAGAACAATAATGAGCAAGGGGACTATTTTGAGACCCTCGCCGAGATCACCCGTTTTCGCTCCTCCATTGCCGGGGTCTTTCTTGATGCGGTGCTGGAAAGATTAGAGGGGTTCCGGTATCCCTCGCGGATCCTGGAGCAGCCCCTGCAGGAGGAACTGCAGTCGTTTGAGCTTTCCATTGTCGATCCGGATGAGTTTGAGCACTGGGTGGCAGTCAGTGCCATGTCGGCCAAGATCCAGGCCAATTTTGCTGGTGAGTTGTATGATCTTAGGCAGCGCCTCAGTGCCTTGTTTGGGGTGCGCAGCCTTGATGAAAAGATCAACCCGGTAGGACCGGGTGCCATCTGTCATGCTTTCCGCGAATCCATCAAGGTGCTTCATGTCAGGCCGCCCGTATCCGATGCGGTATATGGTGTGTTTGAAGGCGTTGTAATACCCCATCTGACGCGATTGTACATCGATCTAAATAAGCTGCTTGTCGATAGCAAGGTCTTGCCGGTGATAGCGCGCACACCGGTCGTACAGGAATCCTCGATGCCGCCGGCCAAGACGGTGAAACCAGCGGAAAAAACTGCAACTGCCGAGGCGATTGCTTCCACCGATATGATGCTGGGCCCTGAGGGTGCACCCCAGGCCAATGCCTATAGTACGGCGATCGAACTGCTGAACCTCCGGCGCCAAGGGGAGAGGGGCGGTTCTCGGTTGGGGATGGTAGAAACATCTGTCATGCCGCAGGAATCAGCCTCTGGCTCGGTCGCCGATGAATTGCGGGCCATCGTCAAGGTGCTCCACTCCTTGCCACGTATCGAAGAGCTGGACGTCAAATCTGAATTGTTGTCTGCGATCCAGCGTGGCGATATGGCTCAAGGGCTGGCCGTTGTTTCGCCTCAGCTTGCGGACACCATTGAGGTGGGTGCCAGTTTAATTGACTCCATTCTTGATGATGAACTCCTGGCGGATGTCATAAAGCCCTACATCAAGAGGCTGAAGGTTACCTTGCTGAAGGTTGCCCTGCAGGATCAGCGCCTGTTCTCATCCCCGACTCATCCGGCGCGCCAATTCCTTGATTTGCTGGCTCAGCTGAGGTCGGGGCCAGGTCGCCTCAGTGTTGATAGTGATTCTGAGCTTAAGCATGCGATAGAGGTCGTGGTAAACAGAATTGATCGCCATTATGACCATGACCCGGGTGTCTTCTCTGAGGCGGTAGAAGATCTGACGCCGATTATGAAGCGGCAGGAGGAGTCCTTTACGCGAAATGTCTATCGTGTGGTAAAGGCCTGCCAGGGTGCCGAAAAGGTAACCCACGCCAGACGGCTTATTCGTGATGAGATCTCCCAAAGGCTGGTGGGCAAGCAGGTGCCGTCCATTGTTCTGGAACTGCTAAGGCTCGGCTGGCCGAAGCTGCTTTTCGTGTCATTGCTGCGCCAGGGATCGGATAGTCGTGAATGGCGGGACAACCTGGGCGTCATAGATCAGTTGCTGCATCTGCTGGATGATGATTCCGGTAAGGAGGGGCCTGAGAGTCCCAATGTGCGGGCGCTGATGACGGCTATTGAGCAGGGGCTGGATTACATCTGTTCTTACTCCTTCAGGCTCAAGGAGCTATTGGCCCAGCTGGAGGTGCTTCTTACTGG
>Ga0316190_10000892_pt1 | contig 21151 bp, 18 predicted proteins | sample Eddworburrow2_MG_FD_204929 | JGI IMG/M metagenome (GOLD analysis project Ga0316190, IMG submission 204929) | Coastal sediment microbial communities from Maine, United States - Eddy worm burrow 2 | ecosystem: Environmental > Aquatic > Marine > Coastal > Sediment | place: USA: Maine | collected... | reverse complement strand
CGCCTGGGAATGGCGGGCAACACGGACCCGGATCGCATCCGCCGCCATCGCCTCGAGCATCTGGCCTACTCCTCGGTTTGCGCCGACCACCTGGTAGACAACGGCGGCTCCCGGTCGATCGAGGAGATCGCCCGACACATCATGGCCCTGGTCGCCGACACCTCCGACCCGGTGGTCAGCGAACCGGTAGAGGTGAGTGGGGGACGGTCCTACCCGGTGCTGGTTGGTCCGGGAGCCGTGGCCCTGCTCCCGACGCTGTTGCCTGAAGGCGTGCGCCGGGTGGCGGTGGTCACCCAGGCCGGGATCGGGGTCGAGGTTGATCCCGGGGTCGAACACCGGGTGTTCACCGTCGAGGACGGTGAGGGGGCCAAGCGGCTCGATGTCGTCGGTGATCTCGCCTCCAGCTTTGCCCGCTGGGGTCTCAGCCGACGCGACGCCGTGATCTCGGTTGGGGGTGGCGTCGTCTCGGACCTGGCGGGCTACGTAGCGTCGGGTTATCACCGGGGGGTGGCGGTCATCCACGTCTCCACCACCCTGCTCGGCCAGATCGACGCCGCCATTGGTGGCAAGTGCGGGGTGAATCTGCCCGAGGGCAAGAACCTGCTCGGTGCGTTCAAACAGCCGGCGGCGGTTATCTGCGACACTTCGACCCTCCTCACGCTGCCCGAGGCGGAGTTGCGCAGCGGTATGGGTGAGCTGGCCAAATACCACTTCCTCGGCGGCGGCCACCTCGATCGCCTGGCCATGGCCGACCGGGTGGCGGCCTGTGTGCGGATCAAGGCCGATGTGGTTGCCGCCGATGAGCTGGAGGATGGGCGCCGAGCCATTCTCAACTACGGCCACACCCTGGCCCACGCCCTGGAGTCGGCAACCCGGTACCGCATCCGTCATGGTGAAGCGGTGGCCGTTGGTCTGCTCTACGCCGCCGAACTGGCCGTGGCCCTGGGACGCATCGATCGGGCCCGGGCCGACGAGCACCGAAGGGTGATCGACACCTATGGGCTCGATCCGGTCATGCCGAGCGGCATCGACGGCGACGAGATCGTCGAACTGTTCGGGCGTGACAAGAAGGCCATCGATGGCATCACCTTCGTGCTCGACGGACCCCAAGGGGTGGAGCCGGTGTTGGTCGAAGACCGGCAGTTGCTGCGGGAGACACTGGAAACGGTGACGGCCGAGACCACCGGGACAGGCCGATGAGCGGGCAGAGCAACCCCGGACTACCGCCGTTGACGGCCATGGATTTCAGTTCCCGGCTTACCCGTCTGCGTCAGATGTTGGATCAGGCCGAGGTCCGGGCGCTGCTGGTGACCAAGCAGGCCAATGTGCGTTGGCTCACCGGTTTCACCGGCTCCAATGGTGCGGTCATCGTCACGGCCGACACCCCGGTCGTGGTCACCGATAGCCGTTACCGCTCCCAGGTCGCGACCCAACTGGCCCAGGCGGGGGTCGAGGCCACCATCGAGATCACCAGCACCGGGCTCGACGAGCTGCTCGCCGACGGCGTCCCGGCCGGCGGCCGGCTTGGACTCGAATCCCATCACATCACCTGGAAGCGCCACACCGAGCTGGCCTCCCGATTAGAGGGCCGCGAACTGGTGGCGATGGATCGTGTTGTGGAGGAGCTGCGCAAACAAAAAGACGATGGCGAGATCTCCCGTTTGCGGCGGGCGGCGGCCATGGCCGACCTTGCCCTGGCCGAGCTGGGGCCGATGCTGGGTCACAGGCCAACCGAACGGGCAGTGGCCCGTACGTTGGACGGCATCGTGATCGACCTGGGAGCCGACGGGCCGAGCTACGACACGATCGTCGCCTCGGGGCCGAACGCCGCCCTGCCCCACGCCGCCCCCACCGACCGCATCATCGAGGGCGATGACCTGGTCATCATCGATGTCGGAGCCCGACTCGATGGCTATGGCAGTGACATGACCCGGACCTTCGTCGCCGGCGGGAACCCGAGCGCCGAGCACCGTCGCCTGTTCAACGCCGTGATTGAATCCCAGGCCGCCGGGGTGGCGGCGTTGGCTGATGGCGTCGAGGTGCGATCGGTCGACGCCATCTGCCGTCAAGTGCTGGAAAGCCATGATCTCGGTGAGGCCTTCGTCCACGGAACCGGGCACGGGATCGGGTTGGAGATTCACGAGGACCCCATCCTGTCGGCCCGCACCGACGGTATCCTCCGAGCTGGCTACGTGGTGACGGTTGAACCGGGAGTTTACCTTCCTGCGTTCGGCGGGGTGCGGATCGAAGACTCGGTCATCATCGGCAACGTTGGCAATGAAGCCATCACGCTCAGCCCCAAAACCATGGTCCCCTGAGCACCAGTACAGGAGAAGGCTCCATGCCGACTATCAGCACCAATGACTTCAAGACCGGCATGAGCATCGACTTGAGCGATGGTCTGTTCCAGATCGTCGACTTTCAGCACGTGAAGCCGGGCAAGGGGGGAGCCTTCGTGCGATCCACCCTCAAGAACATGCGAACCGGAGCGGTGGTCGACCGCACCTTCCGGGCCGGAGAAAAGATGGAGAATGCCTTCATCGAGAAGCGCGAGCAGCAGTACCTGTACCGCGACGGCAACGACTTCGTGGTGATGGACAACGAGACGTTCGAGCAGCTCACCGTGGCCGAGACGGCCATGGGCGATGCAGGCCAATTCCTGACCGAAGGCTCCTCGATCGTGCTGATGATGTACAGCGACGAGATCGTGGGAACCGACCTTCCCTCCTCGGTTGAGCTCGAAGTGACCGAGACCGAGCCCGGCTTTGCCGGTGACCGGGTCTCGGGCGCACGCAAGCCCGCCACCCTGGAAACGGGCCTCGTCATCCAGGTGCCGTTGTTCGTTGAGACCGGAGGACGGGTGAAGGTCGACACCCGAACCGGCGAATACCTGACCCGGGCGTGAACAAAGTCCCGCAATCCGACAATCAACCGCCTGGTGGCTCAGAGCCCGAGGTTGCCCGCCCGGTGCCGGTGCACCCCGCCAGCACGGCCAACCGCCGAGAAGCCAGGGAACGGGCCATCGAACTGGCCTATGAAGCCCACCAGCGAACCGCAACCGTCGATACCCTGCTCGCCGGATTGCCGATCCCCCCTCAGCCCTTTGCCCTGGAGCTGTTGCGGGCGGCGGAACGTTGCGAGGCCGAAGCCGAGAGTCTCATTTCTGATCGGGCCACTGGTTGGTCGATTGAACGCATGCCTGCCATCGACCGCCTGGTGATGCGGCTGGCGGTGGCGGAGATGTTGACGATGGACACCCCCACCGGCGTGGTGCTGTCCGAAGCGGTCGATCTGGTGTCGCGCTATTCGACCGAGGAATCGGGCCGGTTCGTCAACGGGGTGCTGGCCGCCATCGCCCGCGAGATCCGTCCTACTCCCTGAAGGACCCGGGCTCCGGGCCCGGACACCGGGCTCCGCGCGCAGAACCCCGGGCGCAGTAGCGTTTTGGCTTGGCCGAAGGGTCTGGCTGTGGATCGGATGAGTTACTCGGTCAACTTGGGCACCCGATCGCCGATGGGTTCGGGTGCGACCCTGGATCAGCCGAACTCTGTCAACCGTGGCCGTGCTGGTCCTTCTGCTGGTCACCGTTTCGGCCAGCCGATCCGTTTCGGCCACCGACGCCAGCGGGGCCGACGCCGTGGTCATGCCCCCGAGCGGAGCCGAACTCCAGACCTTTGCCGAGCCAACCTATGAAGGGTTGTGGCTCGATACCGGTGACCGGTCGGCCGTGGCGACTGCCTTCGAGTCCGAGTTCGCAGCAGACGTCCCCCCGATTCTGTGGACCGGGAATCATGAGATCTGTGACGCAGGGGCGAGTTCGGCTGCTTCCCGGCTGGCCTCCATCCGCCGCGTGAACTTCTACCGGGCCATGGCCGGTGTGCCCGCCGTCATCACCGAAGATCTCGAACTCAGCGCCAAGGCCCAGATGGGGGCCATCATGATGAGCGCCGAGGGCACCCTCACCCACAACCCTCCGTCGTCGTTCGCCTGCTTTACCGAGACCGGGCAGCAGGCGGCGGCCAACAGCAATCTCTATCTCGGCCGAACTGGCCCTGAAGCCATCGACGGCTACATCGAGGACCCGGGGCCCGACAACGACGATGTCGGCCATCGCAACACCATCCTCCATCCGCCAACGGAGAACATGGGGGTTGGCGACGTCGCCGGTACCGAGGACGGCTATTCCTCCAACGTGTTGTGGGTCTTCGACGATCGGGTCTTCGATGAGGATTCCCCGCGTCGACCCGAGGTCCGGGAGGCGCAGCGATTTGTTGCCTGGCCGCCCCGGGGCTACGTGCCCGCCGAGTTGGTTCACCCTCGATGGTCGTTCATGATGGCCGGCGCCGACTTCTCCCAGGCCGAGGTGACCGTGCACCGCAGCGACGGCGTTGCCGCCGGGAGCCAGGTCCCGTTGCAGGTGGTGAAACGGATCGGTGCCCCCGGTCACGTGCCGCTGCCAACCATCGTGTGGGAACCCGAGATCGATGCCGAGTTCGAGACCGACCAGACCTACCTGGTTGTCATCTCGGGAGTTGAGCCATTGATCACTCCGAATCCGGTCGAGGTCTCTCCGTTCGATGCCGGCACCGTCAGGCCGTCCGCCAGTGAGGCCGCCCCCACGAGCTATGCCTACACCGTGTCGATCCTCGGCCGCACCCCGGGCCCGGACCTGATGATCGAGGACTTCCTGGCCGCCATCACCGTGTCCTAGCGAGCTTTGGGCGCAGTGTGCCCCCTGTCTCGAAGATATCCGGCGCGCGATGGCAGCAGAGTCGCTACCCTCCGAAAGCAGGTCCCCGCCCGGTTGGCGGAGTCCGCTCGCCCTCGGGCGAGGTCCGTGAAGCCGGTCCCGTGAGGCCGACACGGAAGGAGCATGGTCTTGGCCGAACGCGAGCGCAACCGCACGCCCCCGTATGGGGGCGTTTTTGTTGCCAGAAACACGGTGCTCGATGCCGCCGCCGTTGATCGGGCCATTCGCCGAATGGCCCACGAGGTCATCGAACGCAACTCCGGGCTTGACGAGATCGTCATCATCGGGCTGCAGACCGGAGGCGTGCCCTTTGCCGTCGCCCTGGCCGACGCCCTGCAACGGATCGACGACATCGAGGTCCCGGTGGGCAAACTCGACGTCGCCTTCTACCGCGACGACATCAACCTCCGGCCGGTGCTACCCGAAGCCATCACCGATGTGGCCTTCGACGTCAACCGTCAGACCATTGTCCTGGTCGACGATGTGCTGTTCACCGGCCGAACCATCAGAGCCGCCCTCGACGCCATCATGGACCAGGGTCGTCCCCGAGCCATCCAATTGGCGGTGATGGTGGACCGTGGCCACCGGGAGTTGCCGATCCGACCCGACTACGTTGGCAAGAACCTGCCAACGAGGCGAGACGAGGCGGTCAGCGCCACCATCGACGGGGTCCACCTGGGGGAGATGAGCCGATGAGACACCTGCTGACGGTGGCCGACCTCGACGCCGACGACCTGACCCACCTGCTCGACCTGGCCGAGAACTTCGCCGAGGTTCAACGTCGCGACATCAAGAAGGTGCCTGCCCTGCGGGGCAAGACGATCGTCAATGCCTTCTTCGAGGACTCGACCAGGACCCGCACCAGCTTCGACCTGGCCGCCCGTCGTCTCTCGGCCGATGTCGTCACCTTCAGCGCAGGCTCCTCAGCGGTCAACAAGGGTGAATCGCTGCGGGACACCGTTGAGACCATCTCGGCCATGGGGGTCGACGCCATCGTCGTCCGCCACGCCAGCTCGGGCGTGCCCCACCAGTTGACGGCGTGGACCGACGCCTCGGTGATCAACGCCGGGGACGGCTGGCATCAGCACCCGACCCAGGCCCTGCTCGACTGCTTTACCATCCGCACCCACTTGGGGGGGCTGGAAGGCAAGCGCATCGCCATCTGTGGCGATGTCAACCATTCCCGGGTGGCCCGTTCCAACGTCGACGCCTTCACCAAGTTGGGGGCCGAGGTGGTGCTGGTCGGTCCCCAGTCACTGATGCCCGCCAGCCTGGCCGGTTGGCCGGTCAAGGTCGAGAGCAATTTCGACGCCGTGCTCCCTGATCTTGACGTCGTCTACCTGTTGAGGATCCAGAACGAGCGGCTCAGCTCCGGTCTCATTCCCAGCCTGCGGGAGTACCGGGAACTGTACGGCCTGACCGCGGCCCGCCTGGGTCGTCTTGGCCCGGAAAGCCTGATCATGCATCCGGGACCGATGAACCGGGGGGTTGAGATCGACCCCGAAGCGGCCGAAGACCCCCGGGCCGTGGTTCTTGATCAGGTGGCCAGCGGGGTGCCGGTCAGGATGGCGGTGCTCTACCAGTTGGTCGGGGTCGGTCCCATCGGCAAGATCGCGGAGGCGGTTGCATGACGGTCACCGTGATCAGAGGAGGCGAACTACTCGACCAGACTGGGCGACGCAGGGGTGATGTGGTCGTCGATGATGAGAGCGGTCTGGTGGTCGACGTCGTGGCTCCCGGTCCCGGAACTCGCGGCACCGATGATCTTGATGCACGGGATCATGGCGACTGGGTGCTCGATGCCGAGTCGTGTCTTGTCGTTCCCGCTTTCGTTGATCTCAACACGCACCTTCGACAGCCGGGCCACGAAGCGGCGGGCACCGTCGACAGTGGCACCCGGGCTGCCGCCCTCGGTGGCTACTCGGCCCTGGTGGCCATGCCCGATACCGATCCGTGCACCGACAACGCCGCCGTGGTCAGCGAGGTACTGGCTCTGGCCAGCGGTACCCCCTGCCAGGTTGTTCCGTCCGCAGCCCTGACCATCGGTCGTCGGGGAAGCGAACTCGCGCCCTACGGCGAGCTGGCAGGTGTTGGGGTGCGGTTGTTCACCGACTCGGCCAGCGCCGTGCAGGATCCCACCCTGCTGCGCCACGCCCTGGAGTATCTCCGAGGGGTCTCCGATGGCGCCGGGATTCGGCTGATTGCCGCCCAGGGAGGGCAACACGAGGCGTTGAACGGCGACGGCGTGATGGACGAGGGCGAGTGGTCGTCCCGTCTCGGCCTGGCCGGTCAACCGGCCTTGGCCGAGGAGCTCATGGTCAGCGAGGCCCTGGCCCTGGCCCGACTGGCGGGCTGTCCGCTACATCTCCAGCAACTGTCGACCGCCGCCGCGGTCGACAGGGTGCGAGCGGCCAAGGCCGACGGTCAATCCGTAACGGCCGAGGTGTCGCCCCATCATCTGGTGCTGAATGCCGCCGCCGTTTCCAGCTACGACCCCAATCTCAAGACGTGCCCCCCGTTGCGCACCCCGGCCGATGTCGCCGCGCTGGTCGAGGGGGTCGCCGACGGCACGATCGACGCCATCGCCACCGGGCACACGCCCCACACCATGGATGCCAAGGAACAACCCTTCGATCGGGCTCCATTCGGTGTACTCGGTCTGGAGACGGCCCTGGCCGTGTTGCTGAGCGAGACCAGGCTGAGCATCGAGCACCTGCTTCCTGCGCTCTCGTGGCAACCGGCGGCCATTGTCGGGATTGGTCGGGAACACGCAACACCGATCGAACCCGGCCGTCCCGCCAACCTCACCGTTATCGACCCCGCGGCACAATGGACGGTCGGGATCGGGTGTTTCGGCGGTTACGCCGCCAACTCGCCGTTCCTGGGACGCACCCTTACTGGTCGGGTGCGTCACACCATCCATCGAGGTGTGCCGGTGGTCACCGACCAGCAATTGAATACGGACATTCCAAGCGCACGGCGCCGTCTGAGTAGCACCGCAACGAGGTAACGAGTGGGAGATGAGTGAGCATGATTGATGTCACCAGCGCGGCCCTGGTCCTGGCCGATGGTTCGGTGTTCGAGGGTGAACACATTGGCGCTCAACCCCCTGGCGGCTACGCCTCGGGCGAGGTGGTGTTCAACACCGCGCTATCCGGCTACCAGGAGATCATCACCGATCCCTCCTACGCCGGTCAGATCATCACCTTCACCTACCCCCACATCGGCAACTACGGCGTGACCGATGCCGACAACGAATCCCCGACGGTCCACGCCCGCGGGGTGGTCGTTCGGGACCTGTCCCGTCGCCACTCGAACTGGCGGGCCGAGCAGCACCTCGAACGTTTCCTGATGGGCCGAGGTCTGGCCGGAATCGCAGGCATCGACACCCGTCGCCTGACCCGATTGTTGCGCGATCAGGGAGCGCTGCCCGGGGCTTTCGGGCCCGTTGAAGGCGAGGGAGCGGTCAGTCTCGACACCCTGACCCGGGTGGCGGCCGCCGAACCGGGCACCAACGGTGTCGATCTGGTGGCCCAGGTGACCACCTCCGAGCCCTACCGCTCCGGGTCCGGCCCCCACCGGGTGGTGGCGCTGGACTTTGGCATCAAATCCACCATTGTGGAGCAGTTGGCCGCCCGATCGAGCGTTGAGGTCGTCCCCGCGGCCACCACGGCGGCGGAGATCATGGCCCGGCAACCCGACGGCATCTTTCTGTCCAACGGCCCGGGCGATCCCCGCCAGGTGGCCTACGCCATCGAGACCGTTGGCGAACTCCTGGGTCAGGTTCCGATCTTCGGCATCTGCCTCGGCCACCAGATCCTGTCGCTGGCCATCGGTGGTCGTATCGAGAAGCTGCCCTTCGGCCATCACGGAGCCAACCACCCGGTTCGCAACGAACGCACCGGTTTGGTCGAGATCACCAGCCAGAACCACAACTTTGCCGTCGACGCCGACTCCATTGGTCAGGTCGCCGACGTTACCCACACCAACCTGAACGACGGGGTGTGTGAAGGGCTGCGGGTCCGTGCAGCCTCGGCCTTCAGCGTGCAGCACCATCCCGAGGCCAGTCCCGGCCCCCACGACAGCGCCTATCTGTTCGACGAGTTCGATCAGCTGATGAGCGAAGGAGTCTGATCCTGATGGGTCGACGCAACGACATCAAGAGCATCCTCCTCATCGGCTCCGGCCCGATCGTCATCGGTCAGGCCTGTGAGTTCGACTATTCCGGTACCCAGGCCTGTCGGGCCCTGAGGGCCGACGGATACCGGGTGATCCTGGCCAACTCCAATCCGGCCACCATCATGACCGACCCCGACTTCGCCGATGCCACCTACATCGAGCCGCTGAATCTTGAGGTCCTGACCGCAATTATCGAGGCTGAACGGCCCGATGCGTTGCTACCGACCCTTGGTGGACAGACGGCGCTCAATCTGGCCATGGAGCTGGAGGAGGCGGGTGTGCTCGAGCGCTACGGGGTAGAGCTGATCGGGGCCAACGCCGAGGCCATCTCCACGGCGGAGGACCGTCAGAAGTTCAAGGACGCCATGATCGAGATCGGTCTCGAGGTGCCGCGCAGCGGTGTGGCCCACAACATGGAGGACGCCCGGTCCATCGTCGACGAGGTTGGTCTGCCGGTTGTGATCCGACCCGCCTACATCCTCGGTGGCCGGGGAACCGGTATTGCCTCCACGGCGGAGGAATTCGAGCTGGCGGCGGCCAATGGGCTGGAGGCCAGCCCCATCACCGAGATCCTCATCGAGGAGTCGATCGCCGGTTGGAAGGAGTTCGAGCTGGAAGTCATGAGGGACCGGGCCGACAACCAGGTCGTCATCTGTTCCATTGAGAACGTGGACCCCATGGGGGTGCACACCGGTGACTCGATCACGGTGGCCCCCATCCAGACGCTGTCCGACGTCGAGTACCAGATCATGCGTGACGCCGCCTTTGCCTGCCTACGTCGGGTCGGGGTCGAGACCGGGGGATCGAACGTCCAGTTCGCCGTTGATCCCGCCGATGGCCGCATGGTCGTCATCGAGATGAATCCCCGGGTCAGCAGGTCCTCGGCCCTGGCCTCGAAGGCCACCGGGTTCCCCATCGCCAAGATCGCGGCCAAGTTGGCCGTTGGCTACACCCTTGACGAGATCCCCAACGACATCACCGAGAAGACGCCCTCGTCCTTTGAGCCCGTCATCGACTACGTCGTGACCAAGATCCCCCGTTGGGCATTCGAGAAGTTCCCCGGCACCGAAGGGGTGCTCGGCACGTCGATGCAGTCGGTGGGGGAGGTCATGGCCATCGGCCGTACCTTCCCCGAGTCGTTGCAGAAGGCGTTCCGCTCGCTGGAGTTGGGCCAGGTGGGCGTGAACGCCTCCCCGGCCGAGGCCCGCTTCCTGGCCATGGACGACGCCGAACTGCGCCATTCCCTCGGCGTCGCCACCCCGGATCGGTTGTTGCAGGTGGCCGAAGCCCTACGCCGCTGCATCCCGCTGGAAGAGGTCCATGAGCTGAGCAGAATCGATTCCTGGTTCCTCGATCAGATCGCGGCCGTGACCGAGCAACGGCAGTGGCTGGAGGAGCGCGTCGCCGATGTCGGCTCCGAGGCCGTGCTGGGATCGCTGAGTCGGGCCGAGTGGCGGCGAACCAAGCAGCTCGGCTTCAGCGATGCCCAGTTGGCCTACCTGTTCGATGTCGACGAGGCCGACGTTCGGTCGACCCGGGTGGCGGCCGGGGTCGAGGTTACGTTCAAGACCGTCGACACCTGCGCCGCCGAGTTCGAGGCCTACACGCCCTACCACTACTCGACATTTGAGGACGAGGGTGAGGTCCGGCCCGGCACCAAGCCCCGGATCGTGATCCTCGGTTCGGGTCCAAACCGGATCGGGCAGGGTATTGAGTTCGACTACACCTGCGTGCACGCCAGCTTCGCCCTGCGCGACGCGGGCTACGAGACGGTCATGGTCAACTGCAACCCCGAGACGGTGTCGACCGACTACGACACCTCCGACCGTCTCTATTTTGAACCCATCACCTACGAGGACGTGATGAACGTCATCGAAGCCGAGGACCCCCTCGGGGTCATCGTCTCCCTCGGGGGGCAGACCCCGCTGAAGCTGGCCGACCAGCTGCCGGCGGAGCTGATCCTGGGCACCTCGCCGGCGTCAATCGATGCCGCCGAGGACCGCGATCAGTGGGCCTCGCTGTGTGCCCGCCTCGACATCCCCCAACCGGCGGGGGGCACGGCAACCACGATCGACGAGGCCCTCGAGATCGCGGCCCGGATCGGCTACCCGGCCCTGATCCGGCCAAGCTACGTTCTCGGCGGACGGGCCATGGAGATCGTGTACGACGACCTCGACCTCAAGCGGGCCATGGCCGCCATGGCCGTCGACGGTTCTCTGGGCCGTGAGGGCGGGCTGGCCGCTGACCGGCCGGTGCTGGTCGATCGTTTCCTGGAGGCCGCCATCGAGGTCGACGTCGATGCGGTGCGCGACGCCACGGGCGAGACGGTCATCGGCGGGATCATGGAGCACGTCGAGGAAGCGGGCATTCACTCCGGTGACTCAGCCTGTGTGCTCCCGCCACCCACCCTGTCACCTCAGACCATCGAGGTGGTCGCCGACTACACCCGGCTCATCGCCGATGCCCTTGAGGTCAAGGGATCGCTGAACGTGCAGTACGCGGTCAAGAACGGCCAGGTGTTTGTCATCGAGGCCAACCCCCGCGCCTCGCGCACGGTGCCGTTCGTGTCCAAGGCCACCGGGCGGCCGATGGCCAAGGTGGCGGCCCGCGTCATCGCCGGGGCCAGCCTGGCCGAACTCCGACAGGAGGGCCTGCTCGGTCCGGAGCCCGAGTTGCGCCACTGGTCGGTCAAGGAAGCGGTTCTGCCCTTCAACCGGTTCCCCCACACCGATGCGCTGTTGGGGCCCGAGATGCGCTCAACGGGCGAGGTGATGGGCATCGACGGCACGCCTGGCCTGGCCTTCGTCAAATCCCAGTTGGCAGCCGGAACCAACATGCCCGAGCCCGAAGCCGGTGCCGTCTTCTTCTCCCTGGCCGATCGTGACAAGGCCGCTGGCATCGAGGCGGCCATGCTGCTGGCCGATCTCGGGTACCGCTTCGTGGCCACGGAGGGAACGGCGGCGGCCCTGGCCACGGTGGGCATCGAGGTCGAGGAGGTGGTGGCCCGCGTCGGCGACGATGGGCCTGACGCGGTAAAGCTGATGAACGACGGCACCATCACCCTGGTGGTCAACACCCCACGGGGTCGGGGAGCACGCTCTGATGGTGACTACATCCGAAGCACGGCGGCCCAGCACGGCGTTCCGTTGCTGACGACGATCTCGGCGGCCAAGGCCGTTGCCTTGGGCCTGGCTGAGAGCCGGGCCGAGCCAATGGAGGTCCGCACGCTACAATCGGTTCACGAAGGTCTGTTGTGACCAACACTTCCTTCGTATCCCGCTGCTCCAAGCCCCGCCGCCTCCGCGCCGCCCCGCCGCCGTGACCACCGAGCCGACCTCTGATTCGAGTATCGATCTCACCACACGGGTGGGTTCGATTGAGTTGCCGTCACCCATCATGACCGCGGCGGGAACAGCGGGCCACGGAGCCGAGTTGGGGGCCTACGTCGATCTGGCGTCGCTGGGGGCGGTAGTGGTCAAATCGTTGGCCCATTTCCCCTGGGACGGCAATCCGGCGTTGCGGGTCCACGCAACACCCTCGGGCATGATCAACAGCGTCGGCCTTCAGGGGCCGGGGCTCACGGCGTGGATCGAGCACGAGCTGCCTCCCCTGCGTGCAGCCGGGGCCCGGGTGGTGGTCTCGATCTGGGGTAAGAGCGTCGACGACTACATCAAAGCGGCGGAACTGATCGCGCCCCTGGGCCCCGAGGTCATAGCGGTCGAGGTCAACATCTCCTGTCCCAACACTGAAGCGGGCAACGAACTGTTCGCCCACTCTCCCGAGCTGACCGAGACCGTCATGGCCCGAACCGAGGTCTGCGGACGGCCCCGCTGGGCCAAGCTCAGCCCCAACGTCGGTCCTGGCCTGGCCACCATCGCCGGCGCAGCCGTTGCCGGAGGGGCCGAGGCGGTCACACTGGTCAACACCTTTTTTGGTCTCAGCATCGATCCGGTAACCCGCAGGCCCCGCCTGGGCGGGGTGCGGGGTGGGGTGTCGGGGCCTGCCATTCGGCCGATGGCCGTACGGGCCGTTGCCGATGTGCGGGCGGCCCTGCCCGGGGTTCCCATCATCGGCGTTGGCGGGGTGGCCAGGGTGGACGATGTGGTTGAGTTTGCCCTGGTCGGGTCGAACGCGGTGCAGATCGGGACGGCAACGTTGGCCGATCCGGGGATCTGTGGCCGGATGGGCGTCGAACTGCGTCAGTGGTGTGCTAATGAAGGTGTCCTACGCTTCGCCGACCTGGTCGGCGGAGCAGAGATCGACGGGCTATGACCCCAACAGGAGGCAACGGTGGCTGAGGCGACCGCACAACAAACAAAAGTGACCGCTGAGGCGGTAGGTAGATCCATCGACGACGAACGTCCGGCATCGAAGGAGGACTTTTCCGAGGGACTACCTCCGGAGTTGCGGGCCCGTATGGCGCTGGCTCTCGACGTCGACGACCTCGTCCAGGCGCTACGCCTGGCCCGACAGCTTTCCCCCTGGTTCGGGGTGGTTAAGGTCGGTCTGGAGCTGTTCACCGCAGCCGGTCCCGACGCGGTCGGAACCATGCTGGACAACGGCTTTGATGTCTTCCTCGACATGAAGCTGCATGACATCCCCAGCACCGTGGGCAAGGCGGCTGCAGTCTGTGGCGCCCTCGGGGCCGGCTACCTCACGATGCATGCCTCCGGCGGCGGTGCCATGCTGTCGGCGGGCGTCCAGGGCTTTGAGGAAGGGGCCCGCAACGCCGGACTACCCCAGCCGGTGTCGGTCGCCATCACCGTGCTCACCAGCGATGCCGACGCCCCGCCCCACATCGTGCCGAATCGGCTTCGACTGGCGGTTGAATCGGGGTGCAGGGCAATCGTCTGCTCAGGCCCCGACCTGAAGAACGTGCGCGAGCTCTCGCCCCGGACCCAACGCATCGTCCCCGGGATCCGTGCCATCGGAGCCGAGCGACACGATCAGCCCCTGGCCGTGACCCCCGCCGAGGCACTGCGGGAGGGCGCCGATCTGTTGGTGATCGGGCGGGCGGTCACGCTCGCTGATGACCCTGCAGCGGCCGCCGCAGCCCTCTTCGCTGGGGTTTCGTGAACATCTACCCGTATCAGTGACCAATTCTGTGACCGTCGCGTGTCGGTGCTGGCGGGATCGGTAGATACTGTTCGGTTATGCCCAAGCCCCCGGAGTTGACACCCGAACAACGATCAGCTGCCCTGGAGAAGGCAGCCGAAGCGCGCCGAGTGCGCTCTGATGTCAAGAATCGGCTGAAGATGGGGAGCATCACCTTGGCCGAACTCTTAACTCAAGCCGACGGTGATCCGATCGTGGCCAAGATCAAGGTCCTTGCCGTCCTGGAGTCGCTTCCAGGCGTTGGTAAGGTCACGGCTCGTCGCACCATGGATGAAGTCGGTATCGCCGAGTCCCGCCGCCTGTCCGGTCTCGGACCTCAGCAGCGCAAGTCGCTACTGGCGGCGTTCTCCTGAGCCGCCGTCCTCTGGTCATCGTGGTCTCAGGCCCGGGCGGTGTGGGCAAGGGGACGGTCGTCGCCGCCCTTGTGGCGCGCTATCCCGAGCTGTGGCTGAGTCGGTCGTGGACAACCAGGCCCCGTCGTCCCGGTGAGGCCGTCGATGCCTACGAGTTCGTGTCGAGGGACCGGTTCCAGGAACGTATGGGGGCCGACGGGTTCCTGGAACACGCCGAGTTCCTCGAAAACCTCTACGGCACACCCAAGCCTGCGCCTCCGGTTGGCCGTGACATCGTGCTTGAAATCGATGTGCAGGGCGCCCGCCAGGTTCTGCAAACCAACCCTGACGCACTGCTCATTTTCCTCGTCGCCCCTTCGGCGGAGGAGCAGGAAGCCCGGTTGCGTCGTCGCGGCGACCCGCCGGAGAAGGTCCGTCAGCGGCTCGACAAAGCGGCCGAGGAGGCCAGCGCCGGTCGGGAGCTGGGGGCGGCGGTGATTGTCAACACGAACATCGATGACACGGTCGAGGACATGTGGACGGTAATCGAGAAGGCCCGGGCAGGGCTCGGAAGGTAACTCAACTGCCGCGCCCCGCGGGGGTCGCCCGACATTGGCAGTACACTGCTTCGTTGGAGGTTTGCCAACTATGGCGAAGAGCTATGACACGATGATGAGCCCCGGTGTGGAGGAGCTCATGGAGAAGACGCATACGAAGTTTGGTTTGTGCACGCTCGCCTCCACTCGGGCCCGTGAGATCAACGCCTATTTCGGTCAACTCGGTGAGGGTCTTGGGGCAAAGGTTCCACCTCAGGTCACCTCGGTGGCCCGCAAGCCTCTGTCGATCGCCTTCGAAGAGATCGCGGCCGACAAGATCGTGCCGGTCAATGCCGACGGGTCGCCGGTCGTCTTCGACGACGCCGACTGAAACGAGCTGAGCGGTGCTCGAAGGTCGCACCATCATTCTCGGGGTAACCGGAGGAATCGCCGCCTACAAAGCCGTCGAGGTTACTCGTCGTCTGGTTGATCTCGGGGCGCATGTTGTCCCCGTTTTGACCGATGCCGCCCACAACATGGTGGGCCCCACGACGTTCACGGCACTGGCCTCGGAGCCGGTGAAGACGAGCTTGTGGAAAGACAGCCATCACATCCCCCACACCAAGATGGGGCAGAGTGCCGATGTCGTACTGGTCTGCCCGGCAACGGCCCGAATCATCTCTGATCTACGCACCGGGCGATCGGGTGATCTGTTGTCGGCCACGTTGTTGGCCACCACCGCACCGGTCGTGATCTGTCCGGCCATGCACACTGAGATGTGGGACCATCCGGCCACGCAGGAGAATCTTGAGGTTCTCGCTCGGCGGGGGGTTGTGATCGTTCCCCCCGAAGAAGGTCGACTGGCCGGAGGTGACATTGGTCGGGGCCGCCTGGCCGCTCCGGCTGTTGTGGTCGAGACGATCTGTGGGCTTTTTGCCGCTGGGCCCCTCAATGGCCGATCGGTCCTCATCACCGCCGGGGGAACCCGTGAACCGATCGATCCCGTGCGCTACATCGGCAACCGCTCCAGCGGCAAACAGGGCTATGCGCTCGCCGAGGTGGCGGCTGGGCTGGGGGCCAAGGTCACACTGGTCACCACGGTCGATCGGCCCGCACCGTCCAGCGTGACCCGGGTCGATGTGGCCACTGCGGCGGAGATGCACGATGCCGTGATCAGCCGTGCCGATGACCATGACGTCGTCATCATGGCGGCCGCCGTCGCCGACTTCCGGCCCGTTCGAGTGGCCGACGACAAGATCAAGAAACACGATGGCGTCCCGGAGATCGTCCTGCAGTCGACCACGGATATCCTGGCTGCGCTTGGCCGGGTGAAAAAGTCAGGTCAGGTACTGGTCGGGTTCGCGGCGGAGACCTCCGATCTTCGAGCCAACGCCGCTGACAAACTCTCCCGCAAGGGTGCCGATCTGATCGTGGCCAATGATGTCTCGGCCCCGGGTGTCGGCTTTGCCCATGACACCAATGCGGTAACGATCCTGGGGGCCGACGGCTCCGAGGACGATGTCGCCCTAACTGACAAGAGATCGATAGCGCAGGCAGTGCTTGCCGCCGTGCTCGACCGACTTCCCGACACTGAAAGCCCAGCGTGTTGAACAACTACACCTTCACCTCCGAGTCTGTTACCGAAGGTCATCCCGACAAGATGGCCGACCAGATCTCCGACGCCATCCTCGATGCGCTGTTGGAGCAGGACCCACAGAGTCGGGTTGCGTGCGAGACCCTCGTCACCACCGGATTGGCCATCGTGACCGGCGAGGTGTCGACCGATGCCTATGTCGACATCCCCTCCGTGGTGCGGCGGACGATCACGCGGATCGGCTACGACAAGGAGTCCTACGGTTTCGACGGCAATACCTGTGGCGTCATGGTGGCCATCGACGAACAGTCGGCCGACATTGCCCAGGGTGTCGACAAGTCCGAAGAAGTGCGCAACTCCGGCGCTACCGGCGATCCCTACGACGAACAGGGCGCCGGCGATCAGGGCATGATGTTCGGCTACGCCTGCCGTGAGACCGAGGAGTACATGCCGCTCCCGATCCACCTGGCCCACCGGTTGGCCGAGCGCCTGTCGGAGGTTCGACGGCTCGGTACCGTGCCGTACCTCCGCCCCGACGGTAAAACACAGGTCACGTTCGACTACGAGAACGGACGACCGGTCAGACTCAAGACGGTACTGATCTCGACCCAGCACGACGACGGCATCGATCGCGACACCATGATTCGCCCCGACCTGATCGAACAGGTTATCCGTCCGGTGGTGCCGCCCCAGTTCGCCGACGATCCCTATGAGGTGCTGGTCAACCCCACCGGTCGATTTGTGATCGGTGGTCCGGTTGGCGACGCAGGCCTCACCGGTCGCAAGATCATCGTCGACACTTACGGTGGTGCCGCCCGCCACGGTGGCGGAGCCTTCTCGGGCAAGGATCCATCCAAGGTCGACCGTTCAGCGGCCTATGCCGCCCGGTGGGTGGCCAAGAACGTGGTGGCCAGTGGTGCGGCCGAGCAGTGCGAGGTCCAGGTGGCCTACGCCATCGGCGTGGCCCGCCCCGTGTCGGTGATGGTGGAGACGTTCGGGACCCACACCGTCGACCCGGCGCATATCGGTACCGCGGTCCAAGAGGTGTTCGATCTTCGTCCCGCTGCCATTCTCGACCTGCTTGATCTGCGTCGCCCGATCTTCACCCCCACGGCGGCCTACGGCCACTTTGGACGGCCGACCGGTAACTCCTTTACCTGGGAACGGACCGATGAGGCGGCCGACCTGCGGTCCGCTCTCGGGCTTTGACCACGGTGCTCCGCCTCGGCTGGTGACAGCGGCGAGGAGACCGATCCGGTGACCTGGACCGGTCGACTCTTCGATCCCGAGCCGGCGGACAGTGTCGGCACCACGGACAGGACAGACAACCCCAGTGGGCCCGACGGTACCTCGTCGCCGGGGCCAGCCGGGGGTTTCGTAGCGCCCCTCGACGGTGCGGTCGCGGTTCGGGTACTGCCCGATGTGTCCGGTTTGGACAAGGAATTCGACTACCTCCTGCCCGAGAAGTTGACCGGGCGGGTCGAGATCGGAGACCAGGTGCGGGTGATGCTCAATGGTCGTTCGATCCGCGGTTGGATTACTGCGGTCGGTTTCGACTCCCCCCACGGGGTTTCGCTCCGACCCGTGACCAGGGTGGTGTCGGCCGGTCCATCGGCCGAGGTGGTGTCCCTGGCCCGCTGGGCCGGCCGCCAGTGGCAGGGTCGGGTGGCCTCAATCCTGAAGTCGGCTTCACCTCCAAGGGTGGTGCCCAGCCTCGCCGTTCCGGTTGCAAACGAAGCCACCGTCCACGATGGAGCGGCGGCCCCGGCCGACGTCGAGCAAACCAGCGCCGAGGCTGAAACGGGGGCCGGGCGAGCCGTTGACGGGGCGGAAGGGGGCGAGGGTGGTGCCGTCGAGCTTTTTCGCCTGCCTCCCGCCGCCGACCTGCTGCCGTTGCTGCTGCGGGCCTGGGAGTACACCGGTGGCGGCAACGTTGTTGTCGTCGTGCCCCGGGTTGATCTGGCCCGCGGTCTGGTCGGTCGGCTCCGCCAACAGGGTGTGGCCACCAGGGTCCACCCCCGTGACTGGGCCACCGCCGCACACCGGGGCGGGATGGTTATCGGGGCCCGTTCGGCCGTTTGGGCCCGGCTGCCGTCGGTTGATCTGATGGTGGTGATCGATGAGCACGACGAGGCTCTGCAGGAGGAACGAAACCCCACCTGGCATGCCCGGGATGTGGCCATCGAGCGGGCCAGGCGGGCCGGTGTCGCCTGTTGGCTGGTTTCACCGAGTCCGTCGGCGGCGGCGGTGGTGGCGGCTGAGCTGCACCATGGACCGAGTCGTCGTGAGGAGCGTGACGGCTGGCCGATCGTCGAGTTGGTCGACCGTCGCCAGGAGGAGCCGGGGCGGGGCGGGCTGTTCTCGCCTCCGGTGACCAATGCCGTGCGGGAACCAGGAACGGTGCTGGGGGTGCTCAACCGCAAGGGGCGTGCGGTCATGTTGGCCTGCGCCATGTGTGGGGAACTGGTGCTGACCGAGGACGGCGAGCGACTGATGGTCGAGCGCGACGGTGTGCTCGTGTGCCCCCCGACGGGGGAGTCGCGGCCCATCATCTGTGCCAACTGTGGAGCGACCAAGCTCAAGCGGTTGCGTCTCGGTGTGACCAGGGCAGCCGAGGAGTTGGCGGCCCTGATCAGTGAACCGGTTGACGAGATCACGGGTGATCACAACCGTGACGGGCGGCGGTCACGGGTTCTGGTTGGAACCGAGGCCGCCCTGCATCAGGTGAGCCACGTTGATCGGGTCGTCTTCCTCGACTTCGATCAGGAATTGATGGCTCCCCGCTACCGGGCGGCCGAGCAGGCCATGGCGTTGCTGATCCTGGCGGCGCGTCTGACGGGCGGTCGCCACCGCAGCGCCAGCCGCGATCGCAGGGACGCCAAGGTCGGCGGTGCGGGCCGGGTGCTGGTCCAGACCCGCTCGCCCGAACATCGGGTCCTCAGCGCCGTCGTCCGCTCAGATCCGTCCCGATTCGTGCACGCTGAGGTTGAACTGCGACGCTCGTTGGCCTTTCCTCCCTTCGCCGCCCTGGCCGAGCTGAGTGGGCCGGGAGCAGCCGAGGTGGCGGCCTGGCTCTCCGCCTGGGCCCCGGGGGGGCCAGCGCCCGGGACCGAGGCGCCGGGGGAACCAGCGCCCGAGGAGCGGGCTCCGGAGGAAGTTGACCCCGACCCATTGGCATCATCGTTTGACTCGCCAGGCATCCAGATTCTCGGCCCCCGCCACGACGGACGCTACCTCGTTCGGGCCGACAACCGGGAGGCCCTGGCTCTGGCACTGCAGGCGGCACCGAAGCCGTCTCGGCGGGTCAGGGTGGCCGTCGACCCGCCGCGGGCCTAGCTGCGGCGAGCAGCGGTGGGTGTGTCACCCTTGAGGCCGGTTTGGTGCAACGGCGACCAGCGTTTGTACTACAAGTGTGTCGTGCATGATCGGTCAAGTGTTCTCAACACCATTGCTTCTGAAGGTCTCATGACCTGTTTCAACACCAGGAGCTGGATGTCGCCATCCGCGTTGCGGAGGCAATTCACGCTGGTGCTGTCGCTCAGCTTGGAACCCCTGCCGCTGTTTGACCGCCAACATCTCGCCCCGCGGCGGAGGTTCGGCACGGTGGCTACGTGCTCAGCGAGGTTCCCGACGGCTCTGAGGTCGAAGGCATCATCATGGCCACCGGTGGTGAGGTCCAGCTCGCGCTGGCGGCCCAGGGCCTGCTGGCGGGTCGAGGACATGCCGTGCGGGTGGTCAACATGGCCTCCTGGGAGCTGTTCGACGACCAGCCGGAGGCTTACCGCCACGAGGTGCTCCCACCCACCGTCACTGCCCGAGTGGCAGTGGAGGAGGCCTCGACCATGGGTTGGGAGCGCTACACCGGCTCGGCCGGTCGGGTGATCGGCTTCAACACCTTTGGTTTGTCGGCCCCCATTGCCGATCTGCAGCAACACGTCGGTTTCACCGCCGAACATGTGGCCGACGAGATGAGTGCTTGCTCAAGAGTACGTCAGCTCGGTGAACCCGGCGCCGGTGGCCAGTCGCCGGTTGCTGCCCGCCCGTTGCCGGTGGCGCCAGCACCACTACGGAGTTGGTGAGGTCCAGGCCTGACGAGCCAACTCGTAGAGGGCGACGGTACCGGCGTGGGCCACGTTGAGTGAGCCGATCTTCCCCAGTTGGGGGAGGTAGGCCACGTGGTCGACGGCCTGCAGCGTCTCGCGGTGCACGCCGCGGTCTTCGTGGCCCAACACCAAACAGACGGCCGATCCCGGTTGAAGTTCATGCAGCGGCCTGGCCTTGGCCGTCAGCTCAACGGCAACGGTGACAAAACCCTCGGCCCGGGCCGCTTCCACCGCCTCAGGGCCGCTGGAAGCGGCTCTCCACTGGATGAAACGGTCGCTGCCCAGCGCCGTCTTGGCCACGGCCGGATGATCGATGGGTGGCGCCGGGGGCACGGTCCACACCGATTCAACCTGGTAGGCGGCCGCCGATCGCAATAGCGAGCCGACATTGAACGGCTTCTGCACACCATCGAGAATCACGGCCAGACGGAGGCTGGTTTGGCGTCGCCAACCCCGGTGCAGCCGTTTCAGCTCGGTCGGCGACAACGCTTTGTCGGGGCCGGAACCGGTCACTTGTCTCCCTCGGTTGGTGTGTCGACTGT
>Ga0316190_10000890_pt1 | contig 21206 bp, 13 predicted proteins | sample Eddworburrow2_MG_FD_204929 | JGI IMG/M metagenome (GOLD analysis project Ga0316190, IMG submission 204929) | Coastal sediment microbial communities from Maine, United States - Eddy worm burrow 2 | ecosystem: Environmental > Aquatic > Marine > Coastal > Sediment | place: USA: Maine | collected... | reverse complement strand
GGTCCACAATGAAAACTCGATTGATGATTGCAGCGCAGATTTTGCTGCTTGCCGGCGGTATGACTGCGGCCGGAGGGGTGTCTGCACCTGATACGGCTCAAGCGGCGAAATCCTGCGGATTCGGCTGGGCAAAGCCGGGCAAGTACAGAGTGTCCGGCAACTTCCGGGGAAGGGTTGAGGCAACGTCGGCACGGTTGACGTCCGACTGCCGGGTGTCGCTGCAGATACCCGGCGTGTTTACCGGCGGCCGGGTGAAAAAGTCCGGCAAGTGCCTGCGATTCGCCCTCAAGGTTGAAGGCCAGCGCAAAGTATTTTTTGCCAAATGGTGCAACACCTATGGCCTGGTTCCATGGAAGGGCCGGAACATACGCGCCGAGATCAAGCCGATCTCCATTGAAGCCCCCAGCGTGCGAGCGAAGACGAATTTCAACAATTGAGCTGGTTTCCGACCCTCGCTTTCAAACCGGGCCCGAGCGTGTTCGGGTACGGTTTGTCGGCGGGCCTGGGCGACAACCGCCTTCCCTGACATCATGATGCATTCCATTTTGTAACTACAGAAATTTACAAATTTACAAAAGTCAAATTTGTAAACAACAAGGGTTACATCTTGACCCAAATTGGCTCGGGTTTTGTTTCTGCATGACTTAGAACGCCAAAGGCACAACACCAGCCCAGCTGCGATCTTACTTTGGAGGAAACACCATGAAAATCGGTCAATCGCATTTGTTCATTCCCGGACCCACAAATATTCCTGATCGGGTCCGGCGGGCCATGAATGTCCCGATGGAGGATATGCGGGCGCCGGATTTCGGGGACCTTACAAAACCGTTGTTTGAGGGCCTGAAACGGGTTTTCCAAATGACTTCGGGCCGCGTTTTCATGTTTCCCGGATCAGGAACCGGGGCCTGGGAAAGCGCCATTACCAATACTCTGAATGCAGGCGACAAGGTGTTGATGTCCCGGTTCGGGCAATTCAGCCATCTCTGGGTGGACATGGCGGAGCGGCTCGGTCTTGAGGTGCAGTGTATTGATGTGGAGTGGGGCAAAGGTGTCCCGTTGGTCGAATATGCGGAAATCCTGGACGCTGACAAAAGCCACTCCATCAGAGCCGTATTCGTGACCCAGAACGAAACCGCTACGGGTGTGACGTCCGATGTGGCCGGAGTGCGCGCTGCACTGGATGCAACAGGTCACCCGGCGATGTTGTTTGTGGATGGCGTCAGTTCCATCGGATCGATCGATTTCCGGTTTGAGGAATGGGGTGTCGACCTTGCGGTTGCCGGTTCACAGAAAGGCTTCATGTTGCCCGCAGGCCTGTCCATGCTCGGTGTCAGTGAAAAAGCCCTTGATGCATCGCAAAGCGCCCGGATGCCGCGCTGCTATTTCTCGTTTGAAGACATGTTGAAGGTCAATGATGACGGCTATTTCCCCTATACGCCGCCAACGCAACTGTTTCACGGGCTTCGGGAATCCCTTGCGCTCATTGAGGAAGAGGGGCTGCAGAATGTATTTGCGCGCCACAATCGCCTGGCGGAAGGTGTGCGCCGGGGCATACTGGCGTGGAACGGTTGCAGTCTTTGTGCACACTCTGCGCAGTGGTATTCGGACACCGTTTCGGCAATTGTGGTGCCGGAAACCATTGATGCGCGCGAAGTTATCAGATTTGGTTACGAGCGCTATCGCACCAGCTTCGGGTCGGGTCTCAGCAAAGTCATGGGCAAAGTGTTCCGCATTGGTCATCTTGGCGACCTGAACGAGGTCATGTGCCTGGCTGCACTCGCATCGGCGGAAATGGCCCTGCGCGACGCCGGCGCCAAGGTTGAATTCGGTTCCGGCGTAGCGGCTGCACAGGAATGGTACAGATCGAGCCAGTCAGTCGAGATTGGTGTCGCAGCCGAATAGCCCTCCCTGACAACCAGCCATTCCTGCAACGTGGCACACTGAACGGGCCGGCAACCGTCCTGCAAGGCCGGCCCGGTTCTTTTTGCTTGGCAGCAGGCCAGGTTTCGGCAAAGTATCCGAAACGGGTAGGGCTTGTTCATGGGGTGTGAGCGGTTGCAGGGCGATCAATTGCAGTTTGACATTGTCATTGTGGGGGCGGGTTCTGCCGGGTGCGTGCTTGCCGGCAATCTGTCCGCTTCAGGCAAGCATTCCGTGTTGTTGCTGGAAGCCGGGCCCGACCGAAATGGTTTCTGGATAAAGACACCGCTGGGCTACGGCCATTCCCTCTACAATGAAGCGGTCAACTGGATGTATGCCAGCGAACCTGAGGCCGGGCTTGGCGGCCGGACCGTTCCGGTTCCTCGGGGTAAAATTGTCGGTGGCTCCAGCGCCATCAACGCCATGGTCTATATGCGCGGTACAAAGGCCGACTATGACGAGTGGGAACGCGGCGGGCATCCGGACTGGGCCTGGGACAAGGTTCTGTGCAGCTACAAGCGAATTGAAAATCACTGTATTCGCGATGCCTGGCATGGGGCAGGAGGGCCGCTGCAAGTGACCAGCAGGGCGCGTGTGGCACATCCGATTTGCGATGCTTTTCTGGAAGCAGGCCAACAACTGCAAATTCCGCGCAATACCGACTTCAATGGCGAGTGCGTCGACGGGCTGGGATATTACCATCATACGATTTGCTCGTCCGCAAAGCGCATGTCTGCTGCACGCGGCTGGCTTGAGCCGGCACGCAAGCGGCCCAATTTCCGTCTCGAAGCCAATGCCCAGGTTGTGCGACTCGAGATGGCCGGCCACCAAGTATCCGGCGTGACCTACCGTCAAAATGGCCGCCTGTTCACCGTCAGGGCACGGCGCGAGGTGGTGCTGGCGAGTGGTGCCATCAACACGCCGCAACTGCTCATGGTATCCGGCATTGGGCCCGGCGCATTACTTCGCGATACAGGTGTTGATGTGCGTCATGACCTTCCCGCAGTTGGACAACACATGCAGGATCACTTCGCCTATGACATGCATTTCCGTTCGCGTGTGCCGACCATGAACCAGCAAATAGGATCGTGGCACGGTAAACTGCGTGCAGGTTTGCTGTATTATCTGTTTGGGTCGGGACCGTTATCGTCGGGGACCACTCATGCCGGCGGCTTTGTGAAATCGGCTCCATCGCGGGCCAAGTCCAACCTGCAATTATACTTCTCCCCACTGACCCGTGATCTGCAGCCCGGGGCTCCGGGGCGGATGGCGCAGGCCGATCCCTATGCCGCGTTCTCCATCGGCGCCTGCAATACAAGACCAAAATCTCGTGGCGACATTTCCGTGCGCAGCAATGATGTGCGCGATGCACCGGTGATCCGCTTCAACTTCCTGGATGACCCGGACGATCTGGCTGAAATGATTGAAGGTGCGCGCACATTACGGGCATTGGCTGGCGCACCCGCCCTGCAACGGATCATTGAAAACGAGTATCTGCCGGGACCGGATGTCAGCTCGGATATGGATCTTGAGCAGGATATTCGTGCAAGGGGCTATTCGATCTATCATCCCTGCAGTAGTTGCCGAATGGGGACTGAGAAGCGTCAGTCCGTCGTCAATTCCCGCCTGAAAGTACACGATATGCAAGGGTTAAGGGTCGCAGATGCGTCTGTGATGCCATTTGTGGTGACCGGAAATCTGAATGGCCCAAGCATGATGATTGGACAACGTGCCAGCGAAATCATCCTCGAAGATTCAAGCGCTTGAGCCTTTTCGGCAAGGCCAGTTTGGAATTATTCCAATTTTAATTCCGCTATTTCAATCAGTTACGGCTTGTCAAAATGTCGCAAGACAGCGATTTCCACTTGCAAATTTTATTCCTGACTGATTTAGTCGGTTTATAGGTTCACCATTCAAGAGATGTTTCACATGTCAGTTGTCAGCTCACCTCTCAATCGCCGCCGTTTTGTCCTTGCCGCAACCGGATCGGCTGTCGGCATGCTTGCCGCTCCTTCAATTCTGCGCGCTGCAGGCGAGATCAACCTGTATTCATCGCGCCACTACGATACCGACGAGGCGCTTTATGCCAACTTCACCAAGGAAACCGGGATTGGCATCAACAGGATTGAGGCAAAGGCTGACCAGCTGATTGAACGGATGAAGGCTGAAGGCATCAACTCACCGGCAGATGTGTTTATTTCAGTTGACGCCGGACGGATCGAACGGGCGAATGTTGAAAACCTGCTGCAACCGGTTCAGTCCGAAGTGCTGAGTTCGCGTATTCCTTCCTATCTGCGCCATGCGGACGGCAGCTGGTTCGGTTTTTCCAAGCGTGCCCGTGTTCTGGTGGTTGCGAAGGACCGCATGGACCCGAAAGATGCACCAAGCTATGAGGCGCTCATCGGGGAGACAATGAAAGGCAGGGTTCTGATCCGGTCCTCCGGCAACATCTACAACCAGTCGCTCATGGGGTCGATCATTGCCGCACATGGCGCAGACGAGGCCGCAAAATGGGCAAGCGGCATGGTTGCCAATTTCGCCCGTTCACCAAAAGGTGGTGACCGAGACCAGATCAAGGCGGTAGCTGCGGGTGAAGGCGATGTCGGTGTGGTCAACAGCTACTATCTCGGCAAGATGATGAAGTCGAGCAAGGAAGATCAGCGCCAGGCAGCAGACAAGGTAACCCTGGTGTTTCCAAACCAGGCCGACCGCGGTACCCATGTGAACATCTCCGGGGGCGGGGTGGCGCGTCATGCGAAGAACAAGTCTGGTGCCATCAAGTTCCTGGAGTATCTGGCCTCCGACCAGGCGCAGGAATTTTTTGCCGCAGGCAATGTGGAATACCCGGTTGTAAAAGGTGTGCCTCTTGCCAGCCCGCTGGATACATTTGGCGAGTTCAAGGAAGATACGCTGGATGTGCAGAGGTTTGCATCACTCAATGCGGAAGCTGTGCAGATCATGGATAAGGCCGGCTGGAAATAATCTCGACTGCCGGCTGCACCAAACAGCCGGTTGAAGAGCAGACTTGGCCGGACTTGACATGGCGACTACACAGGATTTCAGAGGCAAGCCGAACGGATTGCCGGCGACAAAGGGGCGGTCCTTCAGGGTCCGTCCCAACGGCATTTTTGTGGCCACAGCTGTGCTGGCACTGTTGGTATTGCTGCCGATAGCAGCAGTTCTTTCCAGCCTGTTTGATACCAGCCGGGGGTCATTGGGCCATCTTGCGGCAACCATCCTGCCGGAACTGGTGCTCAACACGCTGGGACTGGTCTTCATGGTTGGCCTGGGGACTGCGATTGTCGGCACCGGTACGGCGTGGCTTGTCAGTGCCTGCCGGTTTCCGGGCTCGCGTTTTCTGCAATGGATGCTGCTGCTGCCGCTCGCCATGCCGGCCTATATTATCGGGTATGCCTATACGGATTTCCTGGTCTTTGCCGGGCCGTTGCAAACCGGGTTGAGAGGTTTGTTCGGCTGGACCCGAAACGATTATTGGTTCCCCGAAATACACTCCTTGTGGGGGGTCAGCCTGATGCTGGTGCTGGTGCTTTATCCATACGTTTTCTTTCTGGCTCGCACAGCGTTTCAGGAGCAGTCACGCGGGTTGCTTGACGTAGCCCGCACACTGGGCCGCAGCCCGTGGAATGTCTTTGCCACGGTGGCCCTGCCCATGGCACGGCCTGCCATTGCGGCCGGGGTTGCCCTGGCATTGATGGAGGCCATCGCCGATTTCGGCACGGTTCAGTATTTTGGGGTTCAGACCTTTACCACCGCCATTTACCGGACCTGGTTCGGCATGGGAGACAGGGTCGGCGCCGCGCAACTGTCGTCCGCCTTGCTGGCTTTCGTTTTTCTGCTGGTCGCCATGGAGCATTGGTCGAGATCCCGTCAGGCCTTTTACGACACATCTGCGCGTGCGCTGAAACCGCAACCGGTCTTGCTGCGTGGCTGGACTGCCGCGATTGCTTTTACCGCTTGCGCCATTCCGATTGTACTGGGCTTTGTACTGCCGGTCCTCATCTTGCTTCAACTTCATGTTGACGGAGGCGATGGTTTCCTGGGGACCCGGCTGATGGTTTATGCCGGCAACAGTTTCCTGCTGGCTGGCGGAGCTGCGGTCGTTGTTACCGGGTGTGCGATCCTAACGGGTTACTGCTTTCGCCGCTCCAGCGGCGGACTGAGTGCCGGCCTCGTCAGGCTGTCCACCATGGGCTATGCCATACCCGGCACAATTATCGCGGTGGGCGTGTTAATACCGCTGGGCGCATTCGACAACTGGCTTGACGGGTTGATGCGCAACTGGTTTGGCATATCCACCGGGCTTGTCTTGTCAGGCAGTGTCGTGGCGTTGCTGTATGCTTACACGGTGAGGTTTCTGGCGGTTGCCAACAGCGCCATTGAAACCGGCTTCAAACGTATTCCGGTTCATATTGATGATGTGGCGCGCACATTGGGGCGTACCCGGCGTGGCGTCATTGCCATGGTGCATCTGCCATTGTTACGGCGGTCAGTGCTGATGTCGGCGGCGATCGTGTTTGTTGACGTTCTGAAGGAACTGCCGGCAACCCTGATTGTCCGGCCGTTCAACTTCGACACTCTTGCAGTCAGGGTCTATCAACTGGCGTCCGATGAACGCCTGTCTGAAGCCGCGACCGGTTCACTGGTCATTGTTGCCATTGGCTTGTTGCCGATTTTCCTGCTGACCAGATTTGCAGATCGCCGGAGCGAACAATTGTCCACTTCACCAGCCATCAAGATTCTGCAGTAAATGCAGGTATGAGGGCCAAACGGCCATTTCATATTGGCACGGATACCATTGAGCACTGCGCGTTTGCACAATTGTTCGATGGCTTGCATCAAAAAGAGGTCTTGACGGTTGCGATCTTATGCGTGGTTTGTCGCCAAGTGATTTTCTTTATTCATCAGTTGCAGTTTCCTCTTCGCATGTTTTGGCTACCATCGGCACACGAAGAAGTCCCGTTTTCTGTGATGTCCTTTACCTTGTAACATTTTAGTTTGGGCGTGGACCAAACGCGCTTGGTCGCCTCTTTAAAAGGACGCATGTGATAAAATCCCGATACTCAATCTACAAACAAACGCGTTCATTGTGGACCTGTATGTGTCTAGATAACGTTAACTTGACCTCTCGTATGCTGACGGACCATGGAGGTATGTGTTTGCCGATTCCCGGTTCATGTGCCAAGTACTCGCTCAGCTCAAGGAAAGACAGTTTGAACGCCGCCGGCGGGTTGTTTTATGGGTAAATCGCGAGCACAAACAGATACGGCATGAAAACAGCAGGGTGATATGATTTACAGTGGGGATGAGGCAACGGATCCATGACTGATATTGCTTGTATTGTACTGGCCGCCGGCATGGGGACGCGGATGTGTTCTCAATTGCCGAAGGTTCTGCACAGGGCCGCCGGGCGTTCGCTGGTTGGTCATGTGGTGAGCGCAGCTGACGATCTGGGGGCGGCTCGCATTGTCGTGGTCGTTGGAGACGGCGCAGATGCAATCCGGCAGGAAGTTCAAACCTGTTCCCCGGACGCTGCCATAGTTGTTCAGTCACCCGCCTGCGGGACCGGAGATGCCGTGAGCAAGGCATTGCCTGCACTGGGCGGATTTGACGGAACGGTTCTGGTCCTGTTTGCGGCCGATCCCCTGATGACACAGGACTCCCTGGGCCGCATGACGGCAGCCATTGCAGCTGGTTCAAAATTGGCAGTGTTGGGATTTAATGCACAGGATCCAAGCGGTTACGGACGGTTGTTGACGAACGGTACTGACCACGTCGCCGCCATTCGCGAACATGCCGACGCCACGGATGACGAACTGGCCATCACATTGTGCAATTCCGGCGTCATGGCGTTTGACGCACAGTTGCTGCGCGAGCTTCTACCGAAAATCGGCAATGACAATGCTAAAGGGGAATACTACCTGACCGATATTGTCGGCATTGCCAATGGCGAAGGAGAAAAGGTGGCTTTGGTTACGTGCCCGGAGCGTGAAATTCTGGGGGTAAATACCAGGGCTGAACTGGCTGTGGTCGAAGCCGAATTTCAGCGCCGTTACCGGCAAAAGGCCATGGCGGAAGGCGTGACGCTGATAGCGCCGGAAACCGTGTTCCTGAGCGCAGACACCATCATTGGCCGTGATGTCATCATTGAGCCAAACGTGGTCATTGGACAAGGCGTGTCGATCGGGTCGGGCAGCTTCATCCGTGCGTTTTGCCATATTGAAAATGCGCAAATCGGTGAAAACGTTGAATTGGGTCCTTATGCCCGCATCCGCCCGGGAACCAAACTTGCCGACAAAGTGAAGGTCGGTAATTTTGTCGAAGTGAAAAACGCTCACCTGGAAGCAGGTGCCAAAGTCAACCATCTCAGCTATGTTGGTGACGCGCGCGTGGGCGAAAAGGCGAATGTGGGAGCCGGCACCATCACCTGCAATTATGACGGATTTTTCAAACATCATACGGATATTGGTTCAGGCGCGTTCATCGGCTCAAATTCAGCTCTTGTGGCACCGGTGAAGATAGGCGAGGGCGCTTATGTCGGTTCAGGCAGTGTGATTACCAGAGATGTGGAAGCCGGCGCCCTAGCGATTGCCCGCGGCTCGCAGGAAGTTCGCGAAGGTTGGGCAACCCGCTACAACAAGGTTCAAAGTGCGCGTAAACACAAGTCTGCGGTCGACAAGAAAAAGGATTAGACATCTATGTGCGGGATTGTAGGCATTCTGGGCACTGAACCTGTCGCCATGCAACTGGTCGAGGCACTGCGCCGGCTGGAGTATCGCGGCTATGATTCTGCCGGTATCGCAGTTTTGAAAGACGGTGCAATCGACCGGGTCCGGGCGCCGGGCAAGCTCGATAATCTGTATGCCAAGGTGAGCGGTAATGGCTGGGATGCCACGACCGGGATAGGACACACCAGATGGGCCACCCACGGCGCGCCGAACGAAACCAATGCGCACCCGCACCAGGCAGGCAATGTGGTGATCGTTCATAACGGTATCATTGAAAACTACCGGGCACTGAAAGACGACCTTGCTGCAGACGGCATTGTCTGTGACACGGAAACAGACACGGAAGTGGTGGCCCAACTGGTCAACCAGAAACTGGATGCCGGCATGTCTCCAAAGGATGCCGTGTCACGAACATTGAAACAGCTTAAAGGAGCTTTTTCGCTGGGCATTCTGGTGCGCGGTGAACACGATCTGATGATCGGGGCACGGCAGGGCGCACCTTTGGCCGTCGGCCACGGTGACGGACAGATGTTCCTGGGCTCCGACGCTGTGGCACTGGCTCCGTTTACCAACCGCGTCAGTTACCTGAACGAAGGCGACTGGGTCGTCCTGACCCGCGCAGGAGCGGAAATTTTCGATCAGAACGACCAGCCGGTGGTTCGCGATATCAATTTCAGCCAGGCGTCGACCATGCTGGTCGACAAGGGCAATCACCGCCATTTCATGGCCAAGGAAATCGAGGAACAACCGGAGGTTATCGGTCATACACTGGCTGAGTATGTGAATTTTTCTGACAGCACGATCAAGTTGCCTGACGATCTGCCGTTTGATTTTGCGAAGGTTTCGTCGCTGACAATCACAGCCTGCGGGACGGCGTTTTATGCCGCGCTTACCGCAAAATACTGGTTCGAAAAGATAGCCCGGTTACCGGTCGAAGTGGACATTGCCTCGGAGTATCGCTACCGCGAAGCGCCGCTGGACAAGAACGGTGTCACCATTGTCATTTCCCAGTCCGGTGAAACCGCAGACACACTTGCAGCTGTTCGCTACAGCCTGTCTCAGGGCCACAAGGTGGTCGCCATTGTAAACGTGCCGGAATCGACCATTGCGCGGGAGAGCTCTGCCGTCTTGCGAACATTTGCCGGTCCCGAGATCGGTGTGGCCTCGACCAAGGCATTTACCTGCCAGTTGAGCGTCCTTGCCTGCCTGGCGGTTGCTGCGGCAAAGGCCCGTGCGACCATCGACGCCAGCGAAGAACAGCGGTTGGTCAAGGCATTGATCGGCCTGCCGCGCATCATGTCCGGCATGATGGCAATGGAAGGCCACATCGAAGACGTGGCCCGCAAGATCGCTGTAGCCCGCGATGTGCTCTACCTGGGGCGCGGGGTCAACTATCCGATCGCCATGGAAGGCGCGCTCAAGCTGAAGGAAATCTCCTACATTCATGCAGAAGGCTATGCGGCTGGTGAGTTGAAACACGGTCCCATCGCGCTGATTGATGAACACGTGCCGGTGGTGGTGATTGCGCCACGCGACGAGCTGTTTGATAAAACCATATCCAATATGCAGGAAGTTGCCGCACGCGGCGGCCAGGTGATACTGGTGACCGATGAAATCGGTGCATCGGCACATGCAGCGGACGCGTTTGAAACAATTGCGGTACCGGAAGCGGACCCGTTCATTTCACCGATGATCTATGCGGTACCCATGCAATTGTTGGCCTATCATGCGGCTGTGTTCATCGGAACAGATGTTGATCAACCGCGAAACCTGGCCAAATCCGTTACCGTGGAATAGGCCTGTTGAAGGCTTTTGACGTAATTCGAAAACTTTCTGGTTTCGCTTAGGTATTGTTTAACCATGTCGCGGCAGTATCGCTGGCATGAAAATACAGTTAGTTGTTCGTGCGTCTGTCTTAACTGCGTTCCTGGTTGCCGGAGTAGCCACCAATGCCGTCGCAGCCGCCTCAAAAACCATCGGGGTCAGCTCCGCCACGCCGGCTGCCATCATGCAGTCAGCCTACACACACCTTGTATCCGGCAAGCCGAAAAGGGCTATTGCCGAATACTCAACTGCTATCTCTCTTGAAGAAATCTCGCTTGCCGACAGGGCCCGAGCACTGCTGAACCGGGCGCTGGCGCATCAGAAACTTGCAGCTCACGATGCTGCAATTTCCGATTACAGTCAGGCGATAGAACTGGATGCGCTGAACGCAAAGACGCGCGCAGTGGCCTTGTACAATCGCGGTCTCGCATATTCGAAATCAGGCCGTCAGTCAGCAGCCATAGAAGATTATACGAATGCCTTGTATCTCGACCCGTATTTGTCGGAAGCCTTTTACTCCCGGGGCGTTGCATTGCGTGAGGCGGGCCAATATGACTACGCGCTGATCGACTTTGCCCGTGCAACAAAGCTGAACTACCCGCACAAACACCTGTCGCTTTACGGCAAGGCATTGACCCTGGCCAAGCTTGGCCACCGGGATGAGGCTACGGCGGTTCTGTTCCAGGCTTATTCGGTCAAGCCGGATTTCGCACCGGTTCGCGAACGGCTTGCTGATCTCGGCATGGACGTACCGGAAAACCCCAGTGAACGACAGATCCGCCTCGCCGTACTGCCGACGCAAAACCTGATGGCAGATGATATTATAACCGGATCCACCAAGGCACCGTCTGGAACCGTGACGCGGATTGCGCTGCGTGAACCGGTGGCGCCGTCAGCCGCTTTGTCCAATAGTGGCAAGCCGGACAGTTCTGCAGTTCTTGCGGCATCAGCTAAAAAAGTTGCAACCCAGGTGGAGGCAATTGCCGCAGTGGCGCCGTTGCAAGCGGCAAGCCCGGAGAGTATTTCGGTGGAGCAGGTTGCTGCCGTGCCGGAAATTCCGGCAGCGATGGCGACCAGCACCAAGACGCCTGAGCCGGTCAGCATCGAGCCTGTATCCGCGCCGGTTGAAACAGCAAATTTAAATGCTGCCGACGACAACTCGAATGTTACCGCAAAGCTGGAAGGTTGGACCGTTCAGCTTGTATCGCAGCGCCAGCCTGACAAGGCCTGGGACAATTGGGATTCTCTGAAAAACCGTCATAACAAGCTGCTGCGCAATAAAACCGCTGCGGTTGTGCGTGCCGATGTCGAAGGTCAGGGCATTTACTATCGGCTTCGGGTGCACAAGCTCGAAAAAGCACAGGCCAGGCGTCTGTGTCGCAGCCTGAAACGCAAGGGTACCGGTTGTTTCATCGCCCGGGCGACCAGTTGAGCGGGGCTGGCTAGCGCGACGTCGGTCGTGTAACGATGTAGACTGCAACGCATATCAAAATAGCGCCCGTCATCCATATTGCGATGGCGGGCGCACTTGTTCCCAGTGCCAGCCAGGCAAAACTTGCCGACATCATCACTACCGAGGTAAATTTGGCTGCAATCGGTATCGACCGGTCGCGTTCCCAATCAACGATGTAGGGACCCAGTATGCGATGATTGATCAGCCAGTCGTGTATAGTGGGAGAAGAACGCGCAAAGCATGCCAGTGCCAGCAGCAAAAACGGTGTGGTTGGCAGCAGGGGCAGGAAAGCGCCGATAAATCCGAGGGCGACAAACACAACGCCAAGAGCTCGCAAAACATGCTGAAGTGCCGTTAACCGACCTGACAAGATTGGCGACTCCTGCGATGATGGCTGCTAGATCAGGATGAATTATGGTTGAATTGACCAAAAATCATAAACCTGATCGCTTTCAAAGTGATAGAGCAACTTTATGGGTTCACTGGAACCCATGTTGCTCTAGTGTTGATGATTTACAACTGGGTTGTAGCAGTCACGCTGAGAGCATGCTATGGCAGCGCAGTGACAGATTTGTGCATGGATCGTTTTTAAAATTTGAGGGTTTTTCGGTAACAGATGCTTGGCAGGTTGAGAACATATTTTCTAACCGGTGTTGTCGTTGCGGCACCGATTGCAATTACGATCTGGCTGGTGTGGTGGTTCGTCTCGCTGTTTGACAGCTTACTGAAGCCGTACATCCCGTTAATCTATAATCCGGATTCCTATTTGCCGTTTTCGGTTCCCGGGGTCGGACTGGTGGTCGCGCTTGTCGGAATTACCCTCATCGGTGCGCTGGCGGCCAATCTTGTTGGCAGGACCTTATTGAACTTCGGCGAGCGCACGCTCGACCGGATGCCGATTATCCGATCTGTCTACAAGGCTGTGAAGCAGATTTTCGAAACTGCCCTGTCGTCGAATGCCGGTAATTTTTCCTCGGTTGGTTTCATCGGATATCCCCGCGAGGGCGTCAATGTGGTTTGTTTCATCGCGCGTGAACTTGATTCCGGCGAGATCGGCCTTGAGCCGGGCACAACCTACTATTCCGCCTTCATGCCGACAACGCCGAACCCGACTTCGGGGTTTTTGTTCTTTGTCGAGAAAGACCAGGTCACTATCCTGGATTTGACGGTTGAAGAGGCTGCCAAACTGGTGATCTCCGCAGGTCTGGTCACACCGAAGCAAATGCGGGAAGCAAATGTGTCGGTGGCAGATGATGACGATACCTTGTCAATGCTGATCGCTCATCCGGAGAAAGTGTTGAGTCCGGGACAAAAACCCTCTTCAAACCGCAAGAAACCGGTCGCTAAAAAACCAGCCAAGAAACGCTGATTGGCGTCTTCTCGCTCCGGATCAGCCGGCTGACAGCAGCCGAATGGCATCATCGCGTTCAAACAGATACAAAAGGATACGCAAGGCGTCTGATCTCTTGCCGCTCAGGTGCGGGTCGGTTTCCAGGATGAGTTTTGCGTCGTCGCGGGCGGCCTGCAACAGTTCGCCATGCTGGCCAAGATCAGCCAGCCTGAAACTGGCGATACCTGACTGCCGGGTTCCGAGAACTTCACCAGAGCCGCGCAGTTTCAGGTCTTCTTCGGCAATGATGAAACCGTCTTCGGTCTCGCGCATGGTTTTCAGGCGCGCGGCGGCGGTTTCACCAAGCACGCCGTCGTAGATCAACACACAACTTGAGGCATCCGAGCCGCGCCCGACACGGCCGCGAAGCTGATGCAGTTGGGCCAGCCCGAAACGCTCGGCGTTCTCGATGATCATGATCGAGGCTTCCGGCACATCGACGCCAACTTCGATCACGGTGGTGGACACAAGAACAGACAGTTCACCGGCCTTGAAGCGGGCCATCACGGCGTCCTTTTCGGCACCCTTCATCCGACCATGCACCAGGCCGACCTGATCCCCGAACCGGGCTTGCAAGCTGGCGAAACGGGCTTCGGCGGCTGTCTTGTCGATAAAGTCGCTTTCCTCAACCAGCGGACATACCCAGTAGGCCCGCTTGCCCTGGGAAACGGCCCGTGCCAGGCCGTCCACAATCTGCTCGAGTTTGTCCACTGGCATCACACGTGTATCAATCGGCTTGCGGCCGGCAGGCTTGCCGGTCAACCGGGTTATGTCCATGTCGCCGTATGCGGTCAACGCCAGCGTACGCGGAATTGGGGTGGCGGTCATGACCAACAGGTCGCTGGGACGTTTGGATTTCGATTGCAGGGCAAGGCGCTGATGCACGCCGAAACGGTGTTGTTCGTCAATGATGACAAGGCCCAGGTCGGCAAAGCTGACACCTTCCTGAAACAGGGCATGCGTACCGATCAGGATATGGATGCCTCCGGATGCGAGATCTTCGAGCAACTGCTGGCGTTGGGCGCCCTTTTCCCGGCCGGTCAGCACTGCTGCCCTGAGGCCTGCTTCTTTGGCAAGAGGGCCAATGCTGGCGATATGCTGGCGCGCCAGGATGTCGGTTGGCACCATCAGGGCGGACTGGGTGCCGGCTTCGGCGGCGGTTGCCATGGCCAGCAGGCCGACAATTGTCTTGCCTGAGCCAACGTCACCTTGCAGCAGACGCAGCATGCGATCGGGCGACGCCATGTCGGCAAGAATTTCTGAAACAGCGAGTTCCTGGCTGATGGTGAGCGAGAATGGCAGGGCGTCGATGATGTTTTGCCGTGCCTTGCCGTCGCCTTTCAATGTCCTGCCGGTTGCACGCTTCATGTGACGGCGCACCAGCGACAATGCCAGCTGGTTTGCCAGAAGCTCGTCATAGGCAAGGCGTTGACGTGCCGGGCTCGCAGGCTCCAGGTCAGTCGTGTCTTGCGGATTGTGCAGGGTTTCCAGGGCTGCCTGAAACTCAGGCAGCTTGCGGGCTGCCAACCATGCTGCATCCTGCCATTCCGGCAATCGGGGAATCTCAGCCAAAGTCTGCCGGATCGCCTTGCCGAGGACCTTGCCTGATACACCTGCGCTCAACGGGTAAACGGGTTCAAGCAACGGCATTTCGGAAAACTGTTCGGCTGTCAGAACATGGTCGGGATGAACAATCTGCGGTGAGCCGTCATACCATTCGATCTTGCCGGAGATGAACCGGGTCTCGCCTTCCGGCAGGGTTCGCTCGAGATAGGGGCCATGCGAATGGAAGAACACCAGCGGAAGCGAGCCGGTTTCGTCGAAGACGTCGACACGGTAAGGCACCCGCTTGTTGTGTCGCGGCGGCGCCTTGTGCTGTCCTACCTGGGCCTCGATGGTGATGATGCCGGTTTGAGGCAGATTGTCGATGGTGGGGCGGTTGCGCCGGTCAATCACGCCAACCGGCAAGTGGAACAACAGATCGACAAGCCGGGCAGGCAAGTCAGCGGCACCGGGTTCGCCGCTTTGAGGACGCAGCAACCCGGCCAGGGTCTTTTCAACCTTCGCACCGATGCCTTTCAGTGCGCTGGCAGAAGCAAAATACCTGTTCAGGATTTCCGGTCGCATGGTTGCCTAGGGTCAGGTCTCATTGATCTCATCCATTCTGCGGGAGGATATTTTGCCTCTGACAAGACGAAAGGTCGCAGGAAACCGTCCGGTTTTCAAGACCTTGCAACGATGTCAGGGGCAAAATAGACCCCGCCCTTCGGGTTTGAAAGAAAACACCCGCCTGAAGTCGAAAAATGCTCGACAAGGCACAAAGCCTTGCCCTGCGCTTTTTCACCCTCATTCGAATGTTTTCTTCCAAACAGAATTGCATGAGATCAATGAGACCTGACCCTAGTTTTGCGGTTGAATTGTCAGGACAGTCGTCTTGCCCGGTTGCGTTTCATGTGCGGTTCTTTCATAAACCGCCGGGCACAACATTTCCAACCTCTACATGCCGTTCATTCCATTTCCATGGGACACAAGCTGTGACTGCAACTGACGAAAACCGGCGAAAACGCATTGTCTGGCGGGCTTGCCATCGCGGCATCAAGGAGATGGACATTGTAGTGGGGACATTTGTGCAGGGAAGGATTGCGCAGTCTGACGCGGCAGAGTTGCAGGAGCTGGAACGGATTATTGAAATCCCGGACCAGGATCTGCTGGCGTGGCTGACCGGAGCGCAACCGGTGCCCGACGATCAAAAGTCTGCGCTGCTGCAGGAGATGCTCTCCGCTCGGTTTGACGAAACGTTTTTCGGAAACCCGGAATGAAGCCGGTCGAACTCAAGAGCGCCATTGCCTCTCCCGGCAAAGTGATCGTATCCGGAGCGCCTGAAGGGATCGACGGCAAGGTGGCAGGTGAAATTGCCCGGTTGGCCGAAGACCGTCTTGTCGTGCACGTGGCACGTGATGATCAGCGCGCATCCATGATCGCAGAGGCGATTTCCTTCTTTGCGCCTGATGTAAACATTATCCAGTTTCCGGCCTGGGACTGTCTGCCTTATGACCGGGTATCGCCGGTTGCTGACATTCTGGCCCGGCGCATGAGTGCGCTGACACAACTGGCCGCGGGCAAGATCGATAAACCGGCGGTTCTTCTCACGACTGCCAATGCCATCGTTCAGAAAGTACCGCCCCGCGATATCATAAGGTCAGCCAGTTTCGAGGCACAACCGGGCAACCGGGTCGATACAAAAGAGCTGCAGGAATACCTGGCAATCAACGGATTTTCCCGCACCGGTACGGTTGTCGATCCCGGTGACTTCGCCATCAGAGGCGGGATCATCGATATTTATCCGCCAGGCAGCGAAGAACCGGTCAGGCTTGATTTCTTCGGCGACACGCTGGAGTCCATCCGCAGCTTTGATGCGCAGTCGCAACGCACAACAGGTCAGTTGCATAGCCTCAAACTGGATGCGGCAAGCGAAATCCTGCTGAATGCCGACACCATTGCCCAGTTTCGTACCTCCTACACGGCACAGTTCTCCGGCACCGGCATGAATGATGCTGTCTATGAAGCGGTGTCTGCCGGCAGGCGCTATCAGGGCGTGGAACACTGGCTGGCGCTGTTTTATGAAAAGCTGGAAACGGTGCTGGACTATGCAGGTAACTGCGTTCTGACCATGGACCATCTGGCTGATGAATCGATTGAAGCCCGAAATACCCAGATTGATGAATACTACCAGGCCCGCATAGAAGCCCTCAACAAGGATACATTTGGCGCGCCTGTCTACAAGCCATTGCCGCCTGAAAAAATGTTCCTTGCCGGTGAGGCATGGTCTGATCTTGCCGCACAGTATCCGGTGATAGCGCTGACACCGTTTGAAGCACCGGACACTTCAACCTTGCGGGTGATTTCGGCCCACGGGCGGCAGGGCCGCAGTTTTGCCGCTGAACGCGCCGAAGCCGGACGCAATGTCTATGACGCGGTGGTCGATCACGTCCGGGCACAACAGAAATCCGGCAAGCGGGTACTGCTGGCTGCCTGGACCGAAGGGTCGCGTGACCGGCTGCTGGGCATCCTGAAAGATCATGACCTCGGTCTGGTCGTGCCGGCGAAAGATGGTCCGGAAGCGCTCAAACGCTCAAAGGACATGGTTTCCCTTGTCGTGCTTGGACTGGAAACCGGTTTTGAGACTGATGATCTGGCGGTTATCGCAGAGCAGGACATTCTCGGCGACCGGCTGGTGCGCCGTGGTAAACGCCAGAAGAAAGCCAGTGACTTCATCTCGGAACTGGCGTCACTCAACGCTGGAGACCTGGTTGTCCATGTGGATCATGGTATTGGCCGTTTCGAGGGCCTGAAGGTCATCGACGTGCAAGGTGCGCCGCATGACTGCCTGTTCCTGCAATATCATGGCGGTGACCGGCTGTTCCTGCCGGTGGAAAACATTGAACTGTTGTCGCGCTATGGCTCGGATGAGGCGGGGGTCAATCTCGACAAGCTGGGCGGCGTGGCGTGGCAGGCGCGCAAGGCACGGCTCAAGGAACGTGTCCGGGAAATTGCCAGCCAGCTTATCAAGACAGCCGCCCAGCGCGAATTGCGCGATGGCGAGGTCCTGAGCCTGCCGGACGGGATTTATGACGAGTTCGCTTCCCGGTTCCCCTATGAGGAAACCGAGGATCAGCTGACCGCCATAGACGCTGTGGTTTCCGACCTGGCGCGTGGCCGCCCGATGGACCGGCTGATCTGCGGGGATGTGGGATTTGGCAAGACGGAAGTGGCGTTGCGCTCGGCCTTCATTGCGGTCATGGCCGGCAAGCAGGTCGCGGTCGTGGTGCCGACAACCTTGCTGGCACGCCAGCACTACGCAACATTTGTCGAACGTTTCAAGGGCTTGCCGGTCAGGGTTGCCCAGGCGTCCCGGCTGGTGAGCCGCAAGGATGTCAATGAAGCCAAGAAGGGGATTTCCGACGGCACCGTCGACATCATGATCGGGACCCACGCCTTGCTGGCCGAGGACGTCAAGTTCCGTGATCTCGGCCTGCTGATCATCGACGAAGAGCAGCACTTTGGCGTCAAGCACAAGGAAAAGCTGAAGGAAATGCGCGCCGACGTGCATGTGCTCACGCTGACTGCCACTCCCATTCCGCGGACCCTGCAACTGGCACTGTCCGGGGTGCGCGAGCTTTCGCTGATTACCACACCGCCGCTGGACCGGCTGGCGGTCAGGACATACATCTCGCCGTTCGACCCGGTCATTATTCGCGAAACCCTGCTGCGCGAACTGTATCGCGGTGGCCAGAGCTTCTATGTGGTGCCGCGGATTTCCGACCTGTCCGTGGTTGCCGACTTCCTCAAGGCGCAAGTGCCTGAGGTCAAGTTCGCGATCGCAAACGGCCGCCTGGCGCCCACCGAGCTGGATGACATCATGACCGGGTTCTATGACCGGAAATATGACGTGCTGCTGGCCACGACGATTATTGAATCCGGCCTCGACATACCGACGGCCAACACCTTGATCGTGCACCGGGCCGACATGTTTGGCCTGGCGCAGCTTTACCAGATCAGGGGCAGGGTGGGGCGCTCCAAGCAACGCGCCTATGCGCTGTTTACCGTTCCCGCCAACAAGACACTCACCGCGCCTGCGGAGAAGCGCCTTAAGGTCCTGCAGTCGCTCGACTCGCTCGGCGCAGGCTTTACCCTTGCCAGTCATGACCTGGATATCCGCGGCGGCGGCAACCTTTTGGGTGAAGAACAGTCCGGCCACATCAAGGAAGTCGGGTTCGAATTGTATCAGCATATGCTGGAAGAAGCCGTTGCGTCCCTGCGGTCCGGTGAGCTGGATGTTGAGGCCGACGGCCAGTGGTCTCCGCAGATCAATGTCGGAACGTCTGTCCTGCTGCCTGAGAGTTTCATCCCTGATCTGCAGGTCCGGCTTGGGGTCTACCGGCGGATGGCGGATTTACCGACACAGGATGAACTGGACGGGTTTGCAGCGGAACTCCAGGACAGGTTCGGCCGCCTGCCGGAAGAGGTCGAGCATCTGATCGATATCGTGTCGGTCAAGCTTTTGTGCCGCACGGCCAATGTCTCGAATATTGATGCCGGACCCAAAGGCGCCGTGTTCACGTTCCGGGACGGGAAGTTCCCCAATCCGGAGGCGTTGGTGCAGTGGATCAATGACCAGGGCAGCCGTGCCAAGATACGGCCGGACATGAAACTGGTGATCAAAAGGACCTGGGAGACACCGGCCGACCGGCTGGCCGGGACACGCCAGTTGATGCAGACACTGGTGAAACTGGCGCAACCGGAAAGCTAGGCTTGTCCGGAGTGTCTACAGCAACGGTGTCTGGATCCTCGGCACAAGGCCGAGGATGACAAGGGTGCGAGGTGGTGAAGTCCGGATTTCTCACCAATTGTCATCCTTGGGCTTGTCCCAAGGATCCATCCGCATCAGCCCGTTACAACCGCTAATGGATCCTCGGCACAGAGCTGAGGGATGACAGTGGGACGTTCTAGGCATTGCCCGCCGGCGCGGAGCGTTCCTTGACCACTTCTACAATGGCCTGCGCTATGGCTTCGGGTTCGCGGGCACCCATGACGGCGTATCTGTTGCCGATGATGAAGGCCGGTACACCCGTGACGCCCATTTGCTGTGCCTGGGATATTTCAGCCCTGGTCTCTTCCAGATCCGCATCACTTTCAAGCAGGCGTTCGACGACAGCTCGTTCAAGGCCTGCTTCAACAGCAGCATCAACCAGCACCTGTTTGTCGGTCAGGTTGGCACCTTCGATGAAATACAGCTGGAACAGCCGCTCGACAGCGGCGTCCTGCACGCCTTCGGCCATGGCCCAGCGAATAATGCGATGTGCATTCAGCGTATTTGGCGAGATGGTGATCTTGTCAAACTCGAACGGAATTTCCTCGTCCTTGCCGGCTGCACGTACCGGGCCGTAGACTTGGGCAGCCTGCTCATCGGAGCCGAACTTGTTGCGCAGGTATTCCTTCCGGTCCATGCCCGTTTCGGGAATGGTGTTATCCAGTTGATAGGGGCGCCAGCGGATATCCACCGGTACGTCGGGAACCATGGCGAGTGCCTTTTCAAGACGGCGCTTGCCAATGTAGCACCACGGGCACATTACGTCCGAGATCACGTCGATCTCGATTACATCGGCGGGTTCAGTCGTCATTGGCGTGATCCTTGGATTGCTTGAGCAAAGATGACAGGTTTTTTCTGATGATCTTGCCGTTGCCGGATTGCGGCAACGCCTCAACAAAGAAGACCTGTTTTGGTACCTTGTAGCGCGCCAGGGAGTTCGATGCAAAATCGATCACTTCAGCCGCCGTCAAAGTTTCGTGTTCACGCATGACCACAAACGCGGTTACCAGTTTCATGCAAGGGTTCAGCTCGACCTCGGTGACACCAGCCTGCTGAATGGCAGGGTGGCGCATTATGGCGACCTCAATCTCCAGGGGCGATATGCGGTAGCCGAAGGATGTCATCACATCGTCATTGCGGCCTTCGTACCAGATGTAGCCCTCGTCGTCGAAATGCCCGAGGTCTCCGCCCACGAACCAGTCGCCACGATACACGGTCTGGTCATCATCGGGCCGGTTCCAGTAGCGCAACATCATGCCGGGATCGGAGCGGTGGACGCCGATCAGCCCGGTTTCGCCGGCCTGCAATTGTTCTTCATCACCGGAAACCGGCAGAATGCAGACGCTGCGGCCCGGCTGCGGTTTTCCGGGGCTGCCGGGCTTCGTGGGCACGGTTGGCGAGCTGGAAATGTAGGTGGAGATTTCGCTCATGCCCAATGCTTCGTAAAGCGTGATGCCGGTGGTCTCGAGCCACTCTTTCTGCAGGCCGGGAAACATTGCCTCT
>Ga0316190_10000889_pt1 | contig 21235 bp, 22 predicted proteins | sample Eddworburrow2_MG_FD_204929 | JGI IMG/M metagenome (GOLD analysis project Ga0316190, IMG submission 204929) | Coastal sediment microbial communities from Maine, United States - Eddy worm burrow 2 | ecosystem: Environmental > Aquatic > Marine > Coastal > Sediment | place: USA: Maine | collected... | reverse complement strand
ACGGTGAACGCATCGAGCAGCGCCTGGGTCGGGTGGGCATGCCAACCGTCGCCGGCGTTGATCACGCTCGCGGTGGTCCAGTCGGTGACCATCTGCGGAGCGCCGCTGGAGCGGTGCCGGATGACGAACGCATCGACACCCATCGCGGCGATCGTTTCGATCGTGTCGCGCAGGCTCTCACCCTTGTTGAGACTCGACTGCGAGACGGAGAACGTCATCGTGTCCGCCGACAACCGCTTCGCTGCGGTCTCGAAGCTCAGACGCGTCCTGGTCGAATCCTCGAAGAACACACTGCACACCGTCTTGCCACGCAAGGCGGGCACCTTCGGGTTGGGCCGCCGGTTGACCTCGGCCATGTGATCCGCGAGTTCGAGAATCCGGGTGATGCCGTCAGCACCGAGTTCGTCGATCGTGAGCAACGAACGTCGCGGCACCATCAGGCGGTTCCGATCGTGATGCCATCGGCGGTGGCGCTGACGTCTTCATCGGCGCTCGTCGGGAGATTCTTGCCGACGAAGTCGGGCCGGATCGGCAGCTCGCGATGCCCCCGGTCGACGAGCACGGCGAGTTGCACGGCTCGCGGTCGGCCGTAGTCGGCAACAGCGTCGAGAGCGGCCCGTACGGTCCTTCCGGTGAACAGCACGTCGTCGACCAACACGACGGTGGCACCGTCGATGTCGAAGCTCAGGTCGCTGACCGCTCCGGGGGCGACCGGGCGCAGCCCGATGTCGTCGCGGTAGAGGCTGGCGTCGACCGATCCGACGGGGACCCGGGCGTCGATCCGGGCGATCTCGGAGGCGAGGGAGTCGGCGAGCCAGACGCCACCCTGGTGGATCCCGATGAGGACCACCCCGTCGAGGCCACGATTGCGCTCGATGATCTCGTGAGCCATCCGGGTGATGGCTCGGCGCACGTCGTCGGTCCCCAACACCTGCTTGGTGTCGTGCGCCGACTCGGTGCCACCGACGTTGTCAGCAGCCATGTTCTCTCCTCCGTGCGAGCCTCACGGGACCCGCTTCACGGTGAGGTCGAAGGTAGCAGCAACTACGGTGAGCCGGATGCATGATCTCGTGATCCGTGGGGGATTTCTCGTCGATGGCACCGGGCGCCCGGGCCGCCTCGCCGACGTCGCAGTGGACGACGGGGTGATCACCGCGGTGGTCGATGCCGACTCCGGTGATGACATCGGGCCGGCGACCCGGCTGGTCGACGCGACCGGGAAGTTGGTCACCCCTGGCTGGGTCGACATCCACACGCACTACGACGGCCAGGCATCGTGGGACCCGTACCTGACGCCGTCGTCGTGGCATGGGGTCACCACGGTCGTGATGGGCAACTGTGGCGTCGGGTTCGCGCCGGCGGCCCCCGACCGCCATGAGTGGCTCATCGAACTGATGGAAGGCGTCGAGGACATCCCTGGCTCCGCGCTCACCGAGGGGATCTCGTGGGACTGGGAGTCGTTCGAGGACTACCTCGACGCGCTCGACGGGCGTTCCTACGTCATCGACATCGGTGCTCAGGTCGCCCACGGCCCCGTCCGCGGCTACGTGATGGGCGATCGGGGCGCAGCCAACGAGGCGGCGACGCCAGAGGACATCGCCCAGATGGCAGACATCGTCGAGCGCGGTCTACGCGCCGGCGCGCTGGGGTTCTCCACGTCACGTACACCGATCCACCGGTCGAAGTCGGGCGAGCTCGTTCCCGGCACCCATGCGACGAGCGACGAGTTGTTCGGGATCGCTGACGCATTGGGCCGTGCCGGACACGGGGTGTTCCAGTTCGCTCCCGATCATGCGTTGGTGCCGCGTGACGAGTGGCCGTGGATGCGCGAGCTGGCCGAGCGCACCGGACGGACGGTGAGTGTCAACCTCAACCAGCCCGACGATGCGCCCGACCTGTGGCGCGAGGTGCTCGCGCTCCTCGACGAGGCGCAGCGCGACGGGCTTCCGATCGTCGCGCAGGTGGCGGGCCGGGTGGTCGGGCTCCTGATGTGCCTCGAAGGCAGCTTCAACCCGCTCTCGTTCCACCCGGCGTACGCCTCGATCGCCGACCTTTCGCTTGCCGAGCGGGCCGAGGCCTTGCAGGACCCCGCTCTCAGAGCGCAGTTCGCGACCGCACCGGAGGAAGGTGGCGGTCTCTATCAGATGCTCGTCCTCGACCGGCTCGGCCAGTACTGGGCGGTCACCGATGGCGACATCGACTACGAACCCCCGGCCGACGAATCGATCGCCGCGGTGGCCGCCGCAACGGGCCGACCGCCGACGGATCTCGTGATCGACCAGCTCATCTCCAACGACGGCAACGGCATCATCCTGACTCCGTTCTTCAACTATGCCTATGGAGACCTGTCGTTCACCTACGAGGTCCATCAGCATCCCGGTACCCGTATGGGTCTCGCCGATGCCGGCGCCCATTGTGGGGTGGTCTGCGACGGAGGCACACCGACGTTCATGCTCACGCACTGGACCCGTGACCGCACGCGTGGCCCCAAGCTCCCGCTCGAACATGTCGTGCACCGCCAGACCCAACAGACTGCGGAGCTGTACGGCCTCGGCGACCGCGGGGCCGTGTTGCCCGGTCTCCGAGCCGACCTGAACGTGATCGACTACGACCACCTCACGTTCGGCGCGGCTCGTATGGCCCATGATCTTCCCGCTGGTGCCCGTCGCCTGGTCCAGAAGGCCAAGGGCTACGACGCCACGTTCGTCTCCGGCATCCAGATCGTCGACCACGACGAGTTCACCGGCAATCTCCCCGGTCACCTCATCCGCGGCCCGCGGGGGTCAGACCCCAGACGAGACGGCCCAGCCGCGACATCTGGGGTCTGACCCCAGATGTCACGGTCGAGGCAGGGGAATCTCGGGGTCACGCTCGTACAGCACCCAGATCTCGTTGCGGGCGATCTCGTCGAACGCAGCATCGATTGCCAGCCAGTCGGCCACGAGCTGTTCGTCGCGGTCGACCGGCAGCACGACGTACTCCACCCGCTCGGCGCGATCGTCCAGACGACTTCCCTCCAGCGATGTGTCCGGCCCGTACAACACCACCCGGAACGGCACCGGGAACTGGTAGATCTCCTCGCGATAGGCGACGTGCGGCGTGATCCGATAGTTCGCCGAGACGACCGCATCGGACGGGATCTCGTCGAGGAGTTCGCGCGCCGAAGTGGCATAGATGTTGTCCGGGTTGCCGTAGTACGACGGGGTGGTGCTCCACGGCATCGGCGACCAGGCCTGCGACGCAGCGACCGAAGCAAGAGCCACGGCGCCGACAGCAAGCCACCGCGCCGGAATCGCCACGCCGCGCAGTCCCGTGGCCATGTACCGCTCGCGGATCGCGCCGATCGCGTACATCGTTCCGATCGCCAGGGCCGGGACCGCGACCAAGCTGTAGTGGTACTCGATCTGGTACTGGTACCAGAACGTGCTGAGGATGTTGGTGAACAACACGAGGGCGCTGATCATCGCCACATCCGGCAGGCGAGCGAACAGCCAGGCGAATGGGGCCGTCATCTGGACCAGGTACCAGGGTCGGCCGTCGTTGCGGAGGTGCTGGACGAGTTGGGTCGGGTTGGTGACCGCGGTGTCGACCAGACCGCTCGGGCCACCGAAGGGGATCCGCCATCCGTTGCGGGTCGGCACACCGATCAGGCTGCGCATGATGACCAGCATCGCGAGCGCCATGAACGCGAGACTGCCCACGATGGTGAGGAAACCGATGCGGCGGTCTCGCCTCAAGGCCACCCACACGCCGAGCGGAACGATCACGAGTGAGACGTCTTCCTTGACGAGCAGCGAGAGCACGACGAACACGGCGTACAGACGCCACTTGCGTTCGAGCGCGGAGTAGATCGCGAACCCGATCAGCACCCCGAGGAACGAGTCGGGGTGGAAGTTCTCGAGATTCGTCCATCCGACAGCCGGGTGAAGCAGGTAGGCCCCAGCTCCGACCAGTGCCATCCACTCCGACCCGAGCCGGCGGCGGCCGTACAGGAACACCGGGACCGCACCCGCGGCGATGGCCGCCGACTGCGCGGTGAACATGATCCACGCGCCCGGAGCGATCCAGTAGAACGGGACGAGGAACAACAGGATGAACGACGTGTGGTCGCCGAACAGGTTTCGACCCATCAAGGTCGAGAACGGCGTCTCGAACCGCGAGAGCAGCCACATCCCCTGGTCGTAGAGCGCCGAGTCGTAGCTCGAGGTGCCCAGCGCATGATGGATGTTCAGGGAGCGGACGCTGAAGTACCACGTCCACGCGACCACCGTGCCGGCGAGGAGCACCTGAGGAGCACTGGGCGGAGGGATGCGGTGCCACCAGCGCGGGCGGACGTCGGGCTCGTCCGCCGAATCGACGACGATCGCCGCCTCACTGGATACGGTCACCGAACTACTTTCGCAGCTCGACGCCCACCAGCGCGGGCATCGTGGCGCTCAGCCCGGCCCGCCTGCGTCACCGTCACCGATCGCGGATCAGCGGTGACCCAACATGCTCAAGGCAGCGATTGCCGATCCGCGGGCGCCGGCCATGTCGAGATCGGTCACGAGTGCGAACGATGCGACAGCGCGCTGCTCATCGCGCAACAACGTGTGCTCCTCAACCCGTTCGAGGAACCAGTCGCGGAACGACGGCTCGGCCTCGATCACGCCACCGCCGAGAAGGTACACGTCGGGGTCGGTGAAGTTGGCCCCGATCGTGAACAGACGGCCGAGCGCCATCGCCTGCTGCTCGAAGATGTGGCGGGCCATCTCGTCGCCTCGTTCACCGAAGCCCCGAACTTGCTTGGCGGCATCGGCCGGCTCGAAGCCCGCAAGTTCGTGATTGGGGTATCGCGTCAACCAGTGGGGCAGGAGGTTGTTCCGGATACCGGTGAGTGACGCAACGCTCTCGACATCACCGACGAAACCGCAGTTGCATCTCGGTACCGGTTGCCCATCGTCGAGCAGACCGTCCATCGGGATGTGTACGTGTCCGAGCTCGCCCGCCATCCCAGCCGCGCCCTTCACGATCCGTCCACTCTCGATCACGCCGCCGCCGAGGCCGGTCCCGACAATCGCCGAGATCGACGATCGCTCTCCGCCGATCGCCCCGAAGTGTTCGTGATGCGCGTACAGCGCAGCGGCGTTGCCGTCGTTGTTGTAGACGACCGGCAGGCCGAGCTCGTTCTCGAGTGCGGTGCGGAAGTCGTAGCCCTTCCAGCCGGCATGCGCGAAGTTGGTGCCGCCGCGCGACGAAATCACCCCGTCAGCCGTCGCCGGCCCCGGTGTGTCCAAGCCGACCCCGAGCACCTCCCGTCGATCGATGTCGGCCAACCCGGTCGCAGCCTCGAAGGCGTCGCGGAGCGCGCCGATCGCGGCGGACGGCCCTTCGGTGACTCGACTCGGCAACTCGACCAGACGGTCGATCAGAAAGTTCCCATCGCGATCCATGACCGTGAACTTGTTCGCCGTGCCGCCGTTGTCGAGCCCGACCAGATACGAACCCGAGCCGTTCATACGTGCACTGGTGTGACGGTGTGGCTCGACCACGGAGCTGACGGACCTGTCGCGACGATCATGAGACAGGGATCCTACGGCCCGAGCCCGGGCTTGTACGTCGGCGTACACCATGGTGTCGTCCGCGAAGGCCTCGAACTCGGTCGCGTCCCAGCCGGATCGGTTACCACCGTGGTTGATTGCCCTCCCCACTCAACGTCCAATCGAGTGCGCGCTTGCGGCATCTGGCACATCCGCCGCCCCGACGGCACCAACCTCACCCACCCCGCCGCCGCCTGACCGAGCTCTGACGGCCCTGCGGCCGCAGGGGCTCCTCAGGGACGCAGATCGGCGACGAGCGCCGAGAGCACTCCGTTCACGAAGCGCCCACTGTCGTCGGTGGAGAACCGCTTGGCGAGCTCGACCGCTTCGTCGATGGCGACGGCAACCGGAACGTCGGGTCGGTACGCAAGTTCGTACGCACCGAGTCGGAGCACGTTGAGGTCGAGGACCGGCATCCGTGCGAGCGTCCACCCCTTCGCACGTGCGGCGATGGCACCGTCGAGTTCGTCGACATGCTCACTCACGCCGGTGACGAGCAGCGTCGTCAGCGGATCGGGCTCGAGCACCTGCAGCGCCAGCGCATCAACCGGCGCGATGCCTTTCGAAGAGGCCTCGTACAACAGATAGAGCGCGCGTTCGCGCGCATCGGACCGGTCATCGGGGCGCGGCATGGCAGCCATCTCGGTGGGTGTCGATCGACTTCGCTCAGACCCGGGTGATGTAGTCGCCGGTGCGGGTGTCGACCTTGATCTTGTCACCCGGCTCGACGAACAGCGGCACCTGGAGCTCCTTGCCCGTTTCGAGGGTTGCGGGCTTGCGCGCTCCGGAGACGCGATCGCCCTGGACTCCTGGCTCGGTCTGGGCGATCGTCAGCTCGACCGAGGCCGGGATCTCCACGCCGATGATCTCGCCGTGGTAGAGCGCGATCTGGGCAATCATCTGTTCGGTCAGATAGTCGGCGGCCTCGCCGAGCGCAGCGTTCGGCACGTTCATCTGGTCATAGGTCGAGGTGTTCATGAACACGTAGTCGTCGCCGTCCTTGTACAGGAACTGCATGTCCTGGCGGTCGACGATGGCCTGTTCGACCTTGATCCCTGCGTTGAAGGTCTTGTCGATCACGGCGCCAGTGCGGGCGTTGCGGATCTTGGTGCGAACGAACGCGCCACCCTTGCCCGGCTTGACGTGTTGGAACTCGACGACCTGGAACAGGCCGTTGTCCAGTTCGAGAGTGATTCCGTTCTTCAGGTCGTTCACGGAGATCTGCGGCATGGTGGTGTCCTTTGTCGTGTGCAGGCTGGCGTTGGAATGCGGGCTCAGCCGGGAAATGGTCGCGGCGCGGTGTTCGTGATGGGCCGCGAGCCGCTTTCGGTGACGACGAGAAGATCCTCGATCCGAAATCCACCGAAACCGACACGATAGAGGCCAGGCTCCACCGTCACCACGTTCCCGACGACCAACTCCTCCTCGGAGGCTTGCGAATGAAAGGGCGATTCGTGGATCTGGAGACCGACGCCGTGGCCGGTGCCGTGGAGATACCAGTCGCCGTAGCCGGCGTCGGTGAACAGGTCTCGGCAGGCAGCGTCGACGGATCGGGCGGTCACCCCGGGCGCAAGCGACTCGATACCCGCTTGCTGCGCCCGCTCGACGACGGCATAGATCTGCCGCTGCTCCTCCGTCGGTTCGCCGATCACGTACGACCGTGTCATGTCCGAGTGGTACCCATCCACGAGTGCGCCGACATCGACGATCACCGTGTCTCCCTCCACGATCGTGCGGCGTGTTGCGTCGTGGTGCGGGCGTGCGGCGTGGTCGGGTCCGGACGCGACGATCGTTTCGTAGCTGCGGTCGTCAGCGCCGTGGCGCCGCATCCGGTACTCGAGCTCGTCGCGAATGTCGGCCTCGGTGACCGGTGAGTCGACGGTGGCGAACAGCAGTGGTTCGACCTCGACCAGAGCTGCGTCCGCCGCCGCCGCCGCTGCAGCCATCCGCTCGATCTCGGCGGCATCCTTGACCTGCCGCTCGGCCGTGACGAGCGAAGCCATCGGTTCGAGCGTGAGGTCGGCGGCAAGGCGCGTCCACTCGGCCTGGCTCGTCGTCGTCGGATCGAGGCCGACACGCGTCGCACGAGCGAGTGCCTCGATCAGCCGGTCGTGCAGCCCTGCTCGCGTCGTCTCGACGTGTACCGTTGCTCCGGCCGTTGCGGTCTCCGCCCGAGCCCGATCGCCGTATCGTCCATCGGTGCCGAGGATCAACCCATCGGGACGAACCACCGCCCACCCGTTCGACCCGGTGAAGCCGGTCAACCAGCGAACGTCGACGAGATCGGTGAACAACAGTGCGTCGCATCCGTTGCCCGTTGACAGCCGCGTTTGCACCACCGCCACCCGGCGAGCGTGGTCGATCGGCGAGAAGTCCGATGTGACGATGGTGTCTGCCACCATCGTCACAGGAACCGTTCGAGGGTGGAACGAACCGCAGCTTCGGGGACCTGCTCGACGACTTCGACGCCGTCGGGACCGTCCAGGACGAACGTGAGCCCGTTCAACGCTTTCTTGTCACGGCCCATCAGGGCGAGCAACTCGTCGACACCCAGACGCTCGGGCGCGGTGATTCGCAGGCCGTACTCCCCCGCGACGACCCGCCGATGTTCCTCGACGCGGGCCTCGTCGACTCGGCCGAGTTCGAGCGCGAGTTCGGCCGCGAAGATCACGCCGATGGCGACGGCCTCGCCATGAGCCAGGTCGTGGTCGGTGCCGATCTCGATGGCGTGAGCGAGCGTATGGCCGTAGTTCAGCAACGCCCGACGGCCACCTTCGCGCTCGTCGGACGCGACCACATCGGCCTTGATTTCGATACACCGAGCAATTCGCTCGTCGAGCGGCATCGCCAGCAGATCGTCGCCGGTCAGGAAGTGGTACTTCGCCATCTCTCCCAGCCCACACCGCATCTCACGCTCGGGCAGCGTCGCCAGAGCGTCGACATCGCAGATCACGCCGAACGGCTGCCAGAACGCGCCCACGAGGTTCTTGCCTTCGGGCAGGTTGACTCCGGTCTTCCCCCCGATTGCGGCGTCGACCATGCCCAGCAGGGTGGTTGCGACGTGGACAACCGGGGTTCCTCGATGCCAGGAGGCTGCTGCGAAACCGGCGACGTCGGTGACCATCCCTCCGCCGATTCCGACCACGACGTCGCTCCGCGTCAGCCCCTGACGGGCGAATCCTCGTGACAGCGCCTCGATCGTCGCGAGAGACTTCGCCTCCTCACCCTTGCCGATCACCTGGATTTCGACATCGTGACCGGGAAGCGACCAGTTCAGCGGAATGCCGTCCTGCGTCACGACGGCGACACGTCGCACGCCGGACGGAATCAACGTCGACAGTTCCGCGACAGCGCCGGCCCCGACGACGGCGTCGTAGGCCCGATCGTCCAGCGGGACCGTCACCCGCAACATCGCAGCACCGCCTTGGCGACATCGTTGACCGATCGATGGTCCACCGAGATGACCGCGTCGGAGACCTCCTGGTAGAGCGCAGCCCGGTCGTGATACATCTGCCTCAACATCGCCTCAGGATCGTCGTCCAACAACGGACGATGCCCTCCGCTGCGCACGCGAGCCAAGAGGAGCTCGACGTCAGCGAGGAGCCAGACCACCAGCGCGTTGGACTCCGCGAGGGCCGAGCGGTTGGCAGCGCTCAGCACCACACCGCCGGCCGCGGCGATCACGGCAGGTTCCGGATCGGCCAGCGCCTCGAGCAGTACGCCGGTCTCGATGACCCGGTAGGCGGGCTCACCCTCGGTCACCCAGATCTCCCTCACCGTCCGACCCGCGCGCGCTTCGATCATCGCGTCGGAGTCGAACAGCGGTCGGCCGAGCTGGGCGGCGAGCGCACGTCCCACCGTCGACTTGCCGGCGCCCATCATGCCCACGAGGACGATGTGTCGGCCGCCGGTGCAGTCGGTGTCGACGTTCACGACAGTGAGGCGGCGAACGCCTCCGCGTTGCGGACGAACTCGTCGACCGAGTCGCCTCCGAACTTGCGTTGCGCTTCTGTCGCGAGGACCAGGGACACCATGGTTTCGGCGACCACGCCCATCGCCGGAACAGCAGTGACGTCGGTACGTTCCTTGAACGACACCGCTGACTCCTTGGTCTCGGTGTCGACGGTCTCGAGCGTCGGCTTGTTCAACGTGGCGAGCGGCTTCATCGCGGCTCGGACGACCAGGAGCTCACCGGTCGAGATGCCCCCTTCGGTTCCGCCGGCAAGGGTGCTCCCGCGGCGATAGACCTTCGCATCGGCGTCCCACGAGATCGGGTCGTGGGCCACACTGCCCCGTCGGCCGGCCACCTCGAAGCCGTCGCCGATTTCGACTCCTTTGACCGCCTGGATGCTCATGACGGCTTGGGCGAGGAGGGCGTCGAGCTTGCGATCCCAGTGCACATGGCTTCCGAGACCGATCGGGACGCCGAAACCGAGCACCTCGACCACCCCGCCGAGCGAATCACCATCCTTGGCCGCCTCTTTGATCTCGGTGACCATCGCCTCGCCGGCCTCGATGTCGAAACATCGAACCTGGTTCTCGTCGATCCGGTCCAATTGGTCCGGCGTCGGACGCGTCGCACCGGCGGGGACGCGAGCCGCGCCCATCTGGATCACATGGCTGATGATGTCGACACCGAGCGTCTTCAGCAGCGCCTTGGCGACCGCTCCGGCCGCCACCCGTGCGGCGGTCTCTCGCGCGCTCGCTCGTTCGAGGACGTCCCGCGCATCGGTGAAGCCGTACTTCTGCATGCCAGCGAGGTCGGCGTGGCCGGGCCGCACCTGCGTGAGCGGGTCATTGGTCTCACCAGGCGCAGGATCCATCTCGGCATGCCACTTGTCGCTGCGGAACCACTCGGTGTTCTTGATCTCGATCGCCAGCGGCGAGCCCAAGGTCCGACCGTGGCGGACCCCGCCGATCAGCGTCAGCTCATCGACCTCGAAACGCTGCCGCGGACCACGGCCATAGCCGAGCCGCCGGCGGGCCATCTCGGCCTGGACCTGCTCGACGGTGATCTCCAGCCCTGCTGGCAGACCCTCCATCACGACCACGAGACCTTGACCGTGTGACTCGCCCGCCGTGAGATACCGCAACATGGCGTCGCAGGCTATCGGTCGTCGAGCGCTGCCTCGGCGGCCGCCCGCATCACCATCACATCGGGACGGACTCCGAGCCACCGTTCCTGTTGCAGCGCGGCCTGGTGGATCAGCATGCCGAGGCCGTCGATCGTCCTCGCACCCACCTCGGCGGCCGCCTGCAGCCAGGCCGTTCGCAGTGGGTGGTAGACGAGATCGGCGACCACCTGTCCGGCGCGCAAGACCTCGGGCTGGCAGACCAGATCCTCCGGCCCGGCCACCGAAGGGTCGATCCCCATCCCGACGTTCGTGGCGTTGACGACGAGGTCCGCTCGTGTGATGTCGCTCATGATGCCGACCGATGCCGACGACGCCAGCGCGGCGGCCGACTCGGCGTGCTCCTCTGTGCGATTGAGCACCGTGATGTCGGGTGAACCGGCCCGACCGAGCGCGTCGACGACCGAACGGGCTGCCCCTCCCGCGCCGATGACGGCGACCCGGCAGGCAGCGACGTCGATTCCCGCCTCGACGAGCGAGGCGACGAACCCGGCGCCATCGGTGCTCGAACCCACCAACTCGTCGCCGTCCCAGCTGACGGTGTTGACCGACTGCAACGCCCGAGCTGCGGGTTCCAGTCGATCGACGGCGTCAGCCGCTGTTCGCTTGTGGGGCATGGTGACCGACAGGCCCGCGATGCCGAGCACCCGCATGGCGGCGATCGCATCCGCCCCCGCGCCCTCGGCGACATCGAACGCAACGTAGGTCCAGTCGATGCCCGCGGCGTCGAAGGCGACCCGGTGGATCGTCGGCGAGAGGCTGTGTTCGACGGGAGAACCGATCAAGGCGGCGAGGCGGCGACCGCTCACAGGAGCCCGGCCTGGCGGGCCAGCTCGACGTTCCGTTCGTGCTGCCACAGCTCGGACGCGAAGACATGGCGACCGTCCTCGTCGGCGAGCACGTAGTAGAGGTAGTAGCACTGCGTCGGGTTCGCCAGCTCGGCGCAGATCGGATCGCCGGCGGGCGGATTCGGTGCGGGGTTCAGCGCCGCGTCGATCGATGCTCGACCGGGGTTGGCGATCGGCGTCGGCGGCAACCCGGTGTTGAGGTACGTGTTGTACGGAGTCTGGATCTGGCGAAGCTGCGAGAAGGGCAGTTCGGGATCGATGCCCGCCTGGTCGCGGCCATACAGCACCGCCGCATCGATCTGCAGCGGAATCTGGTTCGTCGGGTCGAGTGCACTGAGCCCGAGACGGTTGTGGATGACGCGGGAGATCTTCGCGCGGTCCTCCGGCACTCGTGCTTCACGCTCGATCATCGAGGCGATGATCATCATCTCGTACGGAGTCCGGCCGAGCGCCGCCGACTTGTTGACGATGTCCTCCTGTTCACCCACCCGCTCCATCAAGGCAACCATCCGTTCGATGACCTGAGCCTCGCCCTCCGCGTTGGACACCTGATAGGTGTCCGGGAACAGCATTCCTTCGAGCGTGTTGACGCCGACCGGCTGCCACGACGATCGGATCGAACCGTCGGTCGCCGCCGCCAGGAACTCGGTGGCGGCGAGGCGCTCGACGGAGGTCTGCAGCCGTTCGGCCATGCGGCCAGTGGTGAACCCCTCAGGGAAGGTGACCTTCGTGTAGGTCTGCCCGGGTGGCGTACGCAGGCGGCCGAGCACATTGCCCATGTGGTCGTTGGGGCGGATCTCGTAGTAGCCGGGAGTCAGCTCGAGGCCACCTTCGCGTTCGACGTACCACTCGAAGACGTCGGCATCGGAGACCAACCCCTCCTCCACGAGGCGCTCGGACACGGTGTCGAGGTCATCGTCCTCGTTCACGGTGAAACTCTGGACGTCGCCGGCTTCACCTGCGGGATTGATCTTGCCGAGGTACCACCATCCCACGGCACCGGCGACCAAGATCGCGATCACCACGACGACCATCGACAACCAGACGACCCACTTGATCGGCCGGGTCTGCTGGCGGAGGCGTTCGACCGATCCGGTCCGATCGGTGGCATCCCACGGATCGATCGGCCAGTCGACCGCCGGTCGCGCATCGGGGTCGACCTGGGCTTCGGGCAACAGTGGATCGAGATGTTTCACGACACCCCACCGGCTTGTGCCCATGTGCCACGACGATGATCGAGCCACGCCTGCAGCATCACTGCGGCGGCGACCTTGTCGACGACCTTCCGCCGCTGGCGCGCGTCGAGACCGGCTTCGAGCATCCCTCGCTCGGCGGTCACCGTCGTGAACCGTTCGTCGTACATCTCCACCGGCACCCCGACAACGCTAGCGAGCTGTCGGGCCTCGGTCTCGGCAGACCGCGCTGCGGGCCCCTTCGAGCCATCGAGAGACAGCGGCAGGCCGACGACGACCAGTTCGGCCTCCTCGACACGCACCAGGTCCGCGATGGCCGCATGGTCGTGCCGGCGCGAGGAGGATCGGTGGACCGTGGTCAATGCCGAGGCCACCGACCCGGAGATGTCGCTGACGGCGATCCCGATCCGCTTGGACCCCAGATCGACTCCGAGCGCGCGGACCCCGGGGATCGCGTTCACGGCGCGCCGGTCACCGGAGACCGGTCATGTCAGATCGCTCATGGCACCAGCGGCCGCTCGTGCCGCGAGATCCAACGCGTCGGGGATCCCCGACACGTCCTTGCCGCCAGCCGTCGCGAGGTCGCCCTTCCCACCCCCGCCGCCACCGACGGCCCGCGCCGCATCCTTGATCAGACCGGCGGCCGGCAGCCCGAGGCCGGGTTGTACCGCCGCGACCAGGCCGACGCCGCCGCCGGTGGTCTCGCCGATCAACACCACGATGCGAATGTCGCCCTGCTGGCGCACGGCGATTGCGAGGTCGCGCAGATCCGAGGCCGAGACGCCGTCGACACGGGTGATCACGACGCCCTCGTGCGCGATGGCAGCGAGTTCTCCGGCTCGCCCCACGGTCAGTTGCGCGCGCAATGTCTTGATCTCATCGTGGAGGGTCTTCACCTCGTCCAACTTGCGTTGCACGCCCGCCAGCAGTTCGTCGGTCCGGGTACCGAGCAGTCGAGCGGAATCGGCGATCAGTCGTTCGTCGCGCTGCAGCAGCGCAACGCTGCCGGCACCCGTGACCGCTTCGATCCGCCGGAGGTTTGAGCCGATCGACGATTCACTGACGACCTTGATGGTTCCGATGTCGCCCGTGGCCCGCACGTGGGTGCCACCACACAGTTCGACCGACGAGCCCGCCTCGAGCACCCGCACGATGTCACCGTACTTGTCGCCGAAGAATGCGATCGCGCCGAGCGCCTCGGCTTCGTCCTTGGTCGTCTCGAACACGCGAGTGGGTGAGTTCGCGAGCGTCTCGTCGTTTGCCAGTCGCTCGATCTCGGCGATCTGATCGTCGTTCACCGCCTCGTAGTGAGAGAAGTCGAATCGGAGTCTGTCGGGCCCCACCATCGAACCCGCCTGCTTCACATGGTCACCGAGCACCTGTCGAAGTGCATGATGGAGGAGGTGGGTGGCGGTGTGATTGCGCCGAATCGCGGCTCGTCGTTCGGCATCGATCGCTGCGGTGGCGGTCTGGCCTGGCGTGATCACCCCGGAGACGACGCGCGACCGGTGACGACGGAGGTTCGGCAGCGCGAACGTCGTGTCACGCACCTCGGCGGTGCCGGTCTCGGTCTCGATGGCGCCGGTGTCACCGATCTGGCCGCCGGACTCGGCGTAGAACGGCGTGCGATCCAGGAAGATGTCGACCTGACCGTCGGTCCCCTCGACGGGCACCACCGCCAGCACCCGTGACTCGGAGATGTCGTCGGTGTACCCCAGGAACTCGGTGACACCGAACTGCTCGACGACATCGCGATACGCGTCGAGATCGACACCGTCGCCCGAGCCCTTCTGTGCCGCCTTGGCACGGTCCCGCTGCGCCGCCATGTCAGCACCGAACCCTTCCAGGTCAACGGTCACGTCACGCTCGCCGGCGATCTCCTGGGTGAGTTCGAGCGGGAAGCCGTAGGTGTCGTGCAGCAAGAACGCCGTGGACCCAGACAGCGCACTCGGGTTCGATTCCAGCTCTCCGTCGAGGATCGACAGCCCGTGCTTCAAGGTCTGGCGGAATCGCTCCTCCTCCTTGGTCATCACACTGACGACGAAGTCCCGGTTCTTGACGATGTCGGGATAGGCGTTGCCCATCACGTCGATCGCGACCTCGGTGAGGCGGGGCATGACCAGCGATTCGGTACCGAGCAGGTAGGCGTACCGAACAGCTCGACGAATGATGCGACGCAACACATACCCGCGCGCCTCGTTCGACGGGAACACACCGTCGTTGATCAGCATGGCGCCGGACCGGGCGTGCTCGGCGAGCACCCGCATGGCGAAGCTCTCGCGGTCGTCGTAGTCCCCCACTCGGTAGGACTTGCCGGTGATCGAGCACGCCTCGTCGATCATCGGTTGCATCAGGTCGGTCTCCCAGACCGAGTCGACCCCTTGGACGAGGGCCAGGATCCGCTCGAGGCCGGCGCCGGTGTCGATCGACGGCTTCGGCAACGGCGTTCGTGTGCCGTCAGGCGCCTGGTCGAACTGCATGAACACAAGGTTCCAGAACTCCATGAACCGGTCACCGGCCGGGTCGCCGAGCGGGCCACCGTCGGGACCGAACGCCGGGCCACGGTCGATGTGGATCTCGCTGCACGGTCCGCACGGACCGGTGTCGCCCGCCTGCCAGAAGTTGTCCTTGTCACCGAGTCGTTGGATCCGATCCATCGGAACGCCGACCATCTCGTGCCAGATCGCCTCGGCCTCGTCGTCGGACTCATGGACCGTGATCCAGAGGCGGTCACCGTCGAATCCCCAACCGCCGCTCGCGGGGTCGCCGGTGGTGAGCTCCCAGCTCCAGGGGATCGCCGCCTCCTTGAAGTAGTCCCCGAAGCTGAAGTTGCCGAGCATCTCGAAGAACACGAGATGCCGCTTCGTTCGACCGACGTCGTCGAGGTCGTTGTGCTTGCCGCCCGCCCGAGCACACTTCTGCGAGCTCACCGCCCGCTTGAACGGGGGCTGTTCGTCGCCGACGAAGTACGGCTTGAACGGCAACATCCCTGCCACGTTGAACAGCACCGTGGGGTCGTGCGGAATCAAGCTCGCCGAGGGCACACGCGTATGGCCCCTCGCTGCGAAGAAGTCGCGGAAGGAGTCTCGGAGTTGGTCGGCGTTCATCGACGGCGTCATATCCCGGGCGAGCCTATCGACGCCGGTAGCTTCCCTCCCGTGAGTTCCCGCCGTTCAGCGCCCCCAGACCCTCCCGAGGACGTCCACGAGTGGATCAGTTTCGAGGATCCCGACGAACACCGCACGTGGCTGATCGATGCGACCTTTCTCAGTTCGAACTACATGTGCATCTACGGCTGCGGCTGCAAGGGCATCCTCGACGAGCCCGCGCCGGAGCTGATGCAGGGGTGCTGTAGCCACGGTGCCCATTTCGCCGATGCCGACGATGTGAAGAATCTGGAGCAGTACGTGGATCGGCTCGAGCCGCGCCACATGCAGTTCCACGCCAAGATGACGAAGAAGGGCTACCTACGCGACGGCGAGCCCGATGCCGACGGCACTCCGACGACGGTGACCCGGCTCGTCGACGATGCGTGCATCTTCCTGAATCGCGTCGGATTCGAGGGCGGCGTGGGCTGTTCACTGCACATCGCTGCGCTCGACGCGGACGAACGCCCCATCGATTGGAAGCCATCGGTGTGTTGGCAGGTTCCGCTGCGCCTCGAGCACTCGACCGACGAGTCCGGCCATGTCACCTCCCGGCTGCGCGAATGGAAGCGGCGCGACTGGGGCGAGGGCGGCACCGAATTCGGTTGGTGGTGTACCGAGGAGCCCGATGCGTTCGTGGGGTCCGAGCCGCTCTACGTCTCCGCCAAGGACGACATCGTCGCACTGGTCGGTCAACACATCTACGCAGCGATGGTCGAGCAGCTCGAGCGCCCGAACTGGGTTCCGCTCCCCCACCCGGCCGTTCGCCGCTCGAACGCCTGATGCGATGAGTTTCGGCGCGATCTGCCCACACCGGGACGCATCAGTACCGGTCGTCAGTCGTCGATCTCGTCGTCGTCGTCGAACGTGACGCCGTACTTCTCTGCCAACGCGGCGTACTCGTCGTCGTCGTCGGAGTCCTCCGACGGCGACGAACGGTCACCCAAGCCGAGATCGAACGCTCCCGGGCCGGACTGCTTCAGTTTTCTCGCCTCTTCGAACCGGCGATGACGACCCTTCTTCACGACAGGGCTCCCACATACTAGAAATCCGACATTCGGGCACAGGGTAGCGGCGCAAGCAGGGATTTCTCGGGATCCCGGGAAATGGGTGCGGCATCATCGCCGATCGGTGCCGGAGCGATCACTCGGCCACTGCGGTGAGGCGGAGGCGGCCCTCGCCGTCGAAGGTCAGACCGGCCTCGCCGCTGACCAGACGCCGAATGCCGTCGCCGACCAGGTCGTTGCGCCAACCCGAAGCGAGCCGCGCCTCCTCGTCACCTCTGAGAAAGGCGACGATGTCAGCCCGAGTGGCCAGGAGTGCGGGATCGAGTCGTTCGTCACGAGCGAGCTGCGCCACCCACGCCGACACGAGCGTGACGGCTGGACGCATCGAACGGTCCAAGTCGTCGGCCGAGGGAGGTGGAGCCGGTGGCGGTGCGCCTTTGGCCGCCCGCACGGCTTCCAAGATCTCGTCGGCAATGCCACCGCGGGAGTGGCGCTCGTCGACGCCGCGAGCCTGACTCAGCTCCTTGACGGTCGACGGGTTGCGTTGCGAGATTCCCAAGATGGCCAGGTCCGGGAGCACTTGCCGAACGGGAATGTCGGTTCGCATCGCGCGACGCTCACGCCACGCTGCGACACTCTGCGCGACGGCCCGGGACGCGGGGCGGAGCGACCGTGCATCCTTCAGTCGTAGCCAGGCATCCTCCGGCACTGATCCGCTCGTCGGCCGGGTCCGGAGCTCTTCACAGGCGTCCTCGGCCCAGGCCAGGCGGTCGGCTTCGGCCAGTGCCGCCACTTGACGTTCGTGCACTTCCAGGAGGTATTCCACATCGACCGCGGCGTACTGGCGCTGGCTGTCGGTCAGGGGTCGACGCAACCAGTCGGTGAGGCGGTCACCCTTGGCTGGTGTCACCCCGAGCTCCCCCTGGAGCAACGAGACCAGCGACGGCGTCCCGTAGCCCAGGAACCCACCGGCGAGCTGGGTGTCGAACATCCGCGCGGGCACACTGCCAACGGCGTGGGTGAGAACATCGAGGTCCTGTTGTGCCGCGTGGATCACGCAGAGCGAGTCCGCCTGGAACAGTGCACCGAAGACGCCGACGTCGATCGCCAATGGGTCGATGAGCGCCACCTCCTGTCCCGACGGTGTCCTCCACGCGACCTGGACCAGCGCCAACTTCGGGAAGTAGGTGCGTTCGCGATGGAACTCGGTGTCGAGTGCGTAACGCGGCTGCGACGTCAGCTCGTCGACGACGGTGTCGAGGTCGTCCTGACGCTCGATCCAGCGATACTCGATCGCCGGTTCACCCACCTGATGTTCCCGACGCCGGACCCGACTCGATGTCGAGACCTGCTTCGGCCCAGGCCAGCATCCCCCCGAACACATTGACGGCGGCGATGCCCTGTTCCTCGAGGAACCGGCAGGCGTTCGCGCTGCGTGCACCGGAGCGGCACACCACGAAGGTCGGCTCCCCGTCGAATGCTCCGAGGCGCTCCGGGACCGTTGCGAGCGGGATGTGAACGGCATATGTGATGTGGCCCGACTCGTACTCGTTGGCTTCGCGCACGTCGACGACGCGAGCCGTCGGACCGAGTGCGGCCAGGTCCTGCACCGAGATCTCCGAAATCGTCACGGCGTCAAGAGTACCGACCGAGATCGTCGAGGGTGTTGATGTTGCGCAGTGCGCGTGCTGCGAACGACACCTCGACGACCGCGAGGTGGTCGAGCATTCGATGGATGGCTCGTTCACCGGCATCGAATCGGGCCTCGATCTGCGCCAGCGCCGAGGTGCGCCAGAGCGCACACCCGGGCTCGCGTTGCGTCGTCGCCGCGACGAGCACGTCGGCGCCGGGGTGCGTTCGGGCGGCCGCCACCATCGCGGCCAGGTCGGTCGATTCGAGGAACGGAAGGTCGCAGGGGGCGATCAACACGTCGGTGTCGCCCGGATCCTCCGATGTCGAGCAGAAACGGAGGGCCTCGATGATGCCGCCGAGTGGCCCTTCGCCCGGGAAGCGGTCCGTCACCACCATCAGTCCGAGGACCGCCAACTCGTCGACGTCGCCGCCACACGCAATGACTGGCGAGCACCCCGCGCCGCGAAGCGCTGACGCGACTCGCGCTGCCATCGGAATGCCGCCGACGTCGACGAGAGCCTTGGTGCGGCCCATCCGACTGCTGGCACCGCCGGTCAGAACGGCACCGACGAGTCGGCGCTCAGTCAGCGGGAATCCCTGAGGGATCGAGTTGCAGGAGGAACGTGCGGCATCGTTCGGCTTCGTCGGGCTCGCCGATCGCGGCGGCCATGTCGGCGAGCCCGCGCATGCAACGCAGGAAGCCCCGATTGGTCGCCTCGGACCATCGCACGTACCCGCTCCCGCGCCAGCCGTTCGCCCGCAGCGCATCCAGACCTCGGTGGTAGCCCACGCGGTAGGCCGCGTATCGATCGATCGTGTCGCGACCGAGATCGCCGAGCTCAGCCCAGGCGTCGAGGAATCGAGGCGCTGACATCACCACGGCGGCAACCGCGGCGCGACGTTGGTCGTCCGGCAGTGCGACCGCATCAGACAATCGCTGCGCCACGACCGGGTCCGGCGCGGGCAGCACCGTGGTCGGAAGACCGGATGACATGTTGATCGGCTGGTCGCTCACACCAGGAGCGTACCGAGACGCACCGTGGTGCCTGGCCTACAGTGCGCGGGTGCTCGCGATCACCCTGGACCAGGCTCGCACGATCGCGATTGTCGCCACGACCGGGCTGGTCGTCGGAGCGATCGCCTCGTTCTGGGTGATGAAGTCGCTCGTGCAGAAGATCGTCGTGGCGGTGCTCCTCGGTCTCCTCGCCTTCGCCGTCTGGTCACAGCGCACCGCCTTGCAGGACTGCGCCGACAAAGTGGCCGACAACTACGAACGCACGGGCACCAGCGTGGTCGTGTTCGACACTGAGTGCTCGTTTTTCGGTGTCTCGGTGACCATCTCGGACCCCCGCTCCGGGTGACCGCGTCAACAGCCGTCGACACCACCGGTCCCGGTATCGGCGGAAGGCTCGCCCGGCTCACCGGCGCCAAGACGGTCGCCAACACGGCGCTCCGCTGGATCCCACCGTTCCTCCCGACCTTGGAAAGGGCGTTCGGCGCCACGACAACGCAACTCACGACGGTCATCGGCGTCGGTGAGATCGGGGGCCTGTCGACCATGGCCGTCGGGTCACGTCTGGATCGCGGCCGAGAACGACAGGTCATGGTCGCGTCGCTCGGCCTCGTCGCTCTCTCATCGGTGATCGCGCTCGGTGGAACCACCATGACGTTCGCCATTGCGTTCTTCATCCTCATCGTCGGGGTGTCCAATCTGACCGTGGCCGGCCAGGCGTGGATCAGTCATCGGATCGGGTACCAACGTCGAGCACGAGCGTTGGGCCTGTTCGAGACGTCGTGGGCACTGGCATTGCTGATCGGTGCGCCCATCATCGCCGTGCTCATCAACGTCTTCGGCTGGCGGGGTCCGTTCGTCGCGCTCGCGATCGCTGCGCTCGTCGCGGCCCTCGTCGTCGCGGCCGCGCTGCCGCGACGAGTCCCGGTCGAACTCGTCAACACTGATGAGCTCGATTCGGGACCTCCGACGGTCGTGCGATCAGCGATCACGCTCCCCGCCTGGTTGGTGATGATCGGATCGGCGACGACGGCGATGGCTGGGCTGTCGGTGTTCGTCATCTCCGGCAGCTGGCTCGACGACGCGTTCGGGGTGTCGACGGGAGGCGTCGGGGTGATCGCGATCACCTTCGGCGCAGCCGAGCTCGTGTCGAGCCTCTCGAGCGCCGCGTTCGCCGACCGCGTCGGCAAGCTGCGCAGCACCCTTGCCGGGCTGGTCGGACTGCTCGTCGGGCTGACCGTGATGGTGCTCGCCGACGGCCGGCTGGGTATCGGCATCATCGGTCTGCTCGTCTTCCTCCTCGGCTTCGAGTTCGCGTTCGTCACCTCGTTGTCGCTCGTCAGCGAAGCAATGCCGGGTGCTCGTGGCTCGACCTTGGCGGTCTCGAACGCCGTTGGCACCGTGGCGAGAGCGAGCGGCGCCGTGCTCAGTGGCTGGCTCTTCGGCGCCTACGGAGTCAACGGAACCGCCGCGTTGTCGGCGGCGGCAGCAGTCGCCAGCATCGCCTGCTTCCTCTTCAGTCGCCGGGGGTCGGCGCCGATCGCCTCCCCGTGATGAAGCCGGCAACCGCGGCGGCGACCGCGTCGGCATGGGTGTGGGGTCCTGCGTGTCCGGCATCGGGCACCATCTGCACTCGTCCGTCCGGGAGTGATTTCGCCAGGGAGTCCATCGCGGCACGATGATGCG
>Ga0316190_10000887_pt1 | contig 21264 bp, 17 predicted proteins | sample Eddworburrow2_MG_FD_204929 | JGI IMG/M metagenome (GOLD analysis project Ga0316190, IMG submission 204929) | Coastal sediment microbial communities from Maine, United States - Eddy worm burrow 2 | ecosystem: Environmental > Aquatic > Marine > Coastal > Sediment | place: USA: Maine | collected... | reverse complement strand
TGTTTTATAACAGTAAGCGCCTGCATTCATACTTGGGTTATCTGAGTCCGAATGCTTTTGAGAAACAATTAGTGATACGGGAAAAAGCGGCTTAACTGGGTTGTAACAAAATCCTTGACCACGTCACGCTGCAAGGTTGAGCCTGATTGAAGGCTCGTATTAGCATGTTTTTCCAGTACCGCTGAGTTTTGGCCAACTGCGCAGCCTTCATCTAACAACCTCACATATTTACAGTGGGTGATAATAAATGATGAGAGGCTTGAATCGTAGGTGATGTTTATGGGGTGTTTATGTATTTCATCAATCCACCGCATTAGCACTAGCTCTTCATCTGGCACAAACTTAGGTTGGTAGTAGACCATGGAGCGATTCAGTGATAACAATTGCCACTACCGTGTAATGGACAAAGCATGCTGAGAACCAATCATTCATTCCCTTCCAGGCCGTGAATCCTTTTCAATCCGTCTGCTAAAAAAGCCCGCTCCATGGTCAGCTGGTCAATCTTGGCATACAGTTCTTTGATCTTGTGTTCACTGCCCTCAGCCAGCGTCTCACTTCGACAAAAGATAGGATCTGCATTTTCAAGCAATTGCCGCCACTATTTGGTAATCTGGTTAGGATGAATATCAAATAGCTCAGCCAACACCGCCTGAATCTTATCGCCTTTTAAGGCAGATAAAGCCACTTTGGCTTTAAAATTGGATAAATGATTCCTGCGTTTTCTTCCCATCTTCTGCTCTTGTCACTCGAACATTAGTATTGCAGAGGACACTTAAACTTCCTTATTTGCTATTCAACTGGTGGAGTCCAGCTCTACCTTTGAAATTTCAGGAAGAACATTGCTTCCTGCAAGTAAATTCATATTAATGAACAACTCAATCTCTACCTCTGCCAATCAAATCCTGATTTCTGACAGCCTATGGCATAATCGGTAAAAGCGGGTTTTAAACGACGGCCCCTTTACCTTACCTCGGCGCTGATAGATCAACTCAATTATAGTTTCAATATTGCAAACCTGACCTTTATTCGGCTCTACGTAGACCGGATAAAGAATCAATGCACCAGCCACTAGCTGATCCAGCGTTAATATACGTGTACGCCGTTCACACCATAGGTTATCCGTAGTTAACCCCCAACCAGCATAAAAAGGCAGGCCGTAGGTAACTACCTCCAAACCACGCAATAAGGCCTCAAAACCGGTCAATGAACTCATAGTATGCACTGCATCGACCTGAGTTAACAGTGAGGGCATACCAATATCAGCAACCAATAGGTCATAAGACTGATCTAGGTCATCAGAAAGGTTTCCTGCACGCCCTCCCATTAAAACGTCAGGGTGAGGCTTATAAATGATATAGGCATCAGGCTTATTGGCACGCACTGAATCTAGCAACGCTTGGTTTGTGTTGATTTGCAGCGATCCTTTGGCAATTGAGGCATCAGTTTCCACCTGCCCAGGTACCAGAATAATTTGCTTATTCTTAGGCAGATCAAGCAGCGCACTTTGCCCAATATTATATTTTGATACATCCAGCTCAACCAAGCGTTGTCGAACTTTACGGGCACGCTGAATCAAATCACTCGGAAATGGGTGTGTGGCCAGTAATTGTTCCAAATCACTGGGCGCGGTGCAATCATAATAGATCCCCTGTGAATCTATCACCAGGGACATCGGGGGCACCAGATTAGCCCCAAGCCCCACCGAGCGAATAAAACCATCCTCCATGTACCACAGCGGGATGGATTTGTCATCGCATTGTTTTCGAATATGCTCATTGATTTTACTTGACCAACAGACTACTTGCTCTAATGGCTGCTGTTGCGCAGTGATTGGCACCCTATCATTGGCAAAACGAATGCAAGCTGCAATACCCATAAAATCTCTTACAAAAGAATGCTTCCAACGAGAAAAACCTATTCCGAGCCACCGCCCCTTTAAACGTTGTAAATGACGCTTCTGATCTGCAATTAGCACAATGGTGTCTTCAAGCTGACAGCGTTGGCCGGTATAAGGATTGACATAACGGGCATACTGCAAATAGGCAGCAGTAAAGACCTGCTCCAATGAGCGCGCAACACCACGCCTAGCGCAACCCTGCATATCCTGGGTTAGTCCCCAGCCCGCATAGAAGGGAAGGCCAAAGCAGGCAACCTCCTTACCAGCCATCACTGCTTCAAATCCCAGCTGGCTAGTTACTACGTAAACCTTCTCTACCACATCAAACAATGCCCAGGGATTTACATCATCTAAGAGCAGCTGGCATGGGAGTTCTCTGGCTGCCTCAAGTAAATAGCCCTTCTTCTTGCCCGCAATGACATCAGGATGAACTTTGACAACCACTTCTGCATTTGGGTTCTCAAGAATAGCTGTATTAAGCATCTCGACAAAGGATTCACTTGATGCCCCACCGTATAAGATAGAGGCATCACCATAGGTCTGATCCACCACCAAAACCCTGCGGCGAGCATCAGCAGGAAACACAGAAAAATCAGGGGCATGATTGTATTTAGACAGACGGTGCTCACGAATTAACTTGATACAGCGCTGCGCACGCTTATTGGTTATATCATTGGAGCTATCACTAGCCTTAATAATCAATCGCTCAAGATCAGAAGGGGACGTAGCATCGTAGTAGATACCTTGACTATCTATTACAAGACTGTGGGGAGCATAACCTGATACACCGAGCCCCAGGGAACGCAGAAAACCATCCTCCAAACTGAGATATGGCAACGAATGACAAGCAGCATAAGCACGTGCCTTTTCTGCGCTGGGCTTTAACCCCCATCCTACAATATGACTAAGCTGGTCGTTAGAAGATCGCCCAACCTGCTTACAGGTGGCCTGCAGAAGTACATCAAGATACGGAATTCGATCAATTCCATGAGATAGGTAGCCAATCATCTAATGCAATTTCATCATGAATGCTGGAATCACCGTGCGATGCCCGACATAGCCTTGACAAAATCTTCTTCAGATTCAAACACGCCAATGCCAGCTTTTCCCTGAGCCCACAAAATCATGTGTTACAGGCAATATTCCCTTGCATTTACTTGTAGGTATTTCCATGAAAATAGATATTATTTGCAATGAGTTCAAAATAAAATCCGATGCCTAAAATGTCGAGTCAAAATCGATATACTTCAAGTATGGACGAATCAAAGAATAACGGCTGCACGTATAAAGCTCTATGTTCTTTGCAAAAAGCGCTTTACGGGCCAAAATCATATTATGAATTTGAACACTAGTGAATGAGTCTTCTATCTGTGGAACGTTTTCTGTATAAAACCGTGGACTTTCACTTTTGTAATGTAAATCAACACCTAATAAGTAAATCTCACTACATCCTATATAAGCTGCAAGTTGAATGGCTAGCATCGTTGTGGAGCAGCCAAAGAAAAATCCGTGATGTAATTCAAAAGAAAAGCCATCTCGCCCTAACGACCTAACAAAAAATACATTTTTGTTTGAAACTAAATCTGATAACTCTTCTCTATAGATACAGGCCGTACTTTCATTTATATAACTAGTAAAAAACTTTGCTTTATCAGGATTAGTTAAGAATCTCCTATCTGACACACAGTAATAATCAAAAGTAATATTGTTGCTTCTTTGAAGAACTGATGCAGCATTCAAACCTATGGTGACATCACCTTTACATTTTTCCAAATCACACTCAAGAACCGATGGGCCATTTGCAATAATGAAAGCTCTTTCCCCTATTTTTGTACCTTTAAGTTTTCTAATTGGACTAAGAAACCTCATCGTACACCTCGATAAATCTCTCAATTAAAGATAATGGCGATAGGTGCTTTTTAAAAAAGCTATATGAACGATGTTTCACCTCATTAGTATAGTCAACATTGTTTGCAAGCTTATATATTACATCCAAAATCGTGGTGTCATCTGCGTATAAAAAAGGAGGCGGATTAGGCGCTCGAGAAATATTTGATAGCATGGCAGTAGAAAAATAATCAGCTCTATTAATTACAGCATTACCTGCACATAGGCCTTCTAAACTTATTTGATGGTATGCACCAGTCATAATTTCATCAATTGAAACGTCTGAACACCCACGGGCAAGCATTAACTCTTTAGGAGGTACGGGCTTAGTTGGCATGAAAAGCTCTATTTTCTTGCTTTTTCTTAAACCCACCAATAAGTCTCCCAATACGGAAGACATTTTTGCATTCCAACGCCCTGACCTAGTATGCGAAGGTGAAAAAATAACCTTAAGCAATTGGCCTTGCTCTCGTGCTGTATATGTTGGGGCATCTATTACCACGTTTGGTACGCACTGAAACTCTGGATAATGACGAGGCTGGTATTGTGCCACCACCAACTTTTTATGAAAATAAAAACCCAGCTCAGAACTTCTATCAACAAACAAAGGGCCTTCTCGAAGAGGGCTATGAACTTGATATATAAATTTACTATCAGCACAAAAAGGCAATATTTTTTTTATAAAGTCTGGGTGTAAACTATTGTGAATATGGATAATATCTGATGATCGTACATCTTTTAAAAAAGCATCAAATATGTAATTTGACATTTCCGATAGAACCATCGTGTTATCAATGAACTGTTTATATAGCGCCCCCTTATTTGGATAATCATTAACACAGTATGAACTCGAAGAGATACCCGCTTGATTAAGCACTCTAGAAAGCTTTCCTGGTGCCCCTACTAAGGGAGTTTGCGCAAGGTGGACAATTTTATATTTTTTTAACGTCATACATAAAGCCATCTTTTAAGCTTTTTTCTAAAAAGAAAATTAGATTGTCGTCAGTTTCAATATCATCACATACTGTTTTATACTTTAGATAAACATCCTCACGAACATATACACTCTCTATGCAGCCAATAAATTTCGATAAATAATTACAGAAGTTGCATACACTTATATTATCTACATCGTGCTTTAATATAATAAGCCCACCCCATTGCTCAGTGTCAAACATTTCAAGCTCTGGAACATAATCAATCGTACCATATAATGGCAGTAGGTAATTTGGCGCTCTTAAAATGGACTCCTGCACTACTTTTCTTATCCAGAGATTTACGTGCTTTATATCAACATACCTGTAAACCTTTCGACATTTTCCCAACAGATCTTGCCCAACTGGCGCTATTAAGCAGTCAAGGCAGTCAGAACATGAAATTGATTTCATAAATTGACCTTGAACTAGCCCCGTATATACAGCAACTATTTGAATAGATGGATTGCAAAATCTCAGAAGCTCAAAGAAACCTAATTCCATACAGTCAAATATAAACAAAATATTAATATTTGATAGTTTCTCACGCTGATTAAGATCTACTGAATCCATCAATGCGCCGACACTTATTTTGTTCGGAAAGGAAGAAAAATCAGCATACCCCCTACCTAAGAATTCTCTTCTACATGGAAGAAAGTCATCATGGGCATAAACGTCTTCCAACAGATCTTTATATACAAAATCTTGATAAAGATTAACATCAAAAATAAAATTAGCACGCAAATCTTTATTTTTTTCGCCGTAATCATGGAATTTTATATCATTCCAGTTTTGTATATTGCAGAGTAAGTTTGCTCTTCTCCTTTTTCTCTGATCTTTCGTATTATTTTTTTCTAAAGTGGAAGCAACTGATGGTGCAGGGGTCACTATAAGGCCCTTCTTTTTTTTATATGCATCCACAAAGAAAAGGATGGGGGTCCTTCTAAGCTTTCTAAATTTTCGCTGAAAGCTCGTCAACTCTTTCTTTTTAGTCATTCTGCCTCCAGCAAAAAACATTGGATTCATTACACTAGGGTCAACTACAGCTCTAATTGAATTTGATTTATAAACTTCTCCTGCAATAATGGCAAATATCCCTCTTACAAACTCATTGTTAAAGCTGCTCATGAGATCTCTAGTATCTCTATAATATGCGATAGGCTCACCAAGGGCCAGGTCTACCGCCTCACTCAAGCTATTAATATCAAATGACTTAGCCTTGTAGACATATGGAGCACCTGCATACTCACAGATCCCAATATGAGACCATGTTATTACTTTTACATTGGCATTGATCGCCTCCAAGGCCACCATGGATGCTGTTTCAAACAAACTAGTAACCACAACGCATCGACTTGATGAATAGACGTGATCTGCCTTGTCAGGAGGAAGCAGCGTTACATTTTTATAGTGGGACAGGTCTGATTTTCCAACATGGTCTGTAGCAAGGATAAATTTAAGATCTGGCCTTTTACCGATCAGCCCTTTTAGAAAGTTAATTCCTTTTAAGGATTGCCATCGCCCCACAAATCCAACATCAAAAATACGTTTAATCTCATGCGTAAAACCTAAGTCTAATGGGTTATGGAAAACAGAGAATTTTTTTATTTCAAAAAACCTCTTTGCCAGATAAGCACCCGAATAGGAAGGTGTAGATATTGATGTGGCTGTCAATATGGCTTTTTTTTCCTCATCAAATAGGGTGGGATCAATGAATTTTCCTTCTACAAAAGCGCCTAGCAGTTTCGAAAAATGCAGTCTAATATGCACCGAAATTGAGGAAGGGATATACTTTGTGGAAGCTCTAGTCTCTGGCGCTTCAACAAATAAAGACCCTTCCTCAAATTTCATCAATTCTGAACGTAGCCTAAGGCGGAAATCTTCAATTGTCTCTCTATTTTTGATTGCAACGATAAAGCATTTTATCCCTTTTGCCTCTAATATCCGTTTAGCAGCAGTTGAATACTTTGTAATGCCTGATACTGGAGAGTTAATTGGATCTACAATACAGTATCTAACCCCATTAGTAAGGCTCATAATTACTGTTAAACACCAAAATAATCACATACACCAACAACCTCCTGGTCATTGTTAACGACTACTAATGTATTTATTTTGTTATTTTTCATTAAATTTTCTGCAGCAACTATCTTTTTATTCTCATTAATAACTACTGGATCCCTAGTCATATAATCGCCTATAGGATGCTCCAGTGCATCATTATCTTTAATAAGCGCTCTTCTTATATCACCATCTGTTAGTACTCCAGATAGTTTTTTATTTTTAGCAACAATCGATATTCCAGTACGGCAACGTGTCATTAAAAATATACAGTCTCGTATTAAGGTTCTTTCGGTTACAAAAGGTAAATCACCAGTTCTCATTGAGTGCTTTACAGTATTCAGAAGCCTTCTACCCAATGAACCTCCCGGGTGATACTGCGCAAAATCTGCAGGCTGAAAGTTTCGTTCGATCATTAGCGAAACAGTTAAAGCATCTCCCATAGCCATCGCTGCAATAGTTGAGGTGGTTGGTGCAAGATTATGCGGGCAAACTTCTCTGTTTACTTTGACAATCAGATTGATGTCCGCATTTTTACCTAAGGTTGACTCAATATTTCCATGCATTCCAATAATCCGATTACCAAAACGCTTAAGATGCGGGATAAGCTTTAGTATTTCATCTGACTCACCAGAATTTGAAATTAGTAGCACAATATCCTCGGGCGCTACCATTCCTAAGTCGCCATGAAATGCTTCACCAGGATGCATAAACAAAGCCCGTGTTCCTGTTGATGCTAAGCTGGCCGTCATTTTCTTACCAATATGCCCAGACTTTCCCATGCCTGAGATTACTAATCGGCCCGTATTAGCGAGGATCACCTGGACTACAGCTATGAAATTATTATCTAACGTATCGACTAAGTTAAGCAGTGCGTAGGCTTGCTCTTGAATACTTGAGCGAGCATTTGCAATAATATCCTGCGCATCTGATTTATTTATAATTACTGATGGCTGATTGGTAAGTCTACTCATGAAACCATCCTAAACTCAGCTGATCTCTTATTAAAATCAGCCAATTAAATTTGGATTCTAACTTTTTATGGCGGCACTTAGTCACGGTGATCTTTAATAATAAGTACCATCATCTGGATTATCAGGGTTACAAATAGTGCAATGATAGTAAAAACAGTCACATTATATAAGCGCTTTGGCTCCAGGGGATATTCAGGAAAAGTAGGGCTTTGCAGTACTGAAACTTGCTTGAGCTTTCGTGCTGCTTCGATACGGGTGTTTTGAAGCGCTGCCAACGCCCCTGAGTAGCTTTCTTGGGCAAACTGGGCCTTCAGCTCCAAAGTCTGATATTTTGAAGATACCGCATTTAACGCATATCCTGATTGTGTCGTCATACGTGCGCGTTCTAATTCAACCTGCTCAGCAAGCGCGTCTATTTCTCTATTTATTTGCATGACTTCTGGTGAAAGAGCACTTTGATAACTGGTCAACGCAGTACGTTTTGCCTTCAAGGCTGTCAGTTGTGCCTCAAGGCTGGCAACAAGCGCATTGAGACTTTCGATGGTGCCAGCCGGCGAAACCAATCCCTTCTCATTCTGATAATCGAGCAGGGCTTGGCGTGCAACAGTAAACCCATCATTAAGTTGCTTTACTTGCTTCTCTAAAAAACGCACCTGCTCTTCGGCCAACCGCTGCCCCATGGCATTCATATGAGCTTCTCCTAATTTCAGTAATAAGGTAGTTATTGCATGAGACATCTCCGGACTATAGGCTATCGCCTTTATTCGTAGTATCTGCGCATATTCATCTAGCTCCACAGAGACCTGCTTTAGATAATAGTGATGCAGCTCTTCAATGGGGGCCTGGTCATCGCTTAAACGAGAAAAAATGTCTAAGTTTTTATTTGAATAGTGCATGCGAAAACCTAGCTCAGTGTCAATGTTTTTTAACATATCAACCGACAGTAGGTAGTCTCGCAGAAGCAACATATCGCCGCTTCCTGTTGCGCCTCCGCCTATGAGGGAAGCAATATTGAGCGTTGGCTGTGCAATTTGAGGATTCTCTAACACTACATTACTTTGCGACACATAACGGTCACTGGCCCATAAGCCCCAATACGTTGTGGCAAGTATGATAGCGATAAAGCAGATCAACCAATAAGGGTTCTGTTGAAAGAATCGTTTCATTGATACTTAATTACCTAGCAGCAAAAATCATCTTATTTATCAGGTTGGTGCCAACTTAATGCTAGCATGGTAGCTGGCAATAGCTTCATTTATGTCATCAAACCAATGCGCATGGCAATCGTTCAAAAATATGCCTGCCTGACAAAGATCACACAGTATCCCTTCGCTGTGGGATACAATGATGAGTCCTGCTTGACCAACTTTATCACGGAAGGCTTTAGTCGCTTTTGCTTTAAATGCGCGATCACCCACTGATGTAGCTTCATCTGAGAGGTAAATATCGAAATCAAATGCCAACGATAAACCAAATGCTAAACGACTGCGCATGCCGCTGGAATAGGTTTTAATCGGTTCATCAAAAGCTTTTCCGATCTCTGCAAACTTCTCTACAAACTCTATTATCTTAAGGATCTCTTGGTCACTGCCATGCACTCGCGCCACAAATTTTACATTTTGTCGGCCGGTCATCGACCCTTGAAACCCCCCTGCCAGACCTATCGGCCATGACACACGACAGTCGCGTATAATTTCACCTCTATCAGGCATGTCCATACCCGCTATCAACCGCAAGAGTGTTGATTTTCCCGCACCATTTGGCCCAACCAATCCCACATTCACGCCGGTAGGAATTTCCAGATTGATATCCTGCAGAACCCAATCGCTACCGTGATGGTTGTGATAACGCTTGGATAGTTCATGGATATGGATCATTGGATTCTTAATCTCATCGAAAAACGCAGGTGCAACATGAGTCCCAGGCTAATCAAGGCAAGTGAGCAAAGCCAAAGAAACGTCATGCTAATGCCGCTCAGCGTTTGGTAAGATGGAAAGAAAAACATGCGTAAACTTTCTATACCATGAACAATCGGGTTAAGCAGTAAGTATTGCTGTAAATCATAGGGCACGAAATTAAGCGGTATCATCGCACCAGAGATAATCAACAGCGGGAGCGATATAATCCGTACAATTTTGCCAACTTCTGGCACCAGTGACGATAGAACAGATAAGGTAAGCCCTACCCCCAGCCCTAGCATCCATAGAGAAACCCAAGCAAAAAGGGCCCCCAGCAAATCCGAAGGCATTAGGCCTAGCCCCATCAATTGACTGGCCAATATAAAAAGAAGGAGTACGATAGTTTTTAATAGTCCTTCCAGATAGCAGCGAACCAGCACAGGGTCAACCGGCCTTACTTGGCGGTAAGCAAACAGTGCTTTGTTGGCATCTACTGCACCAACTGATCTCATCATATTTTCACGAAACAAGTAGAAACCAAGCAGGCCGCATATCAGCCAGGGAATAAAATCCACTCCACCTATATGATGACCACTGCTTACAACTGCTCTGATTGCAACCATAACCGTAACCATGGCGATGGGTTCTGCCAACATCCAAAACCAAGCAAACCTGTCTGCTGTAGTACGCGCTATCGCCTCACGCATAAACAAAGCGTGCCAAACACTCCGGGTTACTTGCCAAGGTGTGCGATAGGACAAATGATCTACTTCTTAATAGAAAACCAATTAGCAACAACTTACATCACAGATCAACAGCAACTTTAGCGGCAATCGCAATCTGATATAAAATCTGGCTTATGCTTGTTGCCAGCTGTAGGTTTTTAGTGGGAACTTCAGGCAACACCAGGATTTCATCGCCAGGTTTTAGATCCGCTTCAGAGGCCTCACTGACCTCACCACTTTGATGAACCACCAAAATCCGTTCTTTATCGGCATGTTGTGTAAACCCACCTGATTTTTTGATGTACTCAGCCACTCCCATTCTTGGAGAATAGACGATCGATTGAGCCATCAATACTTCACCACTAACCAGCAATGAATCAGAGCGCTCTGGAATTGTAATGACATCTCCATCCTGGAGTCGGGTATTAATAATGTTGCCATCTTGCGAAACAACCAGTCGCCCACTGGGCTCAATTTTGGAGGTACGTGAAACAAAATCGTTGATAAGCGCTGCCTCACGAACCCTGATTTCAGCTTCATCTCGCGTTGAAGAGGGGGCACCCAAGTAGGTGGTTTCAAGTCGGCGCAAACTCTCTGTCAGTGATTGCTTTTGACGCTCAGCAATACTCAATCGCCGGATAGAGACACTGCTCACCTCAGTGAGTGACTCAGGCACAGAAATAGAATCCAGCAACTCATGCAGCATGGCATCTTTTGGTAAAACATATCTTGAAGGGCCATAAAAACTCCCCTCAAGTTGAACAACTATTGATTTCTCACGCTGATCTGCACTGAATAGGACCTCATCACCATCATGTAAAAGCGCGGATGAAAAATCAGCTAGTGGATAGTAAACAGATACCGGGCCTGTTGAGCGAACCCCCCGAAGCAGCACGTGTGAAACATCTGCCCGAAGCCGCGCCAACTTCAGCAAAGCTCCACTTTGTAGCTCATCAGAATGCAGTTCATAGTGATGGGTGCGCTCCACATCACCCACAACAGTCACTTTCAGACCACGCTCTTCAACAATGACTGTATCGCCATCCCGAAACTGTAAACGGGTAAGGGAACCCGATAGCAGGAAATCATAGAGATCAACATTGGCGATAGTCTTGTTGTGTCTAACTATGCGGATCTTCCGGTAACTCCCAAGTTTGCTATCTACGCCACCGGCTTGATCAAGAAAATAGAGTATCGAGTCGTTGGGTGTACCGGCATATCGACCTGGCGTTTTGACATAGCCCGTCACAAAGACAGCTACTGGCTGTACTCCCTGCAAATTGGTGTACACATAAACATTTTCAGGGTAGATGGTTTCCACCGCACGACGCACTTCAGCATCCAGTTGGCTGTGAGCAATGCCTTGCACCTTTACAGGACCCACAGAGGGAATAAAGACATTGCCTTGCGCATCTACCGGCATTACGCGATTAACATCAATAGAGCCCCAGATGCGTAGCGTAATTCGATCACCTGGTGCGATACGATAGGTTGGGTTTAACCCGTCAGCACGCACACCTCGGAAACCGCCTGCGAACAGATAGGCCCCAAATGGCGTGATCTCATCTGTTGCATCATCTGCGGCTATTGGGCCATATGTACCAGTGTCCCAGATGGTTTGAGTTGGCGGCTCCAGTTTATCTGGGATAGCTTCTGCTTCCTGATCTGAGGGAAGATTGCCGCCTTCAATGCCAAGCGCAAAGCTATATTGGGCAAAAAGCATTAGGAAAGTGGCAACTGCCGCTATTTGAAGGTGCTTGCTTACTTTATTTATCATCACTGTGAACCCAAATTATTAACTAAGCGAATCTATAGAGCTTCTTTATGGTGAGTAACTGCACGAACCGGAACCCAATAGCCCGCCGTCGTATCACAAACCAACTCGTCTAAAATCTGTTTTGACGAAACTAATTTGACTTCCAGTCTGCGGCACTGACGTCCGCTTGCAGCATAATAGGGTGCGAACACAACTATCTCAGCACTCTCCCCCCATGGGCTCTTATCTAGTTTATTTTTTGCACCAGCAGGGGCGTCATTGAAAAACTGGTCAAGTTCTCCGAAGATACTCTCTTTTGGCCCCATAGAAGCTTCTGCTGCATAAACCTCAGTACTGGAAGTTAATCTTAGGAATTCAGCCACACGGTTTACACTGTTTGAAACAGGCGCACTTGTACAGCCAATCATAGCCCCCGAAACCACAAGAATAGCAGGTAGCCTGAAAATATTACGGATATCCAACATCCAGCTCCAAATAGTTTTGATATTAATCAATTAGTTAGTTGTTAAGACACAACCATATAAGACGTCAATGATACTTCATACTGTCTTCACTATACAATGAAACTCGTAGGGGTATTGCGCTCTCAATTTTATAAAAAATCCAGCTATCCCCAAAAATCCACATAGCGCATCACCGCTTTATCTTTAAGACTTCGAGCTAACTTGTAGCAAAATACTTTTAAACCAAAAACCCAGTCAAGTATTAGCTAAAACAGCACTCAGCGCCATAACATTAGACCTCAAATGCGCCGGGTTAATAGTGCCCACAATAGCACCACTTACACCAGGCTGCGCAAAGATGAATCGCATAGCCTCTTCTACACTTCCGTTTTTTATATGCCCACTTTGCAGGGCTTTTTTGATGAGTACGCCTTTATTCTGTTCAGCTGCGGCTTTTAGCACAGGAACTTCATCCTGATAAGCTGGGTTGCAGGTAGCCATCACCACATCTGTATCGGCGACTGCCTGCAAACCACCCGCCACTGTTTTGTTGGACATACCATGAGCACGGATGACTCCTTTCTCCTTTAATGTGTGCAGGGCATCCAACACACCCTCTTCTTTAAGGATGCGACAATCATCACCATCGGAGTGAATCAGCACCGCATCCAGATAATCTGTTTTTAGATTACGGAGACTCTGCTCTACAGTGCGAATAGTGGTGTCATAGGAGAAATCAAAGCGTGATTCGCCGCCTTCAAAAAACTCACCCACCTTGGAGACGATAACCCAATCTTCTCTTGGGCCTGGCAACAGCTGCCCCAGACGCTGCTCACTGTTACCGTAGGCCGGGGCTGTGTCCAGTAGATTGATACCCAGCTCGCGAGCCAATGCGAGTAATGCTATAACTGCTGCATCATCCGGAATTTCAAATGGGTAAGGATATTTTACCTGCTGATTTCGCCCCAATTTGACTGTACCCAACCCTAAGGGACTGACCAGGATGCCGGTTGCGCCAAGCGGTCTTAGCTCCATATTTTTGCCTCATTCCAGGGTGGCTGAGCCAGGGATGGATGAGATAGACCAGCAAGTGCCGCACAGTCGCCACCACTGGGTTTAATGCCACTCTGCTCCAGGCAATGCAACACATCTGTCGCCAGACAAGGGGCAAATGCCAGCTTGGTAGGCCAGACAGTAATCACACCCTGCTCACGCTGAACATGCCAGCTATCCGGGCGTTTGCCGCCAGGGGTCGCAATCTCTGCCCGATCAATACGACGGGTTGACCAACGAACATCTGTCAAATCCAGCCAGGGCAGCAGCGCTGCAAGTTCAGCTTTTCCTGCTGCAATTTGTTCCACCTCATCACGCTCCACACCGCTCTCTGCAACCTGGCCGCCAAGATGCCAAACGATCTCATCCTCAGCAAGCAGGTAACTGGTTATGGTCAGACGAGGATTGGCACTAGCACCCAAACAGTGAGCATAAAGCTTGGGTAGCAGCCCACGAGCCATGAGCATGTGCAGCGGGCGCCGTTGCATTTGAGGGGTTTTTCGGCCAAGTTGTTTTAATAGGGCTTCATTACCCGCACCGGCAGCAAGTACCAGCTGTTGCGCCTGTATTGAAATATTGCCTACTGCGGTGGTGATTTCAACACGACCCGGCTGAGCTGCATTGAACTGCACTGCATCTGAGTCAATCTGGAAACAGGCCTCACCATGCTGCCGCACCAGCTCAGCTACCAGGGAAGGGACATCCAGCACCGGCTCTTCCAATCGATAGACGCTACCTTTGAATGCGGCAGTTTGAAACAGCTTTGGACGATCTGCCTCTTCAACAGCCGCCATACGGCTACGCATCAGCTTACTGGCAAAGAAGCCTGTCATGCGCGAACCCAGGCTTTCGGTAGACCAGAGGTGTTGATGTTGGGACAACACCCGAACCCGACTGAGATCCAGCTCACCCTCGCCAGCCAGACAGGCTCGCCAGCGTTGTGGCATATCACCAATGGCTTGAGTTGCATCACTGAGAGTGCCCGTTAAGGCATACTTGGCTCCACCATGAATGATGCCCTGGGCAGCGATTGTCTGAACACCACCCAATGCCCCCGTCTCCAGCAGGATGGCGGCGTAACCTGCCTGACGCAGCCTTGCCAACGTCCAGAGACCGGCAATTCCACCACCAAAGATGACAACATCAACTGAGACCTGCGCGCTCATTAGGATTACTGGGGTTTATCCCTGTCACGAATCTCTTTAATCAAACCCGTGGTTGAACAGTTATCAACATAGCTCATCACCAGCACCTCACCACCTGCCTCTCTCACACAGCGGGCACCCGGAATATCATCCGGATTGTTATCGCCACCTTTGATCAGATAGTCCGGTACGAGACTGCAGATCAGCCGCTCCGGTGTCTCTTCCGAGAAAGGCACCACCCAATCCACACAGGCCAGAGCAGCCAGCACAGTCATACGTCTTGCCAGCGTATTGACCGGACGATCTGCTCCTTTTAGTGCACGTACGGTTTCATCCACATTAACCGCAACAATCAGACGATCACCCATGCGGCTGGCCTGCTCCAGATAGGTGACATGTCCTGCATGCAGAATATCAAAACAGCCATTGGTGAAGACGATACGCTCACCACGGGCTTGGCAGGTAGCCATTGCCTCGGCCAGCTGCTCTTCTGTAACAACGCCCCGATGCACCACCTGATGTTCATGCAGCGCCCACTTGAGTTCATCCACCGTAGCTGATGCTGTTCCCAGCTTGCCAACCACGATACCGGCTGCCAGATTGGAGAGCTGGGTTGCAGACTCAAGTGGCAGATCAGCAGCTAATCCGGCAGCCAAGGTAGAGATTACGGTATCGCCCGCACCGGTAACATCAAACACCTCACGTGCATGGGTCGGGAGATGTCGCGGCTCAGTTTGGCGTTGAAGCAGCGTCATCCCTTTTTCACCACGGGTAATCAGCAACGCACCCAAATCATGCTGTTTCAGCAGCGCCTGCCCTCGCTCAACCACTGCTTCATCATTTTCACAGCGCCCAACAACCGCCTCAAACTCCTGCATGTTGGGGGTAATCAGGGTTGCGCCTTTATAGTGGGTAAAATCTTTGAGCTTGGGATCAACCAATACCGGCTTTCCGGCAGCACGGGCACGCTGAATGTAATTGCCAATATTGGACAGTGTCCCTTTGCCATAATCAGAGAGCACCACCACATCATGCGAAGCCAGCTGCTTCTCAAATTCCAGCAGCAAGTTGCCAGAATCAAAGCCAGGAAAACCATCTTCGAAATCCATGCGGATGAGTTGTTGGTGACGGCTGATTACACGCAGTTTGGTAATGGTTGGAAATTGCTGCAACTTCTCAAAACAGCACTCAACTCCGGCTTTGGTAAGCGTGGTATTCAGTGCACGTCCAGGCTCATCATCACCAACCAGCCCCATCAGCGTTACATGTCCACCCAGCACTGCAATATTGAGTGCAACGTTGCCAGCACCGCCAGGGCGCTCCTCATTGTCAGCCACATGCACCACAGGCACCGGGGCCTCTGGTGATATGCGATTGGTGCTGCCATGCCAGTAACGATCAAGCATCACATCGCCGACAACCAGGATCCGTGCCTGATCAAATTGTGGAATATCAACTGCCATAGTCGTTCTTTAAAACCTTAATCTTTGATTAGCGCGTCTGAAATTCAGCTCTTTTTTGCTGCGGTATATTGGCTGCATCCAGATAGTAGTCGATGAACCGCTCAATACCAAACTGCTCAAACAGCAGCCGATGATCAGCCCGCCTGAATAGATGTTGAAAATTTCGCTTACGCTGCCATAGGTTCAGTGGAAACAGACTAAAACTCAGGTCTGCCACATCGATCAGCCCCAGCCTGCCATCCGGCAACTGTAGAACATTCCCCAGATGAAGCGACCGAAAATAGATCTTTTTTTGATGTAGCTCTGCAATAAACCTTGCCAGTTGGAGCATCAACGCTTCCTGATCCTGATCCAGCATGCTACTTAAAGTCTCACCTTGCAACAGAGGGTAGACAACCCCATGCCGACGAATAGATGAGCAATAAAAGAGCTGCTCAACCTGAACCGATGGTACGCCCATACTGTTTAGCCGCCGGGCATTTTGGCAAAATCTCACCGAGTAAGGATAGATAAAAGAGAGACTCAGCAAGCGCTTGATGCGAAACAGCTTGATAATGCGACCATCCTGTCGCAGCAGCACTTTATCCCCAAAGGCATCATGCTCCAGCACCTTGGCATCCTGTGCCAACACCTGGTATTCATCACCAGAGATAAACCTCATGGATCTAAATCTGAGGTTTTCTGATCATGCTTAGTAGCTTCTGGTTGAAACTGATTACGGTAGAGCTTGGTGTATTCACCGTCAGTTGCCAACAGCTCAGCATGTTTGCCTGTTTCAACAATCTGCCCATCCTTGACCACCAAAATCAGGTCGGCATGCTCGATCGTGGAGAGCCGGTGTGCAATAACAAGCGTTGTTCGATTTTTTGTCAGACTGTTTAATGCCGCCTGCACATGGCGCTCTGATTCAGTATCCAGCGCTGAAGTGGCTTCATCCAAAATCAACACCGGCGCATCCTTGAGCAACGCACGCGCAATTGCAATACGCTGCCGCTGTCCACCCGAGAGGCGCACACCATCCTCCCCTACCATCGTATCAAATCCTTGAGGCAGCCCTTGGATAAACTCCAGCGCATGTGCAGACTTGGCGATTCTCTCCAACCCCTGTTGGTCCAGCTCTCTCTTCTGTCCAAAAGTGATATTGGCACCGATGGTGTCATTAAAGAGCATGGGATCCTGACCAACATAGGAGAGGTTATCCCGTAAATTGGTCAATAACAGCTCTTGAATATCAAAGCCATCCAGCAGGATTTGCCCCTGTGTTGGCATATAGAAGCGAGGAATTAAATTGGCAATGGTGGTCTTTCCACCCCCTGATGGCCCAACCAGCGCCACCGTTGTTCCTGGCTCTGCTGTGAAACTGATGTTACTCAGCGCATCTTTATTGGCCTGTTCATAGCGAAAGACAACATCCTTGAATTCAACCCTGCCAGTGGCACGTTCAACCTGTCGGCTGCCACTATCCGCCTCGGTTGGCTCATCAATCAATCCAAACACAGACTCGGCCGCTGCAAGCCCTCTTTGCAATGGGTGATTAATGCCCGTAATCCGTTTGATCGGAGGAAACAGCAAACCCATAGCGGTAAGAAACGAAACAAAGGCTCCCACTGTCATTTCATCTGCCGAGGCAATAAGAATGGTCAACATCAACGCCCCCACCCCTTCAACAACTGGAGCATTGGCAGAACCCGCAACCTTTGCTTTTAAATTATAGCGCCGCACCCAATTGGCCAATTTATCAAAGCGCTGCTTTTCAGCCTGCTGACCACCAAAGATTTTGATAACCTTATGACCACGAGTCCCCTCTTCCAGAGCATGCGTCATATCACCCATAGTGGCCTGGAGTTTGCGGCTTATCTTGCGCAGTCGTACCGCCAGGACCTTCACCATCAAGGCTATTGCTGGTATCAAAATGAATACCGTTAGGGTTAGCTGCCAATCCAGATAGAGCATCCAGCCAATCAGGCCAATAATTGAAATGCTGTCTTTTACCAGGATAACCAATACACGGGTAGCGGCCGTAGTAACCTGACTAACATTGAAGGTAGCCTTGTTTACGATATTGCCAGTGGAACTGGCGTCAAAATAGGAGGTTGGAAAATGGAGAATCCGTTCAAACATTAATTGGCGCAGGTCATAGACCAATTTGCCCGATACCCACTCAAACGCCACACTGCTACAAAAGCCCATTACGCCGCGTATTAGGAACAGCGCAACCAGTGCTATGGGGGTCCAGAACATATAGTCCGGATCCTTTTCAACAAAGGTGCCGTCCAGCAACGGCTTGAGCAATGCGGGGATAGCCGGCTCCGTAAGCGCCAAAAGGACTGTCGCCAAAATAGCGCCGCCAAACTGACGCCAGTAGGGTTTTACATGACTCAGTAGCCGAAGATAGAGCTCTCGGCTTGATATTGTGGTTGGCTCAGACATGGACAGGATACGGCAAAAGGATTGATTATAAGTGCTTGAAAATTATTGAACAACAAAGCCTTTATTAGACCTCATCATAGGGTGTTGGATCGCCTCTGGTAGGGCGTGTCCGAAAACGGCGGTGGATCCAGAGATACTGTTCAGGATATTTTCTAACCCAGCCCTCGATAATGTCATTGATTCGCTGAGCATCAGCCTCCAGGTTCCCAGTGGGAAAGTCAGTCAATGCCGGCTCCAGGATTACTTTGTAGCCAGGGCCATCATCACATCTCACCACATAGTAAGGCACGACTGCTGCCCCCGTCAGGCGACTCAGCCGCGCAGTGGCTGAGTTGGTTGAAGCCACTTTACCAAAAAAATTCACAAACACCGCAGCCGTGCGCTGGGTGTTCTGGTCTGGCGCATACCATACAGCATGATTACCTTTCAGGCTGCGAATCATTCCGCGCACATCATCCCGGGGGATAGCCTTCTTCAACCGTTTGGTACGCCCCCCAGCCATAATTTTCTCCACAACCGGATTATCATGACTACGATACATGGCATGGAAGGGAGCATAGAGTGACAGCAGACGCCCACCAAGCTCCAACGAAGTAAAGTGAGCCGAGAGCAGAATTACCCCCTTTCCTCTTTGCAAGGCCTGTTCCAGGTTTTCCAGCCCTTCGATATGCGCCAGCCCTTGGAGCTGGCGGGATGGAGTCCACCATCCCATAGGGATCTCAAACAACCCCATACCGAGTGCTTTAAAATGCTCCCTGAGTACCTGCTGTCGCTTCACCTCATCCCACTCTGGAAAACAGTGTTGAAGATTAATCTCAGCAATATGTCGTCGCTTCCTGGCAAGATGAAAACCCAGCCAACCCACTAAACGCCCCAGCCCCATCACCCAAGAAAATGGCAGCCGTATGATCAGCCATAACAGCAAGATGCCCAACCAGGTAAACCAGTATTGCGGTGCATATAATGACGGACCTGACGGTTGTTCATTTTGTTTTCCCATCTATTGTCCGATACGATTTTCTGGAACGAGCTGCTGTAACTGCTGCATTAAGCGGGCATCATCAAAAGTATTACAGGCCTGTCCAAAATCAACCATTGCAGCACTCAATAACTCCCAGTCCATCTTACGGTGCTGAGCCAGCAGGATCTTCTCATGGCCAGTGGCTTGTAGCTTCTCTTGCTCATGAAACAGCTCTTCATAGAGCTTTTCACCCGGCCGAAGCCCAATATATTTGATCTCAATATCTTCACCCGGTATTTTTCCCGACAGCCGGATCATCTGTTCTGCCAGATAGCTGATCTTTACCGGCTCATTCATATCCAACACAAAGATCTCGCCCCCTTCTCCAATGGCCGCCGCCTGCATAATAAGCTGAGACGCCTCAGGGATAGTCATGAAGTAGCGTTCCATATCTGGGTGAGTAACAGTTACCGGGCCACCCGCCTCAATCTGTTTACGAAACAAGGGAACCACGCTACCCGCAGAACCCAGAACATTACCAAAACGCACCGTTATAAAACGCGTTGTTGAACGGGCATCCAAATTCTGGCAGAAAAGCTCTGCCAATCGTTTGGTGGATCCCATCACATTTGTCGGATTTACTGCCTTATCGGTGGAGATGAGAACAAATTCAGAGCATTTATGCCGATCTGCTGCCTCTGCAACATTTTGAGTCCCAAGTACATTATTGTTGACTGCTTCCCGTACCTGATGCTCAAGCAACGGAACATGTTTGTAGGCCGCTGCATGAAAAACCATATCGGGCTTATGTAATGTAAATAGCCGTTCAACCGTCACCCGATCTTCCACATCACCGATATAGGCATGCAGTTTCAGCAGGGGAAACTGCGCCCTCAACTCCATCTCAATGGAGTAGAGATTAAATTCAGATTGATCCAGTACCAGCAGTGATGCTGGCTCCAGTCGGGCAATTTGCCGAGACAGCTCAGAACCTATAGAACCACCTCCACCTGTAACCAATATGGCTTTACTCGTCAGCCCACTACGAATGCCATCCCAGTCTAATGAAACCGGATCACGCCCCAGCAGATCCTCAATCGAGACCTCTCGCAGCTGATCAATACTGACTCGACCCGACATCAACGCATCCAACTCAGGCACCGTACGAAAAGGGACGCCACTCTGCTCACACAGCTCAACCAAGCGCCGCCTTTGTGCCGGTCTCGCTGAGGGTACAGCCAGCATCACAAAATCAATAGCATATTTTTCTACTACTTGTGGAATCGCTTCACAGCTATCAACAACAGGCACTCCATGCACCTCTTGCCCATGCCAGCGCTTTTTATTGTCAACAAAGGCCACTGGTAAGTATGCGCGACCACTCTGTCGTAGCAGATCCCGCACCAGCACCTCACCGGCCTTACCGGCACCCACAATCAATACTCTTTTCCCTGTGTGTAAATTGACACGTCGATCCTTGAGCCAACGGTAGAGAAAGCGAGGGCCTGTCAAAAACATTACCAACAATATGCAGTAGATAGCAGGTACCGACCGAGGCACATCATCCAGCCTGTAG
>Ga0316190_10000886_pt1 | contig 21290 bp, 21 predicted proteins | sample Eddworburrow2_MG_FD_204929 | JGI IMG/M metagenome (GOLD analysis project Ga0316190, IMG submission 204929) | Coastal sediment microbial communities from Maine, United States - Eddy worm burrow 2 | ecosystem: Environmental > Aquatic > Marine > Coastal > Sediment | place: USA: Maine | collected... | reverse complement strand
CTATAAAGTTTCAATATTTAAGCAATAAAGTGGAGCCCACGATGGGAATTGAACCCATGACCTCATCCTTACCAAGGATGTGCTCTACCCCTGAGCCACGTGGGCAAAAGATACAACTCCCCGGAGAGCCAACCCCTCAAATTGGAGCGGGTGGCGGGAATCGAACCCGCGCATCTAGCTTGGAAGGCTAGAGTTCTACCATTGAACTACACCCGCAATCATAAAACTGGTGGAGAGGGGAGGATTCGAACCTCCGTAGGCTGAGCCGGCAGATTTACAGTCTGCTCCCTTTGGCCACTCGGGTACCTCTCCAAAATATTCGCTGCTACTTATAACCGGTAAATTTTTCACAAAAGATACTGGCTAGTTTAACTGGAGCTGGCGATGGGACTCGAACCCGCAACCTGCTGATTACAAATCAGCTGCTCTGCCAATTGAGCTACGCCAGCCAAAGAGATCAGACGAAAAAACAGACTTCCAACGGCCAAAGGCACCTGGAAATCTGTAAAACGTTAAGTTATAAACAAAAAGATATCGCTTGTCAAGAAAAAAATAACAGGGGCTATACAAAAATGTTTAAATTTACCTCTTTAAATCAGGGCTTTTACTCACTTACAAGATTTTTCAAGTTCCGCTATTTTTTCAAGCCTTTTCTGGTGACGGCCACCTGCAAAACTCGCTTCCAGCCATACCTTAACCATTTCCCTGGCCAAGCCCTTACCAGTCACCCGGCCACCAATAACAAGTATATTTGCATCATTATGCTCGGCACTCATCCTGGCCGAATAAACATCACTTACAAGAGCAGCCCTGATGCCAGGAACTTTATTGGCAACAATTGACATCCCTATTCCTGTACCACATAAAAGGACTCCTTTTTCAAATTCTCCCGAGGCAACCCGCCTTGAAAGATCAAGCCCATAATCAGGATAGTCAACAGACCCGTCGTTAAAAGTACCGAGATCGTTAACCTGGCAGTCAAGTTCTTCAAGAAATACTTTAAGGTCTTCTTTTAATTCAAAGCCACCATGATCACTTGCAATAGCAATCATACCTATACTTTTCCAAAAATAAGTGTGGCGTTCGTTCCACCAAAGCCAAATGAATTTGACATGGAAACATTAATATTCATATTTCTCGCGCTGTTGGGAACATAATCGAGATCACACTCAGGGTCCGGATTTTCATAGTTAATGGTTGGAGGAATAACACCTCTATTAATTGCAAGAACCGAAAACACCGCTTCTACCGCACCGGCAGCACCCAGAAGGTGGCCAGTCATCGATTTGGTTGAACTCACAGCCAATTTGTAAGCATGGTCGCCAAAAACTTGTTTAACAGCCATGGTCTCCCCTGAATCTCCAGCCGGGGTAGATGTTCCATGCGCATTGACGTAACCCACCTCTTCTGCATTAACGCCACCATCTTTTAATGCCTGCACCATACATCTCGCAGCACCCTCTCCACCGGGTGAAGGGGATGTCATATGATAGGCATCTCCAGACATACCGTAGCCAATAACCTCGCCGTAAATCTTAGCCCCTCTCTTTTTCGCCATTTCATATTCTTCAAGAATAACAACGGCAGCCCCCTCCCCGATAATAAACCCGTCTCTTTCTGCATCAAATGGCCTACTGGCCCTGGCAGGTTCATCATTCCTTCTTGACAAGGCCTTTGCAGCACCAAACCCTCCAAAGGCCAGGGGACATACGACAGATTCTGTACCACCAGCTATCATGGCATCAGCCTCTCCCCGCTGAATAATCTTGTAGGCATCACCAATGGCATGAGTACCGGTAGCACAGGCAGTGACAATACTGGAGTTTGGACCCTTTGCCCCATAAATGATGGAAATATGCCCTGCTGCCATATTTATAATCGTCATGGGAATAAAAAAGGGCGAGATCTTTTTAGGGCCTTTTTCAAGATAGGCCTCATGATAGCGCTCAATGGCAGGCAATCCCCCCATACCGGCACCTACCATGACACCGACCCTTTCAGCATTTTCCTCGGTAATAGATAAACCCGAATCGTCCATGGCCATTTGAGCTGAAGCAATTGCATAGTGCATGAAGGTGTCCATTTTTTTGACATCCTTTTTTTCTATGTATTCTTCAGGATCAAAGCCCTTTACTTCACCAGCAATACGTGAAGGAAAGTCAGACGCATCAAATCTTGTCACCAGATCAATGCCGGACTCTCCATTGGTAATTGCCTGCCAGCTTTTTTCAACACCAATACCTACAGGAGTGACTGTTCCGAGACCGGTAACGACAACTCTTCTCATTCTTTATCTCTCCTTAGAGAAAGTGAATAAACTAGTCCTGGTTCTTGTTAATATAATCAACAGCATCCTGAACTGTTTTGATGTTCTCTGCATCTTCATCAGGAATCTCAACACCAAACTCCTCTTCAAGAGCCATTACCAGTTCAACCGTATCAAGAGAATCCGCACCAAGATCATCAATAAATGATGCAGCAGGGACAACCTCATCTGCATTTACGCCGAGTTGTTCAACAATTATATCTTTAACTTTATTTTCCATTGACATTCTAAAACCTCCTGAAATTTCCTTTAATTTGTTTTATTTACACCGGAAAGCACAAGCCCGGATACTTCACTACATATACATCCCACCATTGACACTTATAACCTGTCCCGTAATATAATCTGATACTCCACTGGACAGGAACAGAACCGCTTCAGCGACATCATTGGGTGTCCCAAGCCTTCCCATTGGAATTTGAGCATTAAGCTCATTTTTAGCTTTTTCAGGGATAGCATCGGTCATAGCCGTTTCTATAAATCCCGGAGCTACGGCATTAACATTAATACCCCGAGCAGCAAACTCCCGGGCAGTTGTTTTGGTCAGACCAATGACACCCGCCTTAGATGCAGAGTAGTTTGCCTGACCTACATTCCCCATAAGACCAACAATAGAAGCAATATTGACAATTTTTCCTGATCTTTGCTTTGACATCAATTTAACGGCAGCCTTTGTACAGTTGAAAGTTCCTTTGAGATTAACGTTAATAACGGCATCCCAATCTTCTTCCTTCATTCTGAGCAGGAGCGCATCACGAGTGATACCCGCATTATTTACAAGGATATCTATACTGCCGAGCTTTTCGACGACAGAAGTCATCATCCCTTCAGCACTCTTAAAATCAGCTACATTACCCTCAATAGCTGCCGACTTTCTTCCCAAGGCCTCAATTTCAAGACAGGTCTCTGCAGCAAGATCCACATTAATATCAGAAACAGCAACATTTGCACCCTCACGTGCAAGCAATAAAGCAACCGTCTTACCTATTCCCTGTGCCGCTCCTGTAACAAGAGCATTTTTACCTTCTAATCCCATAAGCCTTTACGATCCTTTCCCCTTTACTGAATTTTTTTCAGCGAAGCACTATCCTCAATATTAAGGATATTAATAGCACGATCAATCCTTTTAACCAATCCTGACAGAACCTTGCCAGGCCCGACCTCAATTACCGATTCAATCCCGAGATCTTTCAGACAAAGAATCGAGTCATCCCACTTTACGGGAGAGCTAAGCTGTCTTACAAGGATATTAACAACTTCCTCCTTTGCAGGATAAGGCTTAGCTTCAACATTCGATACAACCGGTATGGAAATATCACCCATAGAGAGCATTTCCAGATCCCCCCTCAAAGCCTCTCCGGCACCATCCATAAGACGACAATGAGAAGGAACACTCACGGGAAGCAAAATAGCTCTCTTGGCACCCTTCTCCTTTGCCAGGTCAACAGCAGTTTCAACACCCTTCTTAGTACCGGCAACGACAATTTGCCCTGGTGAATTAAAATTAGCAGGTGAAACCATATCCACTGCAGATGCTTCATTACAAATCTGTGCAACGTCTTCCTTTTCCATACCCAGAATAGCAGCCATGGCACCTGTTCCTGCCGGGACAGCCTCCTGCATCAACTCACCACGTTTTCTGACTATTTTGACAGCATCTGCAAAACTGAAAACACCACTATGAACGAGAGCGGAGTACTCTCCGAGACTATGCCCGGCAAGAAAGTCAGCCACAAGCCCTCGTTCAGACCTTAAAACCTCGAGGGCAGCCATACTGGCCGTCAAGATTGCAGGCTGAGTATTGGCCGTCATATTGAGAAGGTCTTCAGGACCTTCGAATGACATCTTTTTAAGATCGAGTCCAATCGAATCAGAAGCTTCTTCAAAAACTTCACGTGCTACAGTAAAGTTCTCGTAAAGATCCTTCCCCATTCCAATGTATTGTGATCCCTGTCCAGGAAAAATAAATGCAGTTTTAGACATTGTTTATCAACTCTTTAGAAAAATGATCAGGTACGAGACGCCATGTGTGTCGCTTCCTTAACCGAGAGCGACATTGCATGGAAGCCACAATCAAGATGCAGAATTTCACCTGTCATCCCGGTAGACGCATCAGAGGCGAGATAGAGCGCCGTATTACCTATCTCCTCCAGGGTAACAAGCCTTCCAAAGGGAGATCTCAACTCATTAACAAGCTGGATTTTTCTGAAATCACCTATACCGGCAGCTGCAAGTGTTCTCACAGGTCCTGCTGATATGGCATTAACCCTGTGTCCCAGGGGACCAAGATCTGCCGCCAGGTAACGCACGGAAGTTTCCAGTGCAGACTTAGCAACACCCATAACGTTATAATTAGGGATGACCTTTTCAGAACCATAATAGGTTAAAGTAAGAACACTTCCATTCCGTCCTTCCATAAGTGGTAAAGCTCCTCTCGTGAGTGCAACCAGAGAATATGCACTAATATCGACTGCAAGAGAAAAACCTTCCCGGCTTGTATCGTAAAAAGCACCTCTTAATTCATCCTTATTTGCAAAGGCAACTGAATGAATCAAAAAATCAAGAGCCCCCCACTCCTTTTTGAGAGATTCAAAAAGAGCGTCAATATCTTCATCTCTCCCCACGTCGCAGGGCAAAACAAGGTTTGAGCCGACACTTTCAGCAAGGGGACGTACTCTCTTTTCCAGAGACTCATTAAGATAGGTAAAGGCAAGTTCCGCACCCTCCCTGTGGAGCGCCTGAGCGATGGCCCAGGCAATACTTTTATCGTTTGCTACACCTACAACAAGGCCACGTTTTCCTTCCATGAGCCCCATAAAAACACCTCCCGAACTAGAGATTAAAAATTTACCATCTGATTAGTACAGACCCCCAGGTAAAACCTCCTCCAAAAGCATCCAAAAGGATGATTGATTCATCCTTAACCCTGTCATTTTTGACCGCCTCATGCAAAGCCAGAGGAATTGATGCAGAGGATGTATTGCCATGACGATCCACGGTTATAACTACTCTTTCCGGCGGTAAACCCAACTTCTTGGCTGTTGCATTAAGGATCCTGATATTTGCCTGGTGAGGGATAAGAAGATCAACATCTTCACCTGTCATACCGTTATATTCCAAAGCCTCAAGAGCCGTACTTTCCAGGGCATTAACAGCCACCCTAAAAACTTCATTACCTTTCATCTTAATATACTGCTGACGGCTATCTACAAGCTCATGGCTTATTGGATCACGAGATCCGCCACCTGGCACATAAAGCAGATCATACTGGTTTCCATCGGCATGAAGATGTGTGGAAAGGATCCCCCTTTCCCCCTCTTCCGCTTCAAGAACAACCGCCCCGGCACCATCGCCAAAAAGAATACAGGTTGTTCTGTCCTTCCAGTCAATAATACGGGAAAGAACTTCGGCTCCAACGACAAGTATCTTACGATACATGCCGCTTCTTATAAACTGATCAGCCGTAGACAAGGCATAAACAAAACCCGTACATACCGCCTGCACATCAAAAGCAGCTGCCTTAACGGCACCTAATCTGCCCTGCAAAACAGCTGCCGTAGAAGGAAAGGGGAAATCAGGCGTTGTCGTTGCTACGATGATGAGATCAATCTCTTCAGGAGCAACACCGGCATTATCCATTGCTTCAGTTGCCGCCTTAAAGGCAAGATCAGAGGTCGCCTCACCTTCCTCAGCAATACGCCTTTCCTTTATCCCGGTCCTCGTAAGAATCCACTCATTATCCGTATCAACCATCTGCTCAAGATCAACATTGGTTAACACATTTTTCGGCAAATAGGAGCCAATTCCTTTTATCCTGCTTCTTAACACAGTGAGTCCTTAAAAGGCAATACTCTTTCAATCTGATTCATTATTGCAAAGAAGCCTTCAAATGCTGCCGTGAATTCAAGCCTTCAAGATCGACCCTGCCTTCAAATTCGTCAAGAAGGTGCTTATTGACCCTGTTCCGAACAAATTCAGACGCCACTCTTATGGCGTTCTTTATGGCATTGGCGTTAGAACCACCATGACTTATAAAGCCCACACCATTGATCCCAAGGAGTGGAGCCCCGCCATATTCAGAATAGTCAACCTTCTTTTTAAATGTCTTAAAGCTTCCACGTGCCAGGAGATAACCAATTTTGGAAAGAATACTTTTCTTAAGTTCTTCCTTAAGCATTCGGCCTATAGCATCAGCCAGGCCCTCACTGGTTTTCAAGAAAATATTTCCTACAAAGCCATCACAGGTAACAACATCAACTTCACCGCTATAGATGTCTCGCCCCTCAATATATCCAACATAATTGAGATCGCTTGTTTTCAGTATGGCATGAGTCTCACGGGTGAGGTCATTCCCCTTTTCCTCTTCTTCACCATTACTTAGAAGACCTACTTTCGGCCTGTCAACACCAAGAACGTACCTGGCGTAAACCTCGCCCATAACAGCAAACTGCACTAAATGGTCGGGCTTACAATCAACATTAGCGCCAACATCAAGAACAACGGACTGACCCTTAAGGGTAGGCACAACAGTGGCAATTGCCGGCCTGTCAACACCTTTCAGCTTCCTCAAAACAAACATACCCGTTGCCATAGCAGCTCCCGAATTACCAGCACTGACAACTGCATCCGCTTCACCACACTTAACAAGATCAAAGGCAACCCTGATGGAAGAATCTTTCTTTTTCCTAAGAGCCACAGAGGGTGATTCATGCATACCCACAACTTCCGATGCATTTTTTACCGTAATAGGTAAACCATCAACGCCCCTCTTGGCCAATTCGGCTTCAAGAATCTCCCTGTCACCGACAAGAATAATGGAAACCCCATATTCTCTTGCCGCTCTCACGGCTCCATCTATTTCTACCTGAGGAGCATTGTCACTCCCCATAGCATCCAAGGCTATTTTCATAATGGGAAGAGCCTATTCCTCAGAAGCCAGCACCTTCCTGCCATTGTAAAAACCGCAGCTGGGGCAAGCCCTGTGAGACAGTCTTGGCTCCCCACACTCGGGACAATTAACAACATTAGGAGTACTTAGTGCGTGATGACTCCTTCTCTTTCTTTTTCTCTCTTTAGATATCTTTCTCTTTGGTACAGCCATATCAAACCTACTCTTATTCTTATTTTTTTATAAAACTAAATCTTCAAGTCCTTAAGGACGGAAAACCTCTCATCTACATCATCACGGGAACAACCACACGCCCCTTTATTCAGATTAGTCCCGCAAACAGAACAAAGCCCTTTACAATCATCATGACAAATTGGATTAAAAGGAACGATCAGGGAGATTTCTTCATCGAGGATCTCTTTGACATCTACCTTCTCACCATCATAGTAATCCCTGTCATCATCAGAGTCGACACCTTCAAGCTCAACATTTTCGGGATAAAGAACAAGCCTGTTCGATCCGCGAAGGGGATAGTCGAACCTGTCAAGACATCGTGAGCAAACAACCCGGACAGAGCCTTCAACCTGAACATCAAGAAAAAGAGTTCCCTCTTTTTTTGAGATATCAAAAACACCACTAACAGGCGTTTCAAACTCAAGGACATGGTCAAAATCTTCACCCATAAAGCGATTCAGATCATCGCCGTTTTCCTCCAGCTCAACATGAAGACAGCCTTCTTCAGGTATCTCTTCAAAGGTAATTTTCAAAGATGCCCCTCCTGAACGAAAGAGTAATTATTAAAAATTGGACCCTTAAAAGTCAAGCAAAATATTCTTGCCAGCTAGCTCTTATCTTCCCTTCCTGCTTCATTTTTACCGAGAAAAGGAGTAAGAAGATCAATGGGGATAGGAAATAAAACAGTCGAGTTGTTTTCGGCGGCTACTTCGGAAAGAGTTTGCAGGTATCTAAGCTGTAACGCTTTGGGGTTTTTATCTATTATGGCGGCAGCTTCCGAGAGCTTATGCGAGGCCTGCAATTCGCCTTCGGCATGAATAATTTTAGCGCGTCTCTCCCTTTCAGCTTCAGCCTGTTTAGCCATGGAACGTTGCATCTCCAGGGGCAAATCAATATGCTTTACCTCAACAGTCGACACCTTAACCCCCCATGGATCAGTCATTTTATCGAGGATTTCCTGCAGTTTTTTATTTATTGCTTCTCTTTCAGCCAAAAGTTCATCGAGTTCGGCTTCTCCACAGACACTTCTGAGCGTAGTCTGGGCCAGCTGGGATGTGGCATAAAGAAAATCTTCCACCTCAATAATTGCCTGAGTAGGTTTGATAACCCTGAAATAGATAACGGCGTTAACTTTAATAGATACATTATCCCGGGTAATCACATCCTGGCCGGGAACATCCATGGTAACTGTCCTCAGATCTACCTTAACCATCCGGTCTATAAAAGGAATTATCCAGCGAAGACCTGGTCCCTTGGTATTTGAAAGACGACCAAGTCTAAAAATGACACCACGTTCATATTCATTTAATATCCTGATACCAAGGATAATAAAGACAATTATCACAATAAAAGGCATTGCCATAAACTGTGCTGCCATCATAAACCTCCTGCAATTAATTAAGGGTATAGTTATTTGATAGCAGATAAACCGCTAATCTGCAAGCATTTGAAAGAAAAGGTTGAGTAAGAAAGAATTAAAAATCAATAAGGGCAGGGTTGAAGAGCTCAAATATGACGCCATAAAGGCCACTATCTGTGGTGAGGCGATAGTAACGGGCCCATAGATCGCTGTCAGAATCAATAGAGAGTCGCTCTGCAATTTGCGGGCTATTCACTATACCGATACGACATTCATCTCTCAGCGTTTTAACCTTATTATCCCTGAGCATTCTACCCAAGGGCTGGCTCACTTCCTGGATGGACCTGAGCGAATAAGTCTCATTATTTGAAAGTAGGACTGAGTGGGCATAAATAAGAGGATCCTTTCCATCAGTAAGCCAGGCTTCCCGAGCAAGGGCCTCACGACCGTCACTCTCTACAATATTGAGATCTCCCACCGAAGCAATCAGTTCCTGCCTTTCAATAGACATGGAAACCTTTGAAAGAAGAAGAGATTCCAGCATCTGTGTCATTGAACCATCGGAAGTTAAAAGCATTCTCGCTACAGGTGAAAGAGGATTGGTAAGATGATGATCGGCAAACTCCTTAAGATCAAACCAGGCATTTTGGAGAGGTTTTATGTGGTATAAAAAATTACTTTTTTCAATGTAGTTAAGCACGGCGCCTTTTCCCCTCAATACTAAGCATAGTAATTGGGTAATCTATCTCATAGTTAACTTTTTAGTCAAGAACAAAACCCGGAAAAGATATCAATTTTAACGCACATATGTGATGGCATTCCTTCTGTCATCGAAGTCGTAAGGACAGAAAAGAGCAGGGCTGTAAAGCCTTGCGAATATTGATTAAATTGACATTTCAACCGCTCTCTGCTACTATCGTGAAAAAAATTAACAAGGAATAATTTGGAAAAAATTGCAATGGTCAGCCTTGGATGCCCAAAAAACAGGGTTGACTCAGAAGTCATATTGGGACTGCTCGGTGACAAAGGCTACGAACTGACAGAAAACCCCGGCGCCTCAGAAATCATCATTATAAATACCTGCACATTCATTCAAAAAGCGACTGAAGAATCAATTGATGCAATTCTGGAATATGCTTCCTATAAAAAATCGGGCAAATGCCGCCTCCTCGTTGTAGCCGGATGCCTGACACAGCGCTATCAGGAAGACCTAAAAGAGGAACTTCCCGAAGTCGATCTTTTTGTCGGAACAGGGGAATACCAGCGTATTGCCGATCTTGTTCTGGAGACAAAGAAAGGTGAAACCGTTGTTGCAACAGGCATTCCCGAGTACATCCATGACCACACAACACCAAGGATTTCAACAACCCCTTTCTACTCGTCTTATATCAAAATTGCTGAAGGTTGTTCCAATCCCTGCACTTTCTGTATTATCCCCAGACTAAGGGGTGATTTTAGAAGCCGTGATGAATCGTCTATTGTGCAGGAGATAAAAAACTTTGCCTTAAAAGGTGTGAAGGAGTTCAACGTCGTCGCCCAGGATACGACGGCCTATGGCAGGGACTTGCCGGCGCCGACAACACTCAAAAAACTCCTTGAAAAAATATCTGCCGTTGATGAGGTGAACTGGATAAGGCTCCTTTATTGCTACCCGACCCTCTTAAACAAGGAACTGGTCAACTTCATTGCAAAGGAAGAAAAGATAGTCAACTATATTGACCTGCCGCTCCAGCATATTGACGACAAGGTACTCAAGGGCATGAAGCGGGGGACAAGGGAAAAGATGATCCGCGACCTAGTGGCCCGCCTGAGATCGGCTATTCCCGATGTGACATTGAGAAGCGCCTTTATTGTCGGTTTTCCCGGTGAGGGAGAAAAGGAATTTGAAAACCTGCTATCCTTTATAGAAGAAACCAGGTTTGATCACCTCGGCGTCTTTACCTACTCCAGGGAAGAAGGAACGGTTGCCGGAACCCTGCCCGACCAGGTGGATGAAGAAGTAAAAGAGGAACGCTACAACCGGATCATGGAACTTCAGCAGCGCATATCTCTTGAAAAAAACAGGGCACATGTGGGCAAAAAAACTAAAGTGCTCATTGAAGGATTAAGTGAGGAAACAGACCTTCTGCTTCAGGGAAGAGCCGCTTTTCAGGCACCTGAGATCGATGGAATTACCTATATTAACGAGGGGACAGCCTCTGCCGGGGAAATCAGGGAGGTACTTATTACGGAAGCCCACCCCTATGATCTGGTTGGGAAATTAATTGACTAGGGTATCTCTAATAATTGCACGCCCACAAGCTCAGTGCGAAGGGACTTTCTTTTAAATCAATAGATTATCCGTTCGTGCTGAGTTTATCAAAGTATGAACGGATAATTTTAGCGGTTGCATAATGTCTTTAAAGAAGGAAAAGAGATGAAAAACGAATCTATCACCGTCGCTATTACTGGCGCAAGCGGCTCCATATACGCCATCAGGCTCATCGATGCCCTTCTTAATGCTAAAAAGAAAGTAAACCTCATCATCACCGAGGCCGGTTTTTTAGTTATCAATGAAGAGATGGGGTTCAACTGGAAGGGCAAGAGCAACATGGTAACGGAAAAGATCAGGGAATACTTTCGGGCCGAAGAAGAACTCGTCTATTACGATAATTCCAACTTTTATTCCCCTCTTGCCAGCGGTTCTTCAGGCCGTGGAACCATGATTATCTGCCCCTGCTCCATGGGTACACTGGGTCGCATCACCAGCGGCATTTCAGGCAACCTGCTGGAAAGGGCGGCAGATGTGACTTTAAAGGAACGGGGCAACCTGATTATTGTTCCCCGCGAAACACCGCTCAACGATATTCATCTTGAAAACATGCTCAAACTTTCCCGTATGGATGCCCGCATCGTTCCCGCCATGCCCGCCTTTTACCAGAAGCCCGACACCATGGAAGACCTTGTTGACTTTGTCGTAGGAAAGGTACTCGACCAGGCAGGAGTGGAGCATGAACTTTTCAAACGCTGGGGCAGTTGAAATTCTTCACAATGATTAAAACCTCTCAAAGCATATTACCTGTAAGCACTAGCGATGCTACAGTAGTTAATTTTTGTTATTATAGTTATATTTCCATAACATTTCATACCTGTTTTTTCTAGTTTTCACGATCCTAAATATCGTTGAAGAGCTGCAGGTAAAATGTAGCTTATTGATCAAAAGTTTAATATTCGAATTAAGGAGGAATACAAAAGGGAGTAGAAATCCTGTTTTAAATATCACTGCGAAAGTTTAGCACTCTCTTCCACAACGGTAATGGTGCCAAACATCTTAAATCCTGTATGAGGAATACAGGAATACTCAAATTCCCCTGATTTATCAAACTTGAGAGTCGCCGTTTTCCCGTGTCTTACTTTTTTAAAGCGCTTAGTAGTGAGAAGGTTGTGAAGCTCTTCGTCGAAAAAAGTTATGGCATGACTGCTTTCGTCCCTATTTTCCCAAATAATGGTATCCCCTTTTTTAATGGTCAGATATTCAGGTTTGAACTTCATATCAATCATTTCAATGCGGTGAGTTTCAGCCGGTAAAGATGACTTTAAAAATAATAACAGGCAAATAATAGTTAAAGCCCATACTTTCATACTCTTTAATACTCCCTCAAATGTTGTGATTCACATTGTTATAAATTATCACTCAATGTTTCCGAATTTTCAACCTCTTATTTTTGACCTATATGTAAAACTATCCTCACAAATTGTCACTTATACCACATATCGCTTTTTACTAAAATAAACTATCCCCTTTCCTTGTCACCCCATTATCAGTGTAAACCTCTTTCATCTGGACAAAGAGATGCTTATAAAATATCCTCTGCAGAAAAGAAAACTTCATGGAGGAAAAAAAGGATGACAAATAAAGAAGTCAGCCGAAAAAAGCTGGAGGAAATAACAAAGGTCATACTCGATTTAAATTCACCTCCCGGTATTCTTCTAAATGCCTGCCATGACATGTATGCCCTCTTCGGGTCCATAACCGGTGTCGGTGAAGCATCGGAAGAAAGCATAGACCAAAATGACATTTTCCTTGAAAGCGGCAAGGCCCTTGCTCCTATTGATGCGGCCCGCTGTGTCAACGACATGGCGCGGACTTCGAATTACCTGAGAGGTTTAAAAGAGGGAATTAGCGAAGCAATTAAACGCTTTCCTCATGAACCTGTGAAGGTCCTCTATGCAGGCTGTGGCCCTTACGCTACGCTGGCTGTCCCCCTTATGACCTGCTTTTCACAAGATGATGTGAAGTTCACTCTAATGGATATAAATGAACGATCACTGAACACGGCAAGAGCGCTCATAAAAACCTTTGGCTTCCATAATTTTATCGACGATTTTCTCCTTTGTGATGCGGTGACCTACCAACACCCTGAGGACAAACCCATTCATGTTATCGTCACGGAAACCATGCAGCGCGCATTCGATAAAGAGCCCCAGGTGGCGCTTACGCTAAACCTTGCCTCTCAGCTTGAAAAAGAGGGTATCTTTATCCCTCAAGGCGTCGAAATCAAGGTCTGTCTGGCAAATTTTGGATGCGAACACAAGCTATACCCGGCAGGGACAGAAATACCGGAAGAAGACCTCAAAGACCCGGCAAGAAACAGGAAACGACTTCCCCTTGGCCCTGTTCTCAATTTCACTGCTGAAAGCGCAATGGCACTTGCAAAAAAAATAGAAAAAAACATTGAAGGAATACCCGCTTTTCCACCAATTAAAATAGAGATTCCAGAAATTATTGACGATGATTTTGACACCATCATGCTCTTAACTCACATAGAGGTTTTCAACAAGCATGGCCTGAAGGATTATGACTCTGGCCTTACCCAGCCATTTGTCTTACATGATCTTGGCAAACCCAAAAGAGGAAGTACCCTCGAATTCAGATATGTATTGGGCGAAAGACCGGGGTATGAGTGGAGGGTAATTTAAAAAGATTTGAAGGATTAAATAAAAGTCCCCGACGCAAGCAGTGAGGAATGCACCCGCCAGAGGTCCAACCCTCTCCCCCTCCACTCTTTCCCTTTTCTCTTTCTTAACGCATACTCGACAAATTTGCAAAGGCCTCGATTTTATGCTAGACATTTTCTTAGGTGAAGAAATCATTACAGGCGAGTAACGGACAGTTGCCATTAAGTTAAATAATAATAAAATACAGGGGGAGAGAGATGCGCCATCATAGCAAGAAAACCGCCATGAGTCCCGTCAACGTGAACAAACTTTCATTAAAGATAATCCTGTCTTTAACATTGGTGCTCACAATGATACTGACCGATAAATCTGTACCGGCACAGGCGTCCCAGGCTGAAATGACAGAAGTCGAAAGAGTCGCCCTTATGGAGGAGCATTATACTGCGGCCATACTAGGCCATGATGCCCTCATCCAGGGTGATCTCAAAATGCTTCGTAGCCAGCTTTCCAGGATCGCCAAACAGGAGCTTCCACCTTCTGCCCCTCAAAGCTGGAAACCACACCATAGCAAGCTCCACAAGGCCGCCAGTAATGCAGACAAAATTTCAGATCTGGAGACGGCAGCCTCCGTAATAGCTGACATTGCCGAGGCCTGTGGTTCCTGTCATGCTGCCCTAAAAGCAAAGTATATGTATTATTGGCCATCACCTCCCGATGAAGACGAAAAGCATAAAACAACAATGCACACCCACCAGTGGGCAACGGAACGATTATGGGAAGGTGTGACGGCTCCTTTTAAACCGGCCTGGGATCGTGGAGCATCAGCACTGGCTGAGGTTCAGATCTTTGGAGGTGACAACGAGAAAGTCAAAAGCAGCCTTCGCAAGCTTGAGACTGATCTTCGGGAAATAGGCCGTACGGCAAACACAACGGCCGGCCTTCATAAGCAGGCGAAGGTTTACGGACAATTACTTACTACCTGTGCTCAGTGTCATAAGGAAGCCGGGATTACTATTAAACCGGCTAAAGAGCTTCCGCCCTGGCAGAAGTAAGTATCAATAGAACTACCTTTCCAAAATAAAAAGGAGGTTACCGCTTTTTATAAAAGTTACGGAAAAGTCTTTAAAGATTGAAAATTGGAAAAAAAGAAAGATGTCTTTAAAAAAAGGGAAAGAATTTTCACCTGAATAACAATGTAATGGGCCTCAAAACTTTGCCTCCTTCCACGCTACATGGATAGAGTAAAGTTATGCCGCATTTTTTCTATACCAGCTTCTAAATGCTTCCAATGTTCGATATCCGACATGCCCCAGGGGTTGCAGAAATTGTTTGTCAACATTTTCGATATCCGACACGGCTTCTGCCCTCAATTTTTCATTGTAGGCTTCTTGAAATGCGATGACAGCATTCCTTGTAGGGATCTGTGAACCGTCAATTTCTCCATGGTAAAAGCCTAACTCCAGTAAAATTTCTTGCAGAAGTTTATAGGTATCTCTCCTGTTATTACCATCATAATGGGTGGAAATAGCCTTTCCATATTGAGGTATACGCATTTCGAGAAGTAACAATTTAAAGGAAATATTTTCCTTAAGCTTTATATAATCACTTTCATTTTTTATAAGCTTACCTATCCTGGATATAGCCTCTTTACCGGAAGCAACCGTACCAATTATCTGACCAATATCCTCAAGAGATATGGATTCCTGTACTCTTTTTTCACATTGGACAAAGTCCACTCTTGCAGGCCGCTTGGCAAGCTCATTTAACCGATTGGTCAACGCCTTTTCCTGTACTTCAAAATCTTTTACTTTTTCCTCGAGCTCAACTATTTTCTGATCCTGGCCATTGGGAGCACTAAAGGACATATCTTTTAAACTCACAGAGCCGCCACGGGACATAGTAAAGGAAATTACCAGCGTCAGAGCAAGCAATACTGCTATCAACACGATGGTCAGCAAACGTGGAGTTAACTTTTTTATAATTTCTGAAAGGGCACTTTCAGAAGAATTACCTGGTTCCATCTTTTTTTCCTTTTTCTTTAGTTAGCTGAAAACATCCTGTTTCTGCCCCATTAAAAGAACACCTAAAGAATTATTGCCATATACATAACGCACTATTTTCCATTTGTAAATAAATTTAAGGTATTTTCACAGCAAACTGTACGGTAAAGCGATAAACTTATTGGAAACAGGGGAAGGAAAAAGCTATATAGCCACTCTGTGGAATAAAAGGAGTGTTATTAACCAGGGGAAAAATCAGGTTTTCTATCCCGACCAGATTAGGTATTATCCACTTCCGGGACAAAAGCCGGGATTCGATCCCGGGGGAGAGCGGAGGCCACCTGAATTATCGCCTGAAGTCGAAGCAGCTGGTCCATACCAACCATTTTCATCATCTGGATTGCAGAGACAAGTTCTGCCTGAGTAAATGCCGGTGCAGTAGCCACCAGGGCCTCCAGTGGATCCATCTGTCCGCTGAGTACAGGTTCAGCCAGTTGAGCCAGGCCATGTGAGGTGGGGGGATTGCCTCTGTGTGCCCGAACCGAGCCCATGGTCATAATAAACATAGCGTGGTCCGGATTCATTCCAAAGCCAAAGCCGCCGCCTCCCCCGGAACCGGGGAAGATCCCCATCGATCCCAGTTGTGCATTGACCTGCTGGTTAATCTGACTCGACATCTGTGCGGCCTGGGCCTGCTGCTGCACTGCTGCAGACTGGTGAATAAGTTCTTCAGGAATATTCTGCCAGGACCACCTCGCCATCAGTATGGCGCGGCCCGCATCCGTTGACCAGACTGTCCAAAGTTCACCAAGGTAACCCTGGAAGGGATTAGTTACTTTTGTAAATTTTTCCAAAACTTTCCCAAATATTCCAAACATTGTATACCTCCTTTTCCAATTCTAAATAGAGCATGGGAATCTGTACCCTTAACCTTCTGATCAGGAAACCGATTCTACTATAAATCATTGACTATTCATGCTTGCTTATAGGCCCCTTTGGATGAGAGAAATTTACCGACGGTTTCCCCAAGAGTAAAATCCAGACTCTGAACGTCATAAGCTTCAACACGCAATTTGCTCATAGAGGGGAAAAGGTACGCTTCTTCATCTTCCTGCTTAGCCACCCCACCATCACTTAGCACCATTTTGCTCAATGAATCGAGTTGTTCTTCAATCATGGCATATTCCTCACCCTGCTTTGGGGCAAGTGGCAGAGTCTCAACGAGAACCTTTACAGGGCCCATCATCCCGGCGGCACCACCATCACGGTGCATAAGCTGACGAATCTTTTCAGCAGTCTCGACGGTATCAGCGCCAGCAGCCAGATCTTTTTCCAGAACCGCCATTTCCCGGAGATTTTTTTCCACGGCTGCAAGGAGTGGTGCAACCCTCAGTAAGGCATCAACCGACTGCAATGCAGTATCGACGGGGTCAAGGAATTGTGGCGCCTTTACAGTAAAGCATGATCTGGCCACAAGGAAGCGCTCCTTCGCTTCCTCAAGTTGTCTCATGTCGTTGGGATCCAGTTGGCGTAAAGTGTTGCCATAATTAAAATTGTGTTTTGCCCGTTTAAATTCGTCCTTTTCTCCCCGGAGTAGTTCTTCAGCCTCTTGATAGGCTGCTTTGGCCTTGCTCAACATTTCCTTACCAAGAGCCGGTGCGAGATCGGAGAAGACACTGCCCAGGTAACGGTAGAGACGGCTCTGTTCCAGCCCTTCCATGCGGGCTGCCTTCATCTTTGACGCGATTTCCTCAAGTTCCCCGGCAGCGGCACGCATGGCACAAACATATTCATCTCCGACGCGCCGGGGCCATGCAGCATCCAGTGCACGGTCCGCATTATCCATTGCCTGCTCCCTACGCTCAATTAAATCCTGCCCCATAACATCCCCCTCCCAACATCCAATTCATAAATAGAAAAGAAATAAAGCACCACTTGACATGATCGACAAATAAACAGGAACCCTTCAGAATATTCCCCCTAATTCATTTCAAATAAAAAAAACCCGCAACCTGATTCATCAGGTGCGGGTTTTCAGTAACATTTATATTTTTCATGATTCCCCATATCATCATCCCCCTGCCGTTACGACTTATTTATCAAGGTTAGTGTTTATATACAAGAAAAAAGTGAACAGGTTATTTGTTGATTTGACAGGATACAGAATTCCAGGATTTCACCTCTCTCAAGAAGCAGCAAAACCAGCAATTACCTTCATAATATCCGCCTTTTTAACAGGTTTACTCACATGTCCCGTGCATCCGGCTTTAATGCATTTCTCTCTCTGTTCCTTGTAGGCATGGGCTGTCAGGGAGACGATAGGTGTTGTCTTTTTATGATTCTCTTTCTCCCACTTCCTTATTTTACCCACAGCGGTCAGTCCATCCATAACGGGCATCTGAATATCCATGAAAACAAGGTCGTAACTACCGCTCATAAATTTATCAAGCCCCTCTTTTCCATTTTCTGCCAGTTCGAGGGAATGGGCACTTTTCTTGAGGTACGATGCGATGAGAAAACGGATATCTTCTGAATCTTCAACGAGGAGAATATTGAGTGTTTTATCAGAGTTTTCTGTACTCTTTTCAGCCTCTTCTCGCTTTTCCTGAGGCGCCTCTTTTGCTTCTTTTGCAAGTGGTATAGTAAAGCAAAAGGTGCTCCCCTTTCCTTTTTCGCTCTCTACCCAGATGCGGCCTTTCATCGCTTCTACGATTCCCCTTGAAATGGCAAGACCAAGCCCGGCGCCACCATAGAGCCTCGTGGCAGAGTAATCAACCTGGGAGAAGGCATCAAAAATATTATCAAGTTTTTCCCGCTCTATTCCTGGACCCGTATCGGAGATAGCAAAAAGCAGTTCCCGATCCCCTTCTTCCTGAGGTTTAACTGAAATTTCCACCTCACCGTCTGAGGTAAACTTGACGGCATTACCTGCCATATTGATGATCAGTTGCTGCAGGCGCTTTGGATCACCGATGACAATTTCCGGTATTGAGGGAGCGATCTGGAATGAAAGTTTATTGTTCGTCTTCTTTGCAGAAACGGCAAGGATTGTTAGGGTCTTTTCCATAAGGTCCGAAAGATTGAAGGGAACATATTCAAAATTTAGGCGGCCGGCTTCAATTCTGGAAAAATCAAGAATATCATTGATGAGGTTAATCAGGTTTTCTCCGGCATTTGTTAAAACATGGACACATTCCTGTTGTTCATCTGAAAGGTCTGTTTCCTGGAGAATGTCCGTCATACCGATAATGCACTGCATAGGGGTACGGATTTCATGACTCATATTGGACAGAAATTCTCCCTTCGCCTGGTTTGCAGCGTCAGCCATCTCTTTAGCTTCCTGCAAAATCGCTTCCGACATTTTGCGTTCCGTAATATCTTCCACCATACCAATGATGGCCTTTAAATTCTTTTCGTCATCTCTAATGGCAGAAACAGCCAGATTTCCCCAGATAAGGCGGCCGTCTTTCTGATAATACCGCTTTTCCATGCTGTAATAATCCCGTTCACCATTGGCAAGTTCCTTAAAGAGATACCAGTCTGCATCCGCGTCGTCAGGGTGGGTAAATTTCATAAACTTCATCCTTGTCAGTTCTTTTCTGCTGTATCCCAGTATCTCTTCTATGGCCTTGTTTGCATCAAGAAGAGTACCATCCGGTGACAGCAAGGCTGCCCCGAAAGGCGCATATTCAAAAAGAGCCCTGAACTTACTTTCACTTTGCCTGAGACCTATTTCTGCCCTGATACGTTTCGTTACGTTTAGCAGGGTAAGAATGAGTTCCGAAACCTTTCCCCATTCATCCTTGATGGGAACGAGAGACCAATCCCAGAAGGTCACGCCCCGTTCGGGATTCTTATCATATTCAAAAGCCCTGGCCATATCATAATGGGGCTCACCGCTTTCAACAACTTTTCGGAAGATGGCTTCATTTTCTTCACCGGGGTAGAGTTTAAAATGATTTTTTCCAGGGAAAAACCCCGGTTCTTTTGAATCTGCATTAGCGTAGGCCTTGTTAACGCGGATAAAATTGAAGGATGCATCCATATAAGCGATCATTACCTGGGTATTATCAAAAATTGTTTCAAGCAGATGATGGGCATCTTCCAACTTTTTGTCAGCCAGTTTGTGGTCTGTAATATCCTGAACGGTGCCCCACATTCTAGTGACTTTTCCCTCCCGGTCTTTTTCAAGACGCACTTCTTCATGGAGATAACGAATACTGCCATCGGAACGTGTGATGCGGTAGTCAATCCGGTAGGGGAGACAAGCCTTGATTGCTTCTTCAAGTTTAGGCCTGTCTTCTTTCCATACTGCGTTCATAAATAAATCATAGTTTATTTCTGTTTTGGCGGGATCAAAGCCGAAAATTCGGTAGACTTCCTGAGACCACCAGAGGGCCTTTGTCTTCATATCATAGTCCCAGCTTCCAATATGGGCAATTTCCTGGGCCTGGGCAAGTCTTTCTTCACTATGCAATAAAGCCTTTTCAGCTCCTTTTCTTTCTGTAATATCGGAGATGATGACAGTAACATTGGAGAGACTGGTTTCAAAACCTTCGGGAACAGACCAACGGACAAGAACGTTTTTAAGATTATCCTTTGCCGTTGTTATCTCCCTTTCAAAGGTTCTCATCTTTTCGCCATTCCAGATGGCTTTTATTTCCTCTTCAAGGATAGAATAATCTGATTGGGAAAACCTTCTTTCCTGATGCCTGATTAATTCATCCCTGTTGTCGACCTGGAAGAGATCAAAGGTGGCATGGTTTACTTCTATAAGGCTGATACGCTTAGAACATTCATGCAGTAAAGCGGGGTGATCATGGAGTGCAGCATGGATATCACCATTATAGTCTTTTTTAAGTGCTAGCAGGTAAGGGGCTACCTGCGAAAAATCCTTCACAGAGATAGAGATGGGGATACTGTCAAAAAGCTTCGTCAGTTCTTCATCCTTTTTTTGATCAGGTTTATTCATTGTCTGTTCTCTGTCTGTAAATGCAAATATCTACATGGACCTTCATGTTTATTTGATGTAGAAATAAGGCGCTGGGATTCAAGTATCGACATGCCAATCAATGCGTAATCTATTGACTTGCAGGCCACTACTGATATAGTTAGAGTATAGTATAAGGGAAGATGTATTGCAGCCTGAGAAAAGGTTTTTTTATGAAAAATAAACAAAAAAGCTACTTCCACCGGGGTGGAGACCTGCCTCTCCTTGGGGCGACGATTCCTGAACATTTTTTATGGATTGTTGATAAATTTCAGGATCGCGAAGCGCTTGTCTCCATGCCACAATCCCGGCGGCTTTCATACAGGGAACTGGCCGGATCCATCGATGAACTGGCTAAAGGACTTGTGGCAATGGGTTTTTGCAAGGGAGACCGCATAGGCATCTGGGCCACCGATAATATTGAGTGGCTTTTACTTCAGATGGCGACGGCACGTATAGGTGTTATTCTCGTCAATATTAATCCCGCCTATAAATCCTCCGAACTTGCCTATGCACTGAGGCGTTCTGAAGTTCAGGGGCTTTTTCTTATTCCT
>Ga0316190_10000885_pt1 | contig 21313 bp, 28 predicted proteins | sample Eddworburrow2_MG_FD_204929 | JGI IMG/M metagenome (GOLD analysis project Ga0316190, IMG submission 204929) | Coastal sediment microbial communities from Maine, United States - Eddy worm burrow 2 | ecosystem: Environmental > Aquatic > Marine > Coastal > Sediment | place: USA: Maine | collected... | reverse complement strand
TTCCCAGAGAGTCATTGCTTGTTTAACATCTTCTTCTTTATAAATAGGTTCTAAATTATCTCTTTGGGCTTCTCTTGTTAGAACTCTCACACTATCTATAAGCATTATTTCTGTTAATTCCATGGTTGGCTTAGTTGAATAAATTTTTCCTCTAAAACCATCCTTAACTAATTTAGGTACCCTTCCAATATGATCAATATGAGCATGGGTAATAATGAGAATATCAATATCTGAAGGTTTGTAAGGAAAAGGTTCCCTATTTGAATCATCTCCAATCTTTTCTCCTTGGAATAAACCACAATCCACAAGAATTTTTTTGTCTTTGTTTTCCAAAAGGAAATTAGCTCCAGTTACTGTTCCTGTTCCTCCATAGAATGTTAATTTTAATTTTTTTGTTTCCATTACTTTAGAATTAATTTAGTAAGAAATTTAATATCTTATATTAAGTATACTATATTTCAGATTAATTATTTAATGACTATTCTTTATTTTTAAAAAGAAAATGGATTGAAGCACTAAAAGCTCCCAATATATCCACAAAAAGATCGGTGGCGGTATCAATAATAGAGTTTAATTCATTAAAAACTATTAGTTTACTCAGACTAAATTCAAAAACCTCCCATAATAAACCAATTAAACTAACGGAAATAACTGCTGTTAGGATAATATTTTTCTTATTTTTAAGAGTATGCTCCACTCTATTAGAGAAAAAGAAGAACCAAATAGAAACTAATCCAATCCAGGCTCCTCCTAAAAAGTGCATCAATATATCAAACCACCAAATACTCCAATACCAAGAAAAATAGGTCGCCAAAGCATGAAGAGTGGCAATAATTAAAATAAAGAAGAGTAAAGATGGGGGAAATTTTTTATAATTCATTGATTTTTAACTTTATTTACCTTAAATTAAATGCTATCAAAAAAATAACCCTGCAACAAGCAGAGATATTTTTTTGGTTACTACAGAAATGTTAACCTAGATAAAAACTAGGTGGGTAGTCTCAGAATTACACCAAGATGCAAAACAATTCGACTTCCCTGATGAGATAACTCAAGCTAGATAACATTTCTCAAGTAACCTACTAATAATCTTACTCCCCTAATTAAATCTTTGCAAGTAGGTAAAAAGTTAAGAATATATTTTCTGAAATAACCTTTATTCCGAGTTAATAAACCGATAATCTACTTTTTCATATTCAAATAAATCGTCTGCTTTGAAAAATCTTTTTAATTCGTCCTCTGCAGCCTCTGGTGAATCGGAAGCATGAACAATATTTGATTGAGTGCTTAAAGAAAAGTCTCCTCTAATACTCCCCGCATCAGCTTCAAAGCCTTTAGTCGGTCCAACCACTAAACGAACAGCTGAGATAGCTGAAGGTCCTGATAAAGCCATGACTACTACCGGAGCAGACTTCATATAATTCTTAATGGAATCAAAAAATGGTTTATCTTTTAAGTGAGAATAGTGATCCTCCAATAAAACATCTTCCAATTGAATCATTTTTAATCCAATAATTTTTAAACCCTTTCTTTCAAAACGGTGAATGACTTCACCTAATAAATTCCTCTGCAAAGCATCGGGTTTCATGATAATTAATGTTTTTTCGTCTTTCATTTTTTAAAATAACTTTTAATTTATAAATTGTACTTCTTCGCAATCTTCTCTTCTACTTCTGCTCGTAGTTTACCATATTTTAAATAAGATAATTCTTTAATCTTATTAATAATTTCAGGACGTCCTTGAGGAGGTTCTAATGTTTCAATATTAAATGGTTTTGAAGTTTGACCATTTATTAGAAGTTTTAAATAAGCATTGTAATTATCTATATTCATTATGTCTTTATCGCTAAAAACTGGCTCAAATTGACTTTCTAAATATTTTGCATCATCAGATCCTACTCTGAAGATCGCCATTGAACCAACATTACCGAAAACAGCATTTTTAATATCATCAGATAACTGAGCAATAAATTGGTGGGCAATATTTAAACTTAAGCGATATTTTCTAGCTTCAGATAAAATAGTAGCAATGGAAGGAGTTGTAATATTTTGAAATTCATCAATATACAAATAAAAGTTATTTAATTTTCCTCCCATTTGATTAACTCTAGACAAAGCTGCCATTAATATTTTCCCAACGATAATAAGACCAATTAAATTGGCATTAATATCTCCTAGTCTTCCTTTAGATAAATTAACTAAAAGAATTTTCTTCTCATCCATAATCTCTCTGAAGTTAAAGGCAGATTTTTCTTGAGATACAATAGGGCGCATAATTTCATTAGCTAAGAAAATATCAAACTTGCTGGTAATATATGGCACAATATTAGCTAAAGCGGCATCTCCTCCAGCCTTACCTGCTACCTCTCTCCAAAATTGAACAACCACAGGGTTTTTACAACGAGATAGTTTCATTTCTCTAAAAGCAACATCGGAAAGAACCCGGGAAACATCCAATAAAGTGTTCCCAGAGGAAGGATCTTCAATAACAAGCATTGTGGCATTCCTGAAGTATTGTTCAAACATCGGACCCATGGATTCAGGACTAGCCCCATAAAGTTTTTGAAAAATACTAAATAATTCATTAACCACGAAAGTCTTTTGCTCTGGGTATCTTTCATCATATTCAAGCATATTAAGCCCCATAGGCCTCTCTGTGTGAGCTGGATCGAAGTAAATAACATCATCTATCCTATCTTTAGGTATATTAGCTAGAATATCTTGAATATCAGAACCATGGGGGTCTATCATACAAACACCATTACCAGCTTCAATGTCTTGAACAATCATATTTTTAAGTAAAGTTGTTTTACCTGTTCCCGTCTGACCAATAACATATAAGTGTCTCATTCTATCTTCATCATTAAACCTAATTTTACTCTCCATGTGGCGGTATTTATTAACACCTAAAATGACACCTTGGTCAGGAAGACTCATTGGAGCTGGTGCGGTATTTGATTTTTCTTGTTTTAATTGATAGCTTTGAGAAATATGAGATGGGAAATGCATGACGGTTGTTAATTCTTCAACATTCAAAGGTAAACTTCTATCTATTGAGAATAACCTATATGAGAATTCATGAAAAAATTTCAAAAGTTCTTTACCTTTAATTTCTTTAAAGTTAATGCCGTTACCTTGAGCTTCTGTAAACTGATTAAAAGCAGACTGAAGGTCATTTAATATTTCATTGGTCCTAGGTTCATTGTCAGAAGAAGCAATAATTCTAATATTAGTATTTAGTATGGTTCGATTTATTTTTTTAGAAATCTGAGAAATTACCTCTTGGTCTGCCATGTCCCCCGTAGATCCTTCTTCTTTTTTTAAACCAGTACCTAAAACCATCTCTTTGGCTATTTTACCAAATGATCCTACAAAACTTTCTTGAAAATTTATAGCTTCTTTGACAGGGACACCTCTTTTAATTTTATCTAAAGCATATCCATATCTTTTAATAAAACGATCACCCGCTGGAGAAATGACAAACTGAATAGCGGCCCCCTCTCCTTTTTCTTTTAATTTACTAAAAACATTCAAAATAACTTCTAGAGGATCCTGGTCAAACTCGTCATAGGTTTTTATAGGAAAAATAGAATTAGTAGAAGCCTGACCATAAACACCAGCTGAATGCCCTTGGTCATTAAAAATATTATAATCATCTTTATTTTCAATAACCCTAGCATCAGGGTAAACAGCTAATATTTGTTTTTCAAAAAGATCTCCTTTGTCACGAGGAATCGCCGCGTAGAAAATAATCTGATCACTATCAGTAGAAAAAGCAATTTCTAGAGTGAAGTAATTACGGTCAGGTAGATTATCTTTACCATTGGAGATTGATAGCATACCAGCATAAAATTGCTCCATAACAGAAACAACTTCTTTAAAACCTTTACCATCCCCAATTGCTTCTTCTGGCAAAGTTATTTCGTAAAGCTTCATGTGTAAAGATTTAAAGATGCTTTTATTTTTATTTAAATCAATTATATCCTGGGATATGACATACTGAATTAAAAAACGATGAAAATCATCGGCAAGATGAGGATTATTTAATTTAGCAACTATTTCTAGAGCACTTTTTATTCCCCTCTCCATCAAAACCCCCAGTAATTCTTCCATTTTAACATCATGCTCTTCGGGAATTAGGTCTAAGACAATACTATCAACTTCTTTTTCTTGGAGTTGGTATTTATTTGGGGAAACCTTCTCGTCTGAGTATTCATCTATAACCTCTTTAACAACTTCTTCTTTTTTTACTTCTTGAGAAACGTTTTCTAAACTTTTTTCTTTTTCAGCTATTTGTTGACGTAAAAAAGTAATCTCTTCCTCAGGATTTTTAAATTTAAGAGTCTCTTTATTGGGGAAATTTTCCATTAGTTTTAATTATAGTTTTTTGGCTTAATATTTTCAATACTAAACCTTTGTTATGATTTCAGGGCCATTTTCAGTAATCAAAATTGTATGTTCAAAATGAGCACTTTTTTTATTATCCAATGTTCTAAAAGTAAAATCATCATCATCCAAAGTAATATCTCTCTTTCCTTTATTAAACATGGGTTCTAAGGCTAAAACCATTCCAGGTTTTAGTTTTAAGCCAGCACCCTTCTTACCAAAATTAGGGACATAGGGGTCTTCGTGAACTTTATGGCCAACTCCATGACCTCCTAATTCACGAACAACTCCATATTTATAAGGTTTAGCAACATTCTCAATAGCCTCTCCAATATCACCAATGTGAGCTCCAGCTTTAGCAGCTTTAATACCAGCCACTAATCCCTCTTGGGTGGCATTTATTAATTTTTGATCTTCAGCTGAAATAGTACCAACTGCTACAGTAACGGCAGTATCAACAAATAAACCGTGATGTGATAAACCTATATCCAATCCAACAATATCACCTTCTTTTAAAACCATATCACAAGGAATTCCGTGAACAATTTCATCATTTACAGAAACACACAGAGTTGCGGGATATTCTCTAGGAGCACCACTTGGTCTATAATTCAAAAAAGCAGGAGTATCTCCACCAGATTTAATAAGTTCTCGAGCTAAGTTATCCAACTCAATAGTTTTTATTCCTGGCTTAACAGTTTCAGCCACCTTTTTTAAGATGGCACCTAGTCTTTTGCCACCCTCTCTTAAGTATTTAATATCTTCTTCTGTTTTAATTAAAGCCATTTTTTACCTGTACCCATTTGGGTGAAAAGTTTACTAATAATCTCTTTATTAACTTCTCCAATACTTTGCTCACCATTTATAGTGATAAAATTATAATCTGAGTTATTTTTAAAGAATTCAATAGCTGGAATAACATCACTTTCAAACCAATCTAAGCGATTTTCAACATCTTCAACATCTTTATCGTCCTCTCTTCCTCTTTCTAAAAGTCTTGTTTTAGCCCATTCCCGTGGAACATCAAGATAAACAACAGTTGGTTTTTCTCTTTTATAAAATTTTAAAGCCTTATCCAAAACATGTACCTCATTCAATGATCGCGGGGTTCCATCAAAAATTAAGTATTCCTCACCATTAAATTCTTCAACCATAGCACCAGACCATAAATATATAGCTAGAAATCCTGGCTGTCTTTTTCCTTGATCATAAAGCTCTTGAGCTAATTTATGAGAGTAACTTTCACCTTTAAAGAATTTTCTAAATCTAACCCCTGTTTCTAAATAGAAAATATTATTATTGGGGTCATTTTCTTTTAAATATTGTTGTAATAAGCCAATCTGAGTTCCTTTTCCACAACCAGAATTACCAATAAAAATGTATGTTTCTTGTTCTTTCATAGTGGGTTTATTATACCAAAAACTCGGGCATTTGCCCGAGTTTTTAAAAAATAATATGTAAACAAATTTTAGTATTCTCTCATGGAAATCTGAGCATCGATTTTCTTTACCAAATCAAGAACCACGGAAACAGCAATCAGAAGGGCTGTTCCCCCAATAGCTAGAGCAGCTTGTCCTGTAATAGCCTGCATAGCTAAAGGTAAGACAGCAATCAAACCAAGGAAGCAAGCTCCTACTAACGTAATTCTGTTTAGGATCTTACTAATATGAAGTGAGGTTGATTGACCTGGGCGAACTCCTGGAATGAAAGCTCCACTTTTTTGTAAATTAGTAGCAATAGCTTCTGGGTCGAAGGTAACAGCAGTATAGAAATAAGTGAAAAGGAAAACCATAATGAAATAGAAGGAGGAATAAAATAGTCCATTTTCAAAGAAAGCTAGGATAAAGTTAGCAATAGCTTGAATAACAGAATTGTCCATGGTTACCATAAAATTAGCAATCATTTGTGGAAATAAAAGAAGTGATAGAGCAAAAATGATCGGGATAACTCCAGCTTGATTAACTCTTAATGGTAAATATGTAGAAACTCCTCCGTAGACTTTATTACCCCTAACTTTTTTAGCGTATGTAATAGGAATAGGACGCTCTGCTTCAGTTACCACAACAACTCCTGCTGTAATAGTGATAGCAGCAAAAATAAATCCTAGATACATTGGGATTTGAGAAGGATCAAATGAGAATATTAATTGATTAACAACTGTTGGTAAAGAAGCGACAATACCAGCAAAAATGATTAAAGAAACACCGTTACCAATACCATATTCTGTAATAAGTTCACCAATCCACATCAATAAAATTGACCCAGCAGCTACAATAATAACTCCTGACAATTTATCAAATGTAGTTAGTTCACCCAAAACTCCTTGTCTAGCCAAAAGTGAAATCAAACCAAAACCCTGCATTATAGCTAAAGGAATGGTTAATAGTCTTCCATATTGATTAAACTTCTTTTTACCAAGCTCTCCCTCTTCATGATAAAGAGCCTTTAACTTAGGGACCATAATAGTTAACAACTGCATAATAATAACAGCTGTAATATATGGAGCCACCCCAAGCATCACGATAGAAAGATTAGATAATCCTCCACCTGAAAAGACATTTAATAGACCAAAGAATTGATTATTAGCTAGAAACTGTTCTAACTGCAAAGTATCAATACCGGGAATAGGAATAACAGCTAAAACTCTAAATAAAGCCAAAGCAAACAGAATAAAAAGGATTTTCTTTTTTAATCCAGCATCCTTAAATAAAAGTTTGATTTTAATCCAGAAGTTTTGCATGTTTTTTTTATTTTATGGTTCCCCCTGCTTTTTTGACTTTTTCTTCACCTGTTTTAGATATCTGACATCCTGAGATTGTAATTTTTTTTGTTAAGTCCCCATTGGCTAAAATTTTAACCTTAGGAACTTTTCCCTTTTTCATTAAAAGTAATTTATTTGTAATTAAAGTGGCTGGAGTTACTTCTTCTCCGTCTTTATAAGTTTTCTCTAAAACAGCTAAATTAATAACAACTGGTTTTTCTTGGAAAGAAGAAAATTTATAACCTCTCAATTTAGGTAATTTCTTAATGATGTCTCTCATTTCTGGACGTAGTTTTCTACCGGCTCTAGATTTTTGCCCCTTCATACCCCTACCTGAAGTTTTACCACGAGCACCACCACGACCAACTTGTCGTTTTTTCTTATTTAAATTTTTTCTTTTTAGTTGATTGATTTGCATAAATCTATATTAAAATCTTAATCTTCTTTCTTTTTAGCTACTACTTTTTTATCATTATCTAACATTTTAAGAGCTTTAATTGTGGCTCTAGCATTGTTGATTTTATTTTTACTACGAGACAATACTTTAGCTCCAACATCGGTAATACCAGCTAGGTCTAAAACATTTCGAGCAGAACTTCCAGCAACTAAACCTTTTCCAGGAGCTGGCATTATCAAAATATCAGAACTACAAAATTTAGCTCTAACATCAAAAGGAATGGACATTTTTTTGGTTAATTTAACCGTAATCATGTTCTTTTTAGCATCTCTAGCTGCTTTTTCAATAGCTAAAGAAGTATCGGTTGATTTACCAACTCCAACACCAACTTTACCTTTTTTATCTCCAGCAACCATAGCAACGCTAAAACTGAATCTACGTCCTCCTGAAACAACCCTGACAACTCTTCTAATATCAATAATCTTCTGTTCAAATTCAGGTTTAGCTCGTCTTACAGGCGGTCTATTCCCTCCCCTTGATCTACCTTTAAAATTAGTACTTTTAAAAGTACCAGACCTTGGTGTAGTAGGCTTTGTTGTTGGTGTTGATGTTTTATTTTCTTTTTGATCTTTAACTGTTTCCATAATAATTAAAATTTAATACCACTAGCTCGTACTGCTTCAGCAAAAGCTTTAACTCTTCCAGCGTAGATGAAGCCACCTCTATCAAAAACAATACTTTTAATTTTTTTATCATTAGCCATTTTAGCTAGGTTAGAACCAGCTTGAGTTGCTCTTTCTGTTTTTGTTTTACCTTTTAATCCAAAATCTGATGCTGAAGCAATGGTTGCTTGTTTTTCATCGTCAATTAACTGAGCATAGATAAACTTATTAGATCTAAAGACAGACAATCTTGGAAGTTTAGCTGTTCCAATAACCCTGGATCTAATTTTTCCATGTCTTCTTTTTCTGTGTGCAATTTTAGAATTTTTAATTTTTTTCATTTTTGTAATTTAAAAATTATGCAGTTTTCTTACCTTGTTTCCTTCTAATAACCTCACCTTCATATCTGATACCTTTTCCTTTATATGGTTCTGGTTTTTTGTAAGATTTTACTTTAGAAGCAAATTGTCCAACTAACTCTTTATTAATACCAGAAACAGTTATAAGGTTCTTCTCAGCAGTAACAGTTAATCCTTCTGGAATAGCCACGACTACTGGATGAGAGAAACCTAAAGCCATTTCTAAATTACTTCCTGAAACAGAAGATTTAAAACCAACTCCTTCAACAATTAATTTCTTCTCATAATATTTATTAACTCCCTCTATCATATTAATAAGATGAGAAGCATAGGTTCCCCAAAGTGATTGAGAAAACTTATCATCTTTTACGGGAGTTAAGTTAATTTCTCCATTATCAATAACGATATTAATAACATCCTTAAAAGACCTACTTAGTTCACCTAATGGTCCTTTAACAGTAATAATATCTCCAGAACGTGTTACTTCTGTTTTTTCGGGTATTGTAATTATTTGTTTTCCTATTCTGCTCATATTACCAAATTTTAAATAAAGCTTCTCCTCCTATGTTGCTTTTTTTAGCCTCTTTCCCTGTCATTAAACCTTTTGGAGTAGATAAAACTAATAAACCATAACCTCTACGAACTGGTTGAATATCTTTAGCTCCTAAATAAACCCTACGAGACAACTTGGAAACTCTACCGACGTTAGCTATCTTTGGTTCATCGTCTTGATAAGAAATACCAACCTCAATTGTTTTATTAACTTTTTGACCTTGTTTATCAACAGAATCAATATAACCTTCTTTTAAAAGAATGTCGGCTATACTCATTTTAAATTTTGAATAAGGAAAAGAAGCTGATTTATGACCAACTGCGCCAGCATTCTTAATTCTTATTAACATGTCTGCGATAGAATCGTTCATATAATTTTTACCAAGATGATTTCCTAACACCAGGAATCATTCCTTCATTAGCTAATTCTCTAAAACAAACACGACAAAGATCAAAATCCCTCATGTAACCATGACCACGACCACATTTAAAACACCTATTCACTGCTCGTGAAGGGAATTTTGGTTTCTTTTTTGATCTAGCTATAACTGATGTTTTTGCCATATTTTAAACAATACCTTAAATTAATTTAAGGATTTTAACTGAATCCCAACCAATATCACGCTTTTTTTCTTTTGAGCCCTTTGGAGACCCAAAAGGAGAAAAGCGGATTGCACTGGGTTTAATTAAAAAAGCTCTTTTGAGCTGGAGTTATCTTATCAAATAGGTAAATATTGTCAACTCATCAAAAATGGCCCCAGGTACTACCTGGGGCCATTTTTATTTTGTAAAATTTAGTTTATTTATCTTCTTTTTTGAAGGGAATACCAATTCCGTCAAATAACGCTTCGGCTTCTTCTTTAGTCTTTGCAGTAGTAACGATGGTAATGGACATACCGAATACATCTTTAATGTCTTCATCTGCTGTCTCTGGGAAGATAGAGTGTTCTTTTAAGCCTAATGTGAGATTACCCATAGCATCAATAGATTTTTTACTGAAACCACGAAAGTCTCGTGTTCTAGGAATAGTGATATTAATTAGCTTGTCTAAGAAAGCATACATTCTCTTTCCCCTTAAAGTAACAAGAAGTCCAATAACATCACCTTCACGAAGCTTAAAAGTAGCAATAGATTTTTTAGCAGCTCTAACGGATGGTTTTTGTCCTGTTATTTTCATTAACCTTTCCGCGATAAAATCATTTCTTTTTTTATCTACCTTTACTTTAGAGCCAGTACCAACATTCACTAAAACTTTAGTAATTTTAGGTGAAGACATCTTATTAGTAAGGTTTAATTTACTTTTTAAGATATCAAATACTTTATTTTCTTTTTCTTTAACTGTTTCCATGATTAAAAATTTAATGATATTACTTAATTTCTACTCCACTTTTTTTAGCAATTCTTACTTTTTTACCTTTTACTTCTTTTTTACCAACCCTTGTTCTTTTACCGGTCTTAGGGTCAAGTATCATAACATTAGAAACATTCATTGGGGAAGCAATTTCAAGAATCTGACCTTTTTGATCTGATCTAGATGGTTTTTGATGTTTCTTTCTTATATTTAAACCTTCAACAATAACCTTGCTTGAAGTAGGGAAAGTCTTGATAACTTTACCTTCTTTACCTTTATCTTTACCGGTAACCACTATTACATTGTCTCCTTTTTTAATATTCATGTTATTTGTCTATTCTGTATTAATTTTATAGAACCTCAGGGGCTAGAGAAGCGATTTTCTGATAACCAAATTCACTGAGTTCACGAGGGATAGGACCAAAAACTCTACCTGCTTTAGGCTCTTTTTTACCTTTCTCTATGATAACAACAGCATTCTCGTCAAAACGAATATATGAACCATCTTTTCTTCGGAAAGGTTGTCTTTGTCTAATAACAACAGCATGAAGAACATCTTTCTTTTTAACGGCTTTCCTTGGTTCTGCAGTTTTTACAGACAAAACAACAAGATCTCCGATAGTAGCATATCTTTTCTTTGAGCCTCCTAACACCTTAAAGACCTTTCCGATCTTACCTCCGGAGTTATCAGCGATTTTAACTATACTTTCTGGTTGAATCATACTAATTTATTATTTAATAGCTTCTATAATTTTAAATGTCTTGTCTTTGGAAATTGGTTTGGTTTCTTCAATGACAACCTTGTCTCCAACTTTATATTTATTCTCTTCGTCGTGAGCTTTGTATTTCTTACTAGCTTTAACAAATTTACCGTATTTAGGAGATTTAACGAAACGATCAACTAAAACAACAGCTGTTTTGTCCATAGCATCAGAAACAACTACTCCCTTTCTTGTTACTTTTTTCTTAATATCTTTTTCCATATAATTGATTATTTTATTGCTCTCTAGAATTAATTTCTGTGTTAAGTTTAGCAATTTCTTTTCTTAAATTACTACCCTCTTTAACATTCTTAACCTTACTACCAGAGATTCCAAAACGAAAACCTCTCAAAGATTCTTTTTTTTCATTAAGAAGCTTTTTCAAATCTAGGTCTTTTGTGTTTTTTAAATCTTTCATAATATTAAGCAATTTCTCGACTGACCATCTTAGTCTTAACTGATAGTTTAGCTCCAGCTTTTCTAAAAGCTTCTTTAGCTACTTCCTCTGTAACACCATCAATTTCAAAAAGTATTCTACCAGGTTTTACTTGGAAAACATAGCCTTGTGGATCACCTTTACCTTTACCCATTCCCACCTCTGCAGCTTTAGCTGTATAAGGTCTGTCTGGGAAAATTCTTATCCAAATTTTACCAGTCTTACTCATAGTTCTACTGATTACTCGTCTAGCTGCCTCAATTTGATTTGAGGAGATTCTATCGCCTGTTTGAGCCTTAATACCATAAGAACCAAAAGCTAACTTAACACCACGAGTTTCAACACCTACTTTCTTAGGGTTTTTACGGGCAGTCTGCCATTTTCTAAATTTTACTTTTTTGGGAAATAACATATTAAAAATTATTTTTTGTCTTCAAAAATATCACCTTTGTATATCCAAACCTTAATACCAATGTGCCCATAACCAAGGTGAGCTCTTTCTTTAGCAAAATCAATATCCGCTCTTAATGTTTGAAGAGGAATTCTTCCTTTTTTAACTCCTTCTTTTCTTGCCATTTCTGCTCCTCCTAGTCTACCAGCTAAAGCAATTCTTATCCCTTGAACATCTCTGTTGGACATAGTCTTTTCTGCGGCCTGCTTCATAACTCTCCTGAAAGGCATTCTTTTTTCCAAACCTTCTGCTACCATCTGACTAACAATAGCGGCATTGGTTTCTGGTGAACGAACTTCGTCTATTTCTATATCTAAACCTTCTACACTTACGCCAATTCTATGAGCTTGTTTTAAAACATCTTTCTTTAATTTAACAGCTCCTTCTCCGTTTCTACCAATAATCATTCCTGGTCTTGATGTTTTGATAAGAATTTTAAATGAATTCTTACCTCTTTCCATTTCAATACCAGCAACATAAAAACCTCTTAGCTTTTTCACTAAAAACTCTCTCAATAAAACATCACCCTTAAGAAACTCTTGGTATTTACCATGTGCACCAAACCAACGAGACTTCCAGTCTCTGATGATTCCTAATCTATGTGAATATGGGTGAACGGTATGTGACATATTTAATATTTAAAATTATTTCTTGGTTTTTTTAACTGCTTTTTTAACAGTTTTTTTAGCAACTGGTTTTTTTACTGCCTTTTTAGGGGCTTTTTTAACTTCTTTTTTGGCCTCTTTAGCTTTCTTTTCTACCTTTTTGGGTGTTTTCTTTACTTCTTTTGCTTCTTCATTCAGAGTTACAACGATACGACTTGTTCTTTTGTTGATTCTAGTAGCTCTTCCTCCGTATTTTGGCATAAACCTCTTCAAAACAATCCCTTTATCAACAGTAATTTCACTAACTACTAAATTGTCTGAATCAATGGAATCATTATGTTTAGCATTAGCTAAAGCTGATTCTATAACCTTTTTTACAGGCAAAGCAGCTCTTTTACTCAAAAGACCGAGTTCTTCTACAACTCTTTTGGCGTTTTTCCCTTTAGCAAAATTAGCAACTAAGCGAACTTTACGAGGAGATTGTCTGTAATTTTTTAATACTGCTTTCATAATTATTGATCAGCTGATGCTTTAGCGGCTTTAGCTGCGGTAATTTCAGCTTCTTTCTTCTTTTGTTCTAATTCTTTCTGCATTTTACCTCCATGTTTGTAAAATTTCTTAGTTGGAGAAAATTCTCCTAGTCTGTGTCCAACCATTTCTTCATTAACTAAAACCTCTATGTGAGTTCTTCCGTTATGAACACCAAAAGTAAAAGCCACCATCTCAGGAGAGATTTGTGATCTTCTTGACCAAGTCTTAATAACCCCAGCTTCTTCTGGTTTTTTACCATCTATTTTCTTTAAAAGTCTTTCGTCCACGTAGGGACCTTTTTTAAGTGATCTTGTCATAATTTGTTTAAGGGTTACTTTACCCTGCCAGATTAACCACGGGTTAAGTGCTGGGATAAAAAGAAGCTCTCTAACAGAGCTCGACACATATACTATCAAAATGGAGGGGTTTGTCAAATGATCCTAGTGTTTACTACCTCTCCGTTTAAAACTTTTTTTAATTGCTCTGGTTTTTTACCATTAATTACGGAAATTGAGATATTTAACCCTTTATTTAATAAATCACGGATAATTTTTAGTTTATTTGCCATCCCTCCTGTTCCAATATCTGATTTATTTTCCCCACACAAAGATTCAATATATTGGTCATTAAGGTCGCTATTTTTTAATTCAGTAACACTTTTACCATCTTTTGTGACACCGTCAGAGCTTGTATTTATAATCAATTCAACTTCTCCAAATATCTCCGCACATATTTCAGCTAAAAGAGTAGCTGTTTTATCATTATCTCCAAAATCACCTCCTCTAACCAACTTTAATTCTTCATCAGTAATAAAATCATTGTCATTTACTTGGACAACCGCATTGTTGGGATTTTGATAGATATTATAAATAATACTTTTTAATGATTCTTTTGAAGCATCATTGGTGAAATCTTTGTGGGTAATAAGAGCTTGGAGAACTGTTTTGTTTGGAATAACCTTATTCCATTCCATAGACAGGTGAGGATTACCGGCGGCAGACAATACTCTTTTTCTTATAATGCCGTCTTCTATGTAGTCAAAACCATTAACAGTCTTTCCTAAGCCCACAGCTCCAGAGCTAACTATTATGATTGGCCCATCAAAATTATTTATAACTCCTCCTTGATTCTTAATGTTTACATAATCAATAGAAAAATCCCCTGATTCATTCTTTTTCACCAAAGTATTAGTACCGTATTTAATTATGGTTATTTTTTTAAGAAGCTTTTCCATTTTTAAAGACCTTTTAATTATACAGGTTTTCTTTACACTAAAAAACTGCCCGAAGACAGTTTTTTAAATTTTTATTTCTTTCTCTTTCCAACCTTTCTTCTAGAAACGATAAGGTGGTTTGAGTATTTTTTAACTTTTCTAGTTTTTTGACCCTTACCAGTAGGTTTACCCCATTTACTAACAGCCTTTCGTCTTCCTCGTCCGGCTCTACCTTCTCCACCACCATGAGGGTGATCTACGGGGTTCATGGCTGAACCTCTGACAGTTGGTCTAATACCTAACCACCTTGATCTTCCGGCTTTACCAATATTTCTTAATTTGTGTTCGTCGTTGGATACTTCACCAATAGAAGCCCAAGCGTTTTGACTTACCTTTCTAATTTCACTAGAAGGCATTTTTAAATGAGTCTGACCAGCGTCGGTAGCAATAACTTCAGCGTGATTACCAGCAGAACGAGCAATTTTAGCTCCACCGTTTGCTTGAAGTTCAACATTATATACAAAAGTACCTATTGGGATTTTATTTAGAGGTAATCTGTTTCCTGGGGTAATTTCAGCTTTTTCTGAAACGATTACTGAATCTCCTACTTTAAGAGAACTAGGAGCTAGAATATATCTTCTCTCTCCATCAGCGTAACAAATCAAAGCAATAAAACCTGATCTATAAGGATCATATTCCAAAGTTTCAATTTTTGCTGGAATATCAATTTTGTTGTATTTAAAATCAACGTCTCTGTGTGATCTTTTGTGACCACCACCTTTGTGACGTGTCGTAATTCTTCCGGCATTATTTCTACCAACACCTCTTTTACCCCCTTTGGTTAGGGATTTTTTAGGTTTAGACGCAGTCAAAGTCTTCTTATATGAGACTGTTGTCATGTGTCTTCTTGATGGAGTTGTTGGTTTATATTTTTTCATATATCAAATTAAACAAATTCTATCTTATCACCTTTTTTCAAATAAACTAGAGCTTTCTTACCTCCAGATTTAACACCTTTTTTACCTCTATAGAAAACTTTTCTATTTGGTATTTGAGTTATATTAATTCTAATTGCTGAAACTCCATAAACATCCAAGATAGCATCCTTAACATCTGTTTTAGTTGCTCTTGGACTAACTTCAAATACATAAACACCATCTCCAGCTAAGAAAGTAGCTTTCTCTGTAATCCTAGGTCTAAGAAGAACATCCCCAGCAGCTTTTCTTGCTTTGGTTTTAACTCCTTTAGACTTTGAAGAAACTGGTTTCTTTTTAATCTTTTTCTTAACGTCTTTTTCTTCTTTTTTTAGAATCTTTTTTAAGATAGCCATGATAATTATTTATCTACTTTTTTCTTATTAGTTTTACTTGAAAGAAATTCAATACTTTCTTCAGGTTTAACAATAACTAAATATTTATAATTTAAAATACTCATAGGGTTAATGTTTTTAATATCTTGAACTTCAGTATTACTAATATTACTAAAACTTTTTTTGATATTTTCATCAACATCAGCAACAGATAAATAAAGTGAATTATTTTTCTTAGTATCAACTCCTTTTATTTCAGCGATACTTCCCAAAGAACTCAATACTTCTTTAGCTTGTTGAGTTTTAATCTCTTTCAAACCAAGATCATCAACAAAAACCAAAGTACCTTGTCTTAATTTTTCAGACAAAACAGTAAACAAAGCTTTTGTTTTCATTTTTTGATTAATCTTTTGTGAATAGTTTTTCTCATTACTAGGACCATGAGTAACACCTCCACCAGCCCAAATAGGAGATCTATTGGAACCAACCCTAGCTCTACCTGTTCCTTTTTGTTTCCATGGCTTTCTACCTCCACCACGAACATCACTTCTATCTTTAACGTGGGCTACGGGAGTTCTGGCATTAGCCTGCATTGCCACCACGACTTGGTGAACTAAATCAGCATTCCAAGGTAAACCAAAAATATCTTCAGGTAATTTAACCTTTTTGGTGCTTTTTCCTTTTGAATTGTATAATTTTGCTTCCATATTTTTAGCTTCTGATTTCTACTAGAGCTCCTCTAATACCTGGAACAGCTCCTGAAATAAGAATTTGATTATTTTCTAGATCGGTTGCTAAAACCTTAAGGTTTTTAACAGTCACCCTGTCGGTTCCCATTCTACCACCCATACGAACCCCCTTGAAAACTCTTTGGGGTCCAGTTGCTCCAATTGAACCCGGAGCTCTTTCTGTATGTTTTTGCCCATGAGAACGAGGTCCACCGTGGAAACCATGCCTTTTAACAACACCTTGAAATCCTTTACCTTTACTAGTTGAGCTAACTTGAATAACATCTCCAACTTCAAAAGATGAAGCATCTATTTTATCTCCAACTTTGAAATCTTCTATGTTATCTACTCTAAACTCTTTAAGGTGTTTGAAATTTCCAAGATCTTTAAAAGTTCCTTTCTGAGCTTTGTTTATATTCTTAGCGTTCTTTTCACCAAAACCAACTACAACAGCATTGTAGCCGTCTTTTTTGTCAGCTGTTTTGATTTGAACAATAACAGCTGGACCAACTTCTAAAAGAGTAGAAGGAAAACTTTTACCTTCTTCATTAAAGAATTGAACCATATTTTGTTTTACTCCAAGAATAAACTTCATGATTATTTTAAATCAGTTAAATTATCTACATTATCTTTCAAAAATCTCTCTAACCCTACACCATTTTGACATCAATATCTACGCCCGAAGGTAAAGATAAATTAGTCAAACTATCAATAATCTGAGGTGTTGGATTTAAAATGTCTATCAGTCTTTTATAAATCCTCATTTCGAATTGCTCTCGTGCGTCTTTGTAAACGAAAGTGGATCTATTAACTGTATACTTTTTTATCTCCGTAGGAAGTGGGATTGGACCTACAACCTCTGCATCATAACGAAGAGCGGTGTCCATAATCTGCCTAACAGAACTGTCTAAAATTTTATGCTCATAGGCTCTAACCCTAATTCGGATTTTTTGAACAGCCTCTTTGCTTTTAGTAGACTTCTTTGTAGTCTTTGTAGTCTTTGCAGCTTTAGTAGACTTTGTAGTTTTTTTAGTTTTTGTTTCAGTTTTTGAGGGCATTTTTTTTAACTTAAAAAGCTTTTTAATTTAAGGTCTTTAGGCAATAACTTTAGTAACAGCTCCGGCTCCTACGGTTCTACCTCCTTCACGAATAGCAAATCTTTGTTTCTCTGCTAGAGCAACAGGACTTACTAATTTAACAGTAACAGTAACAGTATCTCCTGGCATAACCATCTCTGTTCCTTCTGGAAGAATAACATCTCCTGTTACATCAGTTGTTCTAATGTAGAACTGAGGTTTGTAACCTGTGAAGAATGGAGTATGACGTCCACCTTCTTCTTTTTTTAGAACATAGATTTGAGCTTCAAATTCAGTATGAGGAGTAATAGATCCTGGTTTAGCCAAAACCTGTCCTCTTGTAATATCTTCTTTTTTAGTACCCCTTAGAAGAATTCCGGCATTATCACCAGCTTGTCCTGAGTCTAGTGATTTGTTGAACATTTCAACACCAGTAACAGTTGTTTTTGTAGTAGGTTTTAATCCAACGATTTCAATTTCTTCTCCAACCTTAACAATACCTGTTTCAATTCTACCAGTAACAACAGTTCCTCTACCTTCAATTGAGAAAATATCTTCAACTGGCATAAGGAAAGGTTTATCTGTCTCACGTTCTGGTACTGGAATATATTCATCTAAAGCTTTAACAAGTTCAAGAACTTGTTTAACATTTTCATCATCAACACTATCAGCTTCCAGAGCTTTAAGAGCTGAACCTTTAATAACTGGTGCATTTTCACCGTCAAATTCATATTTTGTTAGAAGTTCTCTAACTTCTTCCTCAACAAGGTCAACCATATCTTGATCATCTACTTGGTCAGTTTTGTTTAAGAAAACAATGATCTTAGGAACACCAACTTGTTTTGCTAGAAGGATATGCTCTCTTGTTTGAGGCATAGCTCCATCAGTAGCAGCAACAACTAAAATAGCACCGTCCATTTGAGCGGCTCCTGTAATCATGTTTTTAATGTAATCAGCATGTCCTGGCGCATCAATGTGAGCGTAGTGACGAGTGTCTGATGAATATTCACTATGAGAAAGAGCAATAGTAATACCTCTTTCTTTTTCTTCTGGTGCGGAGTCAATATCTTTGACGTCCTTCATTTTTACATCTTTACCAGCTAAATTCAAAGAATGAAGAATAGCGGCGGTAAGTGTAGTTTTACCATGATCAACGTGGCCAATAGTACCAACGTTAACATGGGGTTTTGATCTATCAAATGCTTCTGCCATATTTTTATATTATTTTAATATTTAAAACCTAATACGTGAGAATGACTAAGTTTTAAGTACTAAAAATTATTTAATAATTTATAATTTTTAATTAGTCAATATTAACCGCCATTGATGCATTAACAAAAATGACGCTTAACGCGACACAGCAGATATAATAGCAAAACGCCATAAATAGTCAAGTTTTAAGAGAAAAATAAAGGGGAGCCTAAGCTCCCCTTATTAGATACTGGATCACCCCCCCGTTTTGTGAATAACATGCGTTTGATTGAGCCCTTGAGAGCTAAGCGTTTTCACGATGATCCTCCTTTTGTACTAAGATATCTTAAATATACAATAACCATAATAAAATGCAATAAAAAACAGCTCAGTTAAGGAGCTGTTTTTTTATTTAAAGATTAATTGTCTTTATGTCCGTGTAGCTTTAATTTCTTCAGCAATATTTTGAGGAACAGTAGCATAGTGAGAGAATTCCATAGTAAAGCTAGCCCTACCTTCAGTCATAGAACGAAGAGTAGTAATATAACCAAACATTTCTGATAGTGGAACCATAGCGTCAACCACTTTACTCATACCTCGGTCATCCATTTTTTCTATTTGACCACGCTTAGAATTAAGATTTCCTGTAACATCTCCCATAAATTGTTCTGGAGTAACTACTTCAACTTTCATAATAGGTTCAAGAATAACAGGACCAGCTCTTTTAGCTGCTTCGGAGAAAGCCATAGAAGCGGCAATCTTAAAGGCTACCTCAGATGAATCAACTTCATGATAAGAACCATCATATAGTTCACATGAAATATCTGCGAGGCCATAACCAGCAGAAACCCCTTTAGTCATACCTTCTTTAATACCTTTTTCAACTGCTGGAATATATTCCTGTGGGACAACACCCCCTTTAATACTATTGATGAATTCAAAACCTTCTTCTCTTTTAATATTTTTAGCAACTTTTTCTCCTTCTTCTATTTTTTCAAGAGGTTTGATTCTAATTTTGACATGACCATACTGACCACGACCACCTGATTGTTTAATATATTTATGTTCTGATTCAGCTTCTTTGGTAATAGTTTCTCTGTAGGCTACTTGAGGTCTACCAATAGTAGCATCAACACCAAACTCTCTCTTCATTCTATCTACAAGAATTTCTAAATGAAGTTCTCCCATACCCCAAATAACTGTTTCCATTGTTTCTGGATCAGAAGTAATTTTGAAAGATGGATCCTCAGCGGATAATCTGCTTAAAGCCATACCCATTTTTTCTTGATCAGCTTTTGTATTTGGTTCAATTTTTACAGATACAACTGGCTCTGGAAAATCAATGGAGTCTAAAATAATAGGTTTATCTTCGTCGCAAAGAGTATCTGAGGTTGTGACATCTTTAAGTCCAACAGCTGCAGCAATTTCTCCAGCAAACACCTTCTTTACTTCTTCTCTATCGTTGGAGTGCATTATTAAAATCCTACCAACTCTTTCTTTTTTACCACTTCTTGAGTTGTAAATATAAGAACCAGCTTCTAATGTTCCGGAATAAACCCTAAAGAATGTTAACTGACCAACAAATGGATCAGTCTGCATTTTAAAAGCTAGAGCAGCAAAAGGTTCATCGTCGGAAGATTTTCTTTCAATTTCTTCCTCTGTATTAGGATCAATTCCTTTGATTGGCGGAACATCAAGAGGTGATGGTAGATAATCAACAACAGCATCTAAAGCTAATTGAACTCCTTTGTTTTTAAGGGCAGAACCTGTAAATACTGGAACCAACAAGTTAGCGATAACTGCTTTTCTAGTAATTTCTTTTAATTTTTCAACGGAGATTTCTTTTCCTTCCAGATAATCATTCATTGCTCCTTCGTCATTCTCTACTATTTTTTCAACAAGTTCACCGTGATATTTTTCAGCATCAGCTTTAAGATTCTCGGGAATTTCTATTTCTTTTACCTCACTACCCATTTGCCCTTCAAAAGCAAAAGCCTTCATTGTTAGAAGATCAACAACACCTTCATGGTGTTCCTCTTCCCCTATGGGAATTTGGAATCTTACAGCATTTTTAGTTAAACGATCTAATATAGTTTGGTAAGATCTTTCAAAAGAAGCTCCTGTTCTGTCTAGTTTATTAATGAAACAAATCCTAGGAACACTATATTTATCAGCTTGTCTCCAAACTGTTTCAGATTGAGGTTCAACTCCAGCTACTCCATCAAAAACGACAAATCCTCCATCTAGAACCTTAAGGGATCTTTCTACTTCTACTGTAAAATCAACATGGCCTGGAGTATCAATAATATTAAAACGATGTTTAGCACTATCATCTGTAGCATAAGTTGGTTTCCAGAAACAAGTGGTGGCCGCGGAAGTAATAGTAATACCCCTTTCTCTTTCTTGTTCCATCCAGTCCATTACTGCTTCACCTTCGTGAACTTCACCAATTTTGTGGGACACTCCAGTATAAAACAAAACTCTCTCACTGACAGTTGTTTTACCAGCATCAATATGAGCAATAATTCCAATATTTCTGATTTT
>Ga0316190_10000883_pt1 | contig 21315 bp, 19 predicted proteins | sample Eddworburrow2_MG_FD_204929 | JGI IMG/M metagenome (GOLD analysis project Ga0316190, IMG submission 204929) | Coastal sediment microbial communities from Maine, United States - Eddy worm burrow 2 | ecosystem: Environmental > Aquatic > Marine > Coastal > Sediment | place: USA: Maine | collected... | reverse complement strand
AAATGATTCAAAGGCACTTGCTATAAGGCTGCCAACTGGGTTCACGTGGGGTCAACGACCGGCCGAGGGCGAATGGATCGGGAAAATAAGCGCCAGGGGGTGGCTGTCAAAGACATTTATATTTATCCGCTGTCTAACCGATTTGGACAAGAGTTGTTGGTTGACTAAAGGTGATCGATTATGGGTACCACCGCTGCACTTCTTAAAATTTTTTAGACAAGGCCCGCATACGACCATGGAAAGAAGATAGTAATTGGCCACAGCGCTTTTCATTACAACCCGTGTAAGCAAGAAATTTCTTGCACAAATATATCTATCTGAAAATACGTATAAATTTTTAGTGGGTCACAAATATGAATTACTGAAATAGAAGTAGTTATAAGAGAGAAAATTGTTCGTTAGGTTGACCAGAAAATACTGCAACTAAAATAAAAAACTGCACGCTATTGTTCATTGCGCTGATTTACGTGCAAAATTCAGGTGTTAAGTGAGCAGGTTTTCTATTTCTCTTAAAATGAGTAATTGCGAAAAACAAGAAGGAGATGAGTAGTTAAAGCTTGCATTGTGATTAATGTTATATAACATTTAGGATTTAATTCACAATTCAAGCTTTGACCCTTTCTCCTCTTATCAAAGATTTAGTTAAGTGGTTCCCGTCCCTTGAAGGGATAAAAGTCGACCACGCCTGGGGCGGTCCGACGGCAGGCACTCTTGATTATACGCCTTCCATCGGCGTTATGGGAGACTATAATAATATTTACTATGGCGTCGCTTATAACGAGGGGGTTCCATCCACACAAACAGGCGGCAGGATTATCACCGATTTGATGGCGGGAGAAAAAAACGAATTCACCACGCACTTTGTTGTCAATCGAAATATTCCCTACGCGGGACCAAAAGTACTGCGCTCATTCTTTGGTGGTTTGAAAAAATGCTATATGGTTAATGTAGTAAAGGCTATGGGCCATATGTGATGAGCGCCTTATCGCGATAAAGCGGGATTTTCAAAACCGAATTATCGCTGATTGTCGGTCAGCTTCGGCGCGAAGTTGTCAATAACATTCCGCGCCGCGATGGCCGCCGCACAATCTGGAGTTAAGCGAGTTCGTGAGGAAGGAGGCTCTATGAAAACATCGGTGCAGGTTTTGTCCCAGGACGAACGACATCGAGTGCATGAGGAATCACTGAACATCCTTGAAAAAACGGGGGTGCGGATTGAGACGCCCCTGGGCCGCCGGATACTGCGGGATGCAGGCGCCCAGGTTGACGACATCAACAAAATAGTCAAATTTCCCAGAGCACTGGTTGAGTCATCCCTTGAACTTGTGACCAGGGACTTCTTTTTGGGCTCACGCCGTCCCATCCCTGATCTGACCATGAATGGTGGAGGTAGTACGCTTTGCCTGGATGGCGGCGGGACGATGGTGCTGGACAGCTCAACGGGCCAGCGGCGGCCAGCCACCTATGACGATTGGGAAAAAATTACCAGGTTGGCTGATGCGCTGGATGAAATTGGGGTGTACTGGTGTCAGGTTGTTCCCAGCGACCGAGGCAAAACCCTGGGGGATACCGTTGACTACATGTGCAGGGTTTTCAGGGGATTTTCCAAACACATCCAGGATAGTCCAAAGGCCGACGAAGAAGTCCCCTGGTTCACGGAAATACTGCAGACGGTTTTCGGTTCCAAGAATGACATCAAAAAGAACCATCCCGTTTCCTGTTTGCTTTGCCCCCAATCCCCGCTTTCTATCGACAATAAATACACAGAGGCCTACCTGGCCCTCAAAGGTTGGAAGATTCCAGCGGCTATCATGCCTATGCCGTTGATGGGATGCAGCGCCCCTGGAAGCATGATCTCGACCATCATTCAGGGTAATTGCGAAGTCCTTTCTATGCTCTGCCTGCTTCAGGCAAATGAACCGGGCGTTCCCGTTATCTATGCGCCAGCCCTGGCCGTAATGAATCCTCGAACCGCGAGTCCCAGCTATGCCGCGGTGGGTTTTTCTATCATGGACATGGCTGCCACCGAAATGGCCAACTACTATGGATTGCCGTCTGAATCCTCGCCCGGCGGTTCGGACGCCCATATCCTGGATTTTCAGAACGCGTATGAAAGCGCCGCTCTGGCTATACCAACCATGCTCTCCTGGCCGGATATTGTGGTCGGCCCCGGAATGCTGGATGGATCGATGGTATCCAGCCTTGAGAAAATGCTGATAGATGTGGAAATATTCCGTCTGGCCAAATATGTACATAGGGGACTGGATACCAGGGAGGAAAGGTGGCTGACCGACGTGATTTCAAAGGTCGGACCAGGCGGCGATTATCTGTGCGAGAAATCAACTCTGGCAGCGCTGCGAAGTGATGAATGGTACATCTCAGATCTTGGATTTCATGAAGACTTTGAAAAATGGTCAGCCGGTGATCGGACCACCCTCCAGGAAGAAGCCCGGGAAGAGGTGGCTAGAATACTAAAAAAGCATGAACCCTTGCCTTTGGGCAATAATGTTGAGAGAGAACTATCGCACATCTGTAAGCGCGCCAGGGAAATAGCCTGAGTTTTATGCATGATGGCAACAGTGTAGATAAAAAAGTATTGATTAATCAGGTCATCTATGGAATTTATTATATTCATTGGCATAAATTTGTTATGCGGATTTATAAAAAAGGTGCCCTTAACCGTTGTTTGTAATGAAAACACCAAGATGAAAAGGAGAGTATGAACATGAAAACAAATTGTTTTTTCAACACAGCTATCGTCCTCTTTATCCTTTTGTTTTTCTCCCTCGGGATTCTTACGGATGCATCTGCGGCCGGTAAGTACAAGGATTATCCGGTACCGCAGGCATGCATGGACCAGGTCAAAAAAGAGGGCAGCAAGCTGTACATCTACGACTGGGCCGAATGGTGGCCGGAAGAGCTTTTTAAAAACTTTACCAAGGAATTCGGCGTCAAGATTGTCCGGGATCACTACGCCGATACCGAAGAGATGGTAACCAAGCTCAAGCTCAACCCCAATACGCCCTATGACCTTATTCTGGGAGCCGGGCCTACGGACGCTGTCCGACTTCACAAGATGAAACGGCTCAAGGAGCTGAACCACGCCTGGCTGCCCAACATGACGGCGTATTTGAAAGACGAACACAAGAACATGCCCTTCGATCCGGGCAACAAGTTCCAGTTTGTGGACTCCATTTTCTACACCACCTATACCTACAACTCCAAATACGTGGATCAAAACGACCCTCTGATGGGATCCTGGGGTCTTCTTTTTAAAGGCGAAAAGTACAAGGGTAAGATCACCATGATCGACAATGGGCAGGATACCATTGGTGCCGCTCTGAAATACCTGGGCTACTCCTGGACCAGCGATGTCAAAGAGGAACTCATGGAGGCCAAAGCCCTTCTGATGGCTCAAAAACCGATCGTGGCGGCCTACGACTCCTGGCCCAGCCGCCTGCTCAAGGACGAGGATGTGTGGATTTCCCATTTGTGGATCGGCGACGGCTGGTGGCTTTCGCGGGATAAACCTGAAATCAAGTCGGTCATACCCAAGGAAGGCACCTACTATGCGGGCAACACCGGTTTCATCCCCAAGGGCTCCCAACATACTGCGGCGGCCCATCTTTTTATCAACTACCTTTTCCGCACCGAGGTCAACGTGTTGCTGGTGGAAACCATCGGCTACCCGCCGATACACAAACACACCATGGAGTTCATGAGTGACGAGATGAAGGCTTGGCCCGGTTTCGTCGTGGACGAGGAATGGCAGCGCAAGTGTGACACCTTCAGCATGACGCTGGTCGAAGGACCGGGCAAAGAACTGCGCGATAAAATCTGGGAAGAGATTAAAAAGTAGCTTCCAGAAACACTATTATCATCGCATAACGGGAGTGCGAATGAAGGCAGGAGGGCGGCCAACCGCCCAGCATGATTTTGCACTCCCGTTATACTTACCTTTTCATTGCAAACCAAGGAGTAGGATTCCATGCCCGTATTGGATGAGGTGCCAGCCTCCCAGTCCCAGGCCAAAAAAAGGGAGAAACGCAAACTGGCCCTGGACATGACGGCCTATTTAAGCCCCATCATCATCATCGTGGTCGTCTTCGTCTTCGCCCCCCTGGCCATCATCCTGTTCTTCAGTTTCTTGAAGTCAGGGCCGTACGGCGAGATCATCTACACTTTTACCTTTGAAAATGTGGGCGCCATGCTGGGCGGCGGATACGGCAAGATCTTTCTGCAGTCGGTTTACCTTGCGTTTCAGACGAATTTCCTCTGTATTTTGTTCGGCTATCCCATTGCCTACTACATCACCAGGTTTGGGGGAAAGTGGAAAACCTTGTGGATTTTCATGATCATCGTGCCGTCATGGTCCTCTTATCTCATCCGGCTGTATGCCCTCAAAACCCTGGTGGGGACGAAAGGAACCATCAACAGCCTACTGATAAACCTGGGTATTATTTCCGAACCCATTCAGATTCTTTACACGAATTTTGCCGTCACCATGGCTCTGGTATTTGCCTGGCTGCCCTTCATGATTCTGCCCATCTATGCCGCCCTTGAAGGTCTCGACCGCTCGGTTCTGGAGGCGGCCACCGACCTGGGCGCCACGCCGTTTCGAAGATTTTTCCGGGTCACCCTGCCCTTGACCCGGGGGGGACTTCTGGCCGGCTCTATCCTCGTGTTCATCCCAACTGTCGGCGAATGGCTGGTGCCGAGCATTTTCGGCGGCTCCAAAATTATGATGGCCGGGTCTCTGGTGGCCCATAAATTCACGGCCGTGGGTAATATCCCCCAGGGCTCCAGCCTGGCCATTATGCTGGCGGCGACCCTGATCCTGATCCTATACCTCACCATTAAATGGGGCGGGAGAGAGGCGCTGGAGAAGGCCCTATGAAAAAGAAAAGAACCGCATCGAAAATCCTATGGGTATTGAGTATTCTGACCCTGATCTTCCTGTGGGCGCCGATGATATTGATCATCGTATTTTCCTTTTCCAACAACAAATACGGCTCATCCTGGGAAGGGTTTACCTTGAAATGGTATTTAAAGCTGTTCACCAACGACCAGGTCAGGGATGCCCTCATGCGCAGCCTGATCATTGCCGGTGTAACCGTGGTGATTGCCACCCTCATCGGCACAATCACGGCTTATGGGCTCTACAAGCTCAACTTTAAGGGCAAACAGTTTCTGCGGACCTCCATCCTGCTGCCCATCGTGTTTCCCTCGGTGGTTACCGGCAGCGCCCTCCTGGTTTTTTTTACACGATTTTTACACATACCCCTGGGGTATCCCAGTATCATCATTGCCCACATCGTCTTCTGTTCACCCCTGGCGGTTTTCATTATTTTGGGGCGTATGCAGCGATTTGACTGGTCCTGGGAAGAGGCGGCTCTGGACCTGGGGGCCACCCCCTTTCGAACGTTCCTGCGAGTCACGGGACCGCAACTCCTGCCGGCCATCATGGCATCGGCCATGCTGATCTTCCCCTGGTCTTTCGACGATTTCGTCATCACCTATTTTGTGGCCGGAGTCGGCAGCACTACCCTGCCCATCTATGTTTTTTCACAGCTGCGATTTGGGGCGACACCGGTGATCAACACCATCGGCACCCTTTTCGTTTCCGTTACGATGCTGGGTTTGCTGCTGGTGTATTTAATGCAGAAGAGAACTAAAACGGGTTCTTAAATAGCACCCGTGATAAATAATGAGAAGGATTGAGGGATGCAAGCATCGGATAAGGGAGAAACGATCAACGAATCGGACATCTGTCTGGAAGTGAGAGATGTCGTCAAGCGTTTTGGTGATTTGACGGCGGTGGATCATGTCAATTTACAAATCAGAGACGGCGAAATATTCTCCTTTTTGGGCCCCAGCGGCTGCGGCAAATCAACACTGTTGCGGGTTGTGGCCGGTTTGGAAAATCAGGATCAGGGCGATGTTATCATCGCCGGGCGCAATGTCAATGATTTGCCGCCCTACAAAAGAGATTGCAACACCGTCTTCCAGAATCATGCCCTCTTTCCGCATATGACAGTGACTGAAAATATCGGCTTCGGTCTAGTCGAGCGAAAACTTCCCAAGAGTGAGATTAAGGAAAAAGTGGCCGCGAAAATAGATCTTGTCAATCTGAGTGGTATGGAAAATCGACGACCGGATCAGTTGAGTGGCGGACAGAAGCAGCGTGTTGCCTTGGCCAGGTCATTGATTTTGGAACCCACCGTTCTCCTTTTGGATGAACCGCTGGCCGCTTTGGACAGGAAACTGAGAAAAGAGATGCAGATTGAATTAAAGCGGATTCAACGGGAAGTCGGCACCACCTTCCTGAATGTAACCCATGACCAGAAAGAAGCCCTGAGTGTGTCGGACAGAATCGGCATCATGAACGAGGGGGCGTTCCTGCAGATCGGGACACCGGATGAAATTTACGAGAACCCGGGTTCGATCTTCGTCGCTTCTTTCATGGGCGCCACAAATATTTTTACCGGAAATGTGGTTTCCCAAAGGGATGGCAAAATTGAACTCGAGACATCCGATGGATTAAAAATATTTGCCCCTGAACCGGAGGACCAATCCGGTGATCAGGTTTCAGGGTTTTCAGTTCATCCCGAGCTTATCAGTCTTAAGCCTGAAACGTCAGGGGAACCGCCGGCTGACCCTACCGAGCGAACCGAATTTCACGGAACAATCCATGAAGTGTTCTACCAGGGAGATTTCAGCGAGTTCACGGTGGCTCTGAAGGGGACGGATATGCTGATGACGGTGCATTTAACCCGGGGCAGGGGATATCGTTTGCAGCTGCCTGAAGGCCAAGACGTAACCATTAGCTGGGATTTTACCAACAGCAATGTCTTGCGCGGTTAAGGCATACTGATATCATTCAAATGTTAACCTCAATAACCGCCTGGATATATTTTCTTTACTCTCGATTTAGCGTCGTAGGATTCACTACCATCCATATGAGGGAGATCCTCCAGTCTAACGCGATTTGTAAGGAGAGCTTTTAACATGTGGGCCATAGACTATGACCAAAGAGATAATAATTACGGCTTCTGGCAGCCGATTTGGAGTGGGCAATCTATCACCTGGAAGCAGATAAGGAAAAAGAAAACGATAGGCCCTTAGCTGTTTTCCTGACCCGTGGTGCGAGAGTTGAAGTTCAACCCGCCGAAGGCCAGGACGTTATCGCTAGCTGGGAATGCCGCCGCAACAACGTGTTGCGAAAATAAACCCTAATCTTCACATGGAGTGCTGATGAAAAATTCAGAGAGATACAGAAATTATGTGCCGTATCCTTTCTGGGCCATGGACCAGGAGTTCTTTTTTAAGTATGCAAACGACTTAACAGGAGATGATCGCAGCCAGCTGGCTGATTTTCCCTTCAAATGGGCCTATGTGCCTCCTTGCGATAGTGCCGCCGCAGCGGAATTTTTGCGTGATATTGGCGTGGAAGCGGACAGGGTGACTGCCGAAGCTGTTGCAGAGAAATTTGAGAATATGACCTCATTCGAGCTGTTGGAGCAGGAGGGAACCGTGCAATGGGGCGGTGACATATTATATGATAATCCACCTCCGGGCTTCAGGATGATCCCTGAATGGGAACCCATGAGTGGTGTGCTGCTCAATTGGCCAACTTTATATCCACCGTTATGGGATATGTTCCGGCAGATGATTGCTGCACTGGACCATGTCACTACCTTTCTTAGAATCGGCGAAGGTTATTTTGGCGCGACCGTCCTGGCATGGCTCGATGCTTACGGCATCGACCTCGATAAAATCCGTCCGATCCCGGGCCCGATCGGTGACAGCTGGGCCAGGGATTACTCGCCGCTCTACGGGGTAAACATATATAGCGGTGAACCGGTGGCTCATAAATTCAGCTTTGCCGCTTTCTGGCCCGAATATAGAGCGAAGTATCGATCCATTGTCGAAATTGACGACAATTTTGTCCTGAAAGATGGCTTTCGGGTCTACCGATCAGAAATCAAGCTGGACGGTGGTGCTATTTTAACTGACGGCAACGGTACCTATATCATCACCCGTCGGATTCTAAGCGACAATCAAGACGTTATCAATCTGTATGCCAAACTGGAAGCCTGGCTGGGAGCTGATCGCCTGCTGGTTGTAGATGAAGAGCCCGACGATATTTTGGGACACATTAACCATTTTAAATTTATCAGTCCGCAAAAGATCATCGTGGGCCGGCCGGATAAAGAAGGTACCAAGGTACATCGTTATCTGGAAAAGATCAGCAAATTGTGCGAAAAAAGCGGATATGAGGTAATTCGCGTTCCCTTTTCAGAAGGATTTGATCATCGGCTTCCCGGCGGTGACAACACCCACACGGCACTGTATGCCAACAGCCTTTTGATGAACAAGCGCATCCTGGTGGCGACCTTCGATCAGGAGGGTCTGGAGAAATACAACGAAGATGCGCTTACAGTTTATCAACAGGCACTGCCCGACTATGAGGTAATCCCCATCGAGGCGACCATCCAGACGAATGCCGGCGGCGCCATAAACTGCAGTAGCAAGGAGATTCCGGATGCCACACGTAATTGTTGCCGCAACCCAAATGAAGTGTACACCCGATAGAGATGAAAATATTGCCAAAGCCGACGAGTTGGTCAAAAAGGCTGCCGCTAAAGGCGCGAAGATTATTTTATTGCAGGAGTTGTTTGAAACCCTGTATTTTTGTAAGACCGAAAAACCGCAGAATTTTCAACTGGCGACAGAGCTGGGGAAGAACCCCGCCGTCCTGCATTTTTCCAGACTTGCCAGAGAACTTGAGGTGGTTTTGCCTATCAGCTTTTTTGAAAAGAAAAATCAGGCTCATTATAACACGGTTGCAACTATTGATGCCGACGGCCGTGTCCTCGGCATATACAGAAAAACCCATATTCCCGATGGGCCGGGTTACGAGGAAAAATTTTACTTTAATCCCGGGAACACAGGGTTTCGTGTCTGGAAAACCCGCTATGCGAAAATCGGCATCGGCATTTGCTGGGATCAGTGGTTTCCGGAAGCGGCCCGTAGCATGATATTGCAGGGTGCGGAAATTCTCTTCTATCCCACCGCCATCGGGTCGGACCCCTTGGATCCGAAGAGGGATTCGATGGAAGCCTGGCAGATTTGCATGCGTGGTCACGCCGCTGCCAATTTTACACCGGTTGTGGCCTCCAACCGCATCGGTACAGAAAGCATCGACAATTCCAGTATTACCTTTTACGGTTCATCGTTTATCGCAGGCAGCACGGGACAGCTTCTGGCGGAAGCCGATCGATCTACCGATACGATAATCACCGCTGAACTGGACCTGGAAAGGATCAAAGCTGATAGAAGCGCATGGGGATTTTTTCGAGACAGACGGCCGGAAATGTATCAGGCTATAATGACTCTTGATGGCGATATTGATAAAAAAGATTAGTGAACTTTTTGTTATGTCTGTGCTTTATCTGTGTGAGTTTCAAATGACTGAATTGAAAACAAAAATTAAAATTCAAATTAGAGCGACAACCTGAACGGAGACAGTTGATGGAACGCGACCCCCGCTACGATATCCTATTTGAGCCGGTACAGATAGGTCCGGTTACCGCAAAAAATCGATTCTACCAGGTGCCGCACTGCACCGGCATGGGGTATATGATGCCCAAAACCCTGGCGGCTATGCGTGAGGTTAAAGCCGAGGGCGGTTGGGCTGTGGTTTGTACGGAGTACTGCTCGATACACGCGACATCGGATGACAGCCCTTATCCATACGCGACCCTTTGGGATGATGATGACATCAAAGCACAAGCCCTGATGGTGGAGAAGGTTCATCATCACGGTGCTCTGGCAGGCGTGCAACTGTGGTATGGTGGTGGTAGTATGCCCAACCTGCTGACCCGTGAGATCCCCCTTGACGTCGGCAGCTTCCCGTCAGATTTTCGCTATGATCCTATCCAAAGCCAGGCAATGGATAAAAAAGACATCCGCCAACTCCGGCGCTGGCAGGTCGATGCCGCTCGCAGGGCGATGGAGGCCGGATTTGACATTGTTTATGTGTATGCCACCCATGGTTATCTGCTCTCTCATTTTTTATCCAGAAACTTTAATCGGCGTGGCGATGAATATGGTGGATCATTAGAGAACCGGGTCAGGCTGGTTCGCGAGATGATTGAAGACACCAAAGCAGCCGTCGGTCACAAGTGTGCCGTTGCTGTGAGGTTTTCGGCCGACGGAAGCGGCGCTGGAATAATAGACAGCGAAGAGCAGCGTGACATGTTGGAGATGTTGGCGGATATGCCCGATCTGTGGGATATTAACATCGCGGATTATTCGAAAGAGATGGGCAGTTCCCGTTTTGTCAAAGAAGCAGCCCTGGAAGATTATGTTTCATTTGCAAAGAAAATAACCGAAAAGCCCGTTGTGGCGGTCGGTCGATTTACATCGCCGGACACAATGGTTCGGCAAATTAAATCAGGTTTGTTGGATTTTATTGGTTCTGCCCGACCCTCGATTGCCGACCCATTTTTGCCTGAAAAAATTCAAGCAGGAAGTATTAACGACATTCGCGAATGCATTGGCTGTAATATCTGTTATGCTGCCGATTCGCGTGGAGTTCCCATCCGGTGTACTCAGAATCCAACCATGGGGGAGGAATGGCGACGCAATTGGCATCCCGAAAAAATAGCGGCAAAGCAATCCGATAATATGATCCTGGTAGTCGGTGCCGGCCCGGCAGGACTGGAAGCTGCGCGTGCTCTGGGGCAGCGGGGTTATAAAGTAACACTAGCGGAGGCCACAAAAGAACTGGGCGGGCGTGTGGCAGCTGAATGCCGGCTGCCGGGCCTGAGTGAGTGGCGTCGGGTAATTGAATACCGTATCCAACAGATTAAGCGCATGCGCAACATCGATGTGTACTTGGACAGCCGCTTGACGGTCAGTGAGGTATTGGGGTTCGGTTTTACCCGTATCATCGTGGCAACCGGCTCCCGCTGGCGCCGTGACGGAGTTGCCCGCTGGCACACCTCTCCGGTCAAGGAATTTAAAAGCAAACAGATTTTTACTCCGGATGACATCTTGGCAGATAAAGAGGTCAGGGGATCGGTTGTGCTATATGATGACGATCACTATTACATGGGCGCCGAGTTGGCTGAAAAACTGAAAATAGCAGGACTGGAAGTTACTTTGGTCACACCCGCGGGGACGGTTGGAGAGTGGAGCTTTAATACCGAAGAGCAGATGCGCACCCAAAAACGCCTTTTAGATCTTGGGGTAAACATATTTACAGCCAAGGCGGTTTCCGGTTTTGACGGTGCTAGTGTCGAAATTACCTGTGTTTATACCGGAAACACCATTAATCAGTCAGCATCTTCATTGGTAACTGTAACCGCCCGCAAACCTTGCGATGAGCTCTACTGGCAACTCATCTCAGATCAGGTTGCGCTTGCCAACGCCGGTATCAACCAGGTTGAGCGTATCGGTGACTGCCGGGCACCGGGTATCATTGCCGCCGCCGTTTATGCCGGCCATCGGGTGGCGCGCGAGATGGACGCACCCGACCCGGGTGACGTTTCTTTCCGCCGTGAGAGGGTGACCGTTTAGTGGAAGGGATTAAGAGTTCAGCCACGAAGTCACAAAATAAAGGTTTCAGTGTTCAGGTTTCAGTAATAAAAAATTTCAAATAACAAAACACAAATAACAAACAAATCACAATGACCAAAATGCAAAATCCTAAACAATTGGTTTTTGATCTTATTTGAGATTTGGAATTAATTTGCCCAATTTTAAGATCAGGTGGTACTTGTAATTTGTTACTTCCAGTGTATCTGGATTTGGCATCTGCAGCTCCAATTTTGGCATTGACAACTGCCCCGCAGGGGCCGCTTTTTCCGAGCATAGTCTCGGAAAAATCTTAGTGCCTTTGTGACTAACCTTTTATAATTAAACGAATATTTAATTATTATTATTACGGATAGGGACAGAGAATGCGAACACGATTGCAGGTTTTATCCGAGGACGAAAAAAACCAGATACACGAACGGTCGCTTAAGATCTTGGCCCAAACCGGTGTGCGAGTGGACACCGTCAGAGGCCGGCAAATACTCAAAGAGGCAGGCGCTCAAGTGGATGAGAATACCCACATTGTGCGGTTCCATAAAAATCAGGTTGAAGAGGCCCTTGGACTGGCTCCTAAGAAATTTACCCTTGGCGCCCGCCGACCGGGATGGAATTTATCTTTAAATACAGGGGATTGTAGACTGCTGATGGACGGTGAAGGGCCTACGGTCATTGATCGTAAAACCGGAAAACACCGAGATTCTACTTTCCATGACTGGATGGAGGCCACCCGGCTGGCCGATGCATTGGACGACATCGGGATTTATTGGCGCATTGTCGTTGCGACCGATAAGGGTGATAGCATTCCAGATTATGTTGACTACCTTTTGGCACTTTTTCGAAATTTTTCCAAACATATTCAGGATCCTATCTATGCCAGAGAACAGGCCCCCTGGTTTCTGGAGATATTGCAAACGGTTTTCGGCCCCAAGGAGACCATTCGTCAAAACCATCCGGTATCCTATGTGCTGTGTCCACAATCGCCGCTGGTTATCGATGAAATTTATACGGATGCTTACCTGGAACTTGTCGGCTGGAACATCCCGGTAGCTATTATGCCGATGCCGCTGATGGGTGCCACGGCACCGGCAAGCCTGATTGCCACAGTTGTTACAGCTAATTGTGAAGTTCTGGCAACCCTGTGTTTGATCCAGGCCGCTGAGCCCGGCGTTCCGGTTATCTATGCACCTGTGTCGGCTCTTATGGACCCGCGCACCGGCATGTTAAAAAGCGATGCGATCGAAGGGGGTGTGCTGAGCGCCGCGACCATTGAAATGGGCCGCTATTATGGCCTGCCGGTAGAGACTTCCGGCTCAGCTACCGCCCAATTTGTTCCCAATATCCAAAGCGGTTATGAACGAGCCCTGAGCGCCATGCCTTCTATTCTTTCGTGGCCGGATATTCTGGTCGGTGCAGGATTGCTGGGAGGTGCGATGATACTCAGCCTCGAGCAGATGTTTATAGATACCGAGACGTTCCGAATGTGCAAACAGGCCCATCGAGGCATTCGTTCCGGAGATAACAAATGGTTGGATGACGTTCTTGATCAGGTTGGGCCGGGTGGCCAATTTTTGGATCAGCTCTCAACCACAACTGCGATTCATGATGGTGAATGGTATCTCAGTAAAAAGGGAATGATGGCCTCATTGGAAGAATGGGAAGCGGCCGGCAAGCGGGAACTCGTTGAAGATTCGCGGGAAAAGGTAAATCAGATTCTATCGTCACATGTGCCGCTACCGCTTGCTGAAGATATTGACCGAGAATTAGAGCGGATCAGAAAAAGAGCTGCAGAGAGCGGCTCGTAGTCTATCACATGTATTCATGAATGCGGTGAGCTTTTTATATTTTATCGTATATATGAAATTGTGTACTTAGGTGTCCGTCAAAATGGTCTAAAAATAGGGAGGTGAGAAGATGAAAACATTCGCCGATAAGGCCTACGATCTTTTACGACAGGTCCCGCAAGGCCGCGTGACAACTTATAAGGAAATCGCCCATGCCCTCGGGACCAAAGCCTACAGAGGTGTCGGACAGGCCATGAAAAGAAATCCCTATGCACCGGAGGTTCCTTGACATCGGGTCGTTGCCTCATCCGGTCGGATGGGAGGATTTCAAGGCAAGACATCGGGGATATCCATACAGAGAAAAATCAAAATGCTCAAAGCGGAGGGAATCGAGTTCAATGGCGAAAAAATTAAGAATTTTGAAAATGTTCTATTCCGGTTCTCCGTACGATAAAACTGGACAGGGCCACGTCATTTACACAGTTAATTGCAAGGATTTCTTATCTATTAGTATAAGCACTGCCCTGACGAGGTATATATCTAACTAAAGGAGTTGTGTAAATGAAAGAATGGATTTTGCCGACCGTGGGAACGTTTATCTGTTGGGGGCTGTGGAGCTTTATTCCTAAAATTACAACCAAATATATTGATCCGAGAAGTGCCATTGTTTATGAAGTTATCGGCGGCATTGTGCTTTCACTTATTGTCCTGAGCGTTACGAATTTCCGATTAGAGACGCATCCTAAGGGAATTGCTCTGGCGGGAATGGCCGGATTAGTCGGTTTTGTGGGCGCCCTCTGTTTTCTTTTTGCCGTTTCAAGAGGGCCGGTCTCCATCATAGCACCGTTGTCTGCATTGTATCCTATTTTAACTGTCGGTTTAGCCATCATTTTTTTAAACGAAACCGTCACCATCAAACAGGGAGTGGGTATTTTTTTTGCCGTCCTGGCTGTCGTTTTGGTATCTACTTAATTCTGATGTGGCCGCAAAAAGGCACAAAAAGCACAAAAATAAAATTTCATGGCTCCTAATTTCAATGGGTTACAATGAATAGAAATCGAAATTCTGACTTTTTATGAGTTCATCAATGTTGATAATCGAGCCATTCGTCCATTTTGATTGACATTGGCAGGAGTTACGGATTAAATTAACCCTAATGTTGCATCAACAAAATGGCAAAGGATAGCTGATGGTCTGTTATTTTGATCGATATCATGGTGAAAACATCAATTTGTGGATTTCTCCATTTGTGAATTCAAAGGATTGGATCAATTTTGCCATGTTGTTTACCCTTCGGGAAAGCCGGAGAACTTCAGATCCTGTGTTGTCAAGGAATCGTGGTAAACTACTACAACTTCATCCTTGACGCCTGGGCTCTGAAGCCCTCCGACTTTTGCAACGTTAGGGTTAAGAGGTCGAAAACTGGATCAATAGGTTGATATCACTGAAAAGCACTGCAGATTTGTTGTTTTTAGCAGCTGCGGGAGGATATTATGAAGTTCTTGGTATGTTATGATGAAACAAATGAGGCTAAAGAAGCGTTGAAAGTGGCCCAAGAGCACGCCAGAATCTGGAACGCAAAATTAGAAATTATCAATGCCGTTATCCGAATAGAACCGCTAAAACATTCTAAAGTTGAAAAAATGGAAATAAACCTGGCAAGACAGGTCAAAGAGATTTTAGGCAGCGATGATCCGCCTTATGAGGTGCAATTGCTGCTGACCGATCTAACCTCCGGTGAGCAACTGGTGAAATTTGCCGAAGATATGAAAATTGATCTAATATTTCTCGGAATCGTCAAAAAGTCCAAAGTTGGAAAACTTTTATTCGGCTCCACGGCCCAGTATATCATTTTGCATGCTCCCTGCCCTGTAGTGACGGTTCAAAAATAATGCGGCATTTTGAATCCGATATTTTTTTTGTCATAAAATGCAAAAAATAGAAACAAGTATCTAAATCCGGATAAACCGTAAATAACAAAATACAAGCACCAAATTACAAATAAATTCCAAATTCCAATTTCAAAATCACAAATAAGATCAAAAACCAATTGTTTGGATTTTTTGAATTTAGTACCTATTTATTGAAATCACATCATGTTTGCGCAGGATTTATAACATAGCCACATTAATATTATAGGAATGCATCGACTTATATTGAAAAGACAGAGCGAAGCGATACAATAAATCTTCAATCTTCAATTCCGGCTTGTCCGGGTTAGGTCCTTGTGATTTGTTTGATATTTGTGATTTGCTATTTGAAATTTAATAATCGCTGAAACCTGACACCTGTCTACGATCCCGTCTGAAGAGTAGCGTAAGCGCGGAAACCTGCCACCCCTTGCAGCATGTTCTCAGATAAAATTCTATAAGGATTTAAACCTTCTCATACCCTGCCTGGGAGTGATGTGCTTCAAAGGGAATGGTCAGTTCATATAAACCATTCTTTACCCGGGTATTTACCGGCAAATGGCCTTTTTCAAAAATATTCATCATCTTTTTGTTTGCCTGTAGTACCTCAGCGGTAAACCCTTTTAGCCCCCGTTCTTTTGCCAACCGTATCAGCATCTCATAGAGGGCTGTCGCGATCCCCCGCCCATGATACTTTTCATCGACAACAAAAGCCAAATCCCCATATGAGCTTTGCTCATCCTTAACAAATCTTGCTTCTGCAATAATGGTCTCCTGATCGGGCTCCCCGGTAAGTGCAACCACCGACATGACTTGACTGTAATCTATATTGACATATTCCTGCATTTTTTTATGGGGCATGATCGAAATGGGGTATAAATATCGGCGGTAGACCGTTTTTTGGGAGAATCGGTAGAAAAGACGACGCATGGCTTCTTCGTCGGAAGGCTTGATGGCCCTGAACCGGACCTTCAATCCGCCCCGGAAGGTACGCTCGGTTGCGATTTCCATGGGGTATAAGCGCGCGTTTTCGGACAAATAAATCTGATCCGAAAACAGAATTCTCTTTTTCTTGCCCTGCTCGACAAGTTTTTCGCGGTCGTCAGGGTGGGCGATATCGATCAACGCTTGAGCCCGTTCGCGGATCGTACGCCACTTCAAGTTGGCAATGCCGTATTCGGTGACGACCACATCAATCGACTCGCGCATATGAAACTGATTGCGAAGGTCGCGCATCATCACCACAATATTGGGGGCCCCTTGTGGGTTGCGGCTTGGCAAGCCGAAAACGGTGCGCCCTCCGGGAGAGATCTCTGTGCCGGTGAACAAATCCGCCCCTTGACCCGGACCAGAGGAGATGTTTCCCTTCCCCACGGAGAAAGCAACCCTGCCTAACAGGTCCACCTTGCTGGCCCGAAACACAGCCACAAAATTAGGATTACGTCCAATTTGGGTCGGGTCGAAGACCTGTTCGACACCTTGAAATTCAATCAAAGGATTACGGTCCAGCCATGCCATCAGCTCCGGTGTACCCAAAGCGTAGGAAGCAACGGATTTGCCTCTGAAAACCTCCTTGCGGTAGTTGGTCACCGCACCGCTTTTAACCAGATCCATGAAGGCGTCGGTAAAACAGGATGAATGGATACCCAGGTGCCGCTTGTGGGTCAGGTGCCGGCCCAAAGCCTCGCACAAAGGATCCGGGGTAAAGCTGAGGCAGTCTCCGTCTTCAATCACCTGGGCAATATTGGCGGCCACTTGATCGATTAATTTGTTTACAGGCCGGCGTTTGAAATAGATTGGCGGCTCCGTTGACTTCACCAACAGATCAAAATCCGAAACCGAGACGATCGTATCGCCGAAGGTGAAAGGGACCTGGGGGTTGATTTCCCCCACCACCACCGATGCCTGCTCCATGGCTTCCCGGGCGATGTCAACCGCCACCCCGAGACTGCAATATCCGGCCTCATTGGGAGGGGTGATTTGAACAAAGGCCACATCGATGGGAATTCGTTTGGATTTAATGATGCGCGGGATCTGGGAGATACGACCCGGAATCAAATCCACACTTCCCGCGACAATAAACTCACTGGCCACCCAGGTGGAAAAAAAAGTCTTAAGACGGTAGTTTTGGTAATCAAGTTTTTTTAAGGAAAGGATATCCCCGTGGCTGGTCAGTTGAATTAATTCCAGGTCATTTGTATTCGAAAGTCCCGAATCGATGAGACATTGCATCAAGGTGCGAGGTTCCGCCACACCGCTGCCAAGAAATATGGTCATACCTGGCTTGATGTGTGCGAGAACCTGCTCGGGAGAAACAACAAGATCTTCCCATTGAGTATTTCCGGGACTGCTCATCTTTTTCTTCATTCTATCGCCGTTCGAGGGTTGTGAGGTTCAGCGGTTCATTGTCAGCGGGCTCGGAACAAATGCTGATCGGTGAACTCCGATGAAAAACGCCTTTATTGTTATGCTGAATTGATTGCCGCGGTTGTTTGTTAATTATTTCGATCACAAACAATTAGAATATCAAGGTTGGCTTGGGGCAGTCAAATAAAAAGGGAATTATTAATCTCTCCTGGGCTAAATTCCCGGCAGCTTGTTGCGATAAAAGTGAGTTAAATCGCAAAAACATGATACGCCACGGCTTGCCGCGGGGAGATTTCATTTATTTTGGGAACAAAAAAAATGGTGGAAGAGCTAATTCTGAAAATTCGATATCCGTATTCAAAAAAGATATGGGATATGCTAATGTCGATCAGTCTGCCCGGTATCGATTAACCCTCAAGGTATTTGAAATTGGAAATAAAATCGGCAGCATATTAGAAATGCGGTCGATAGCCCGACATTACATGCGAAAACTGGCTAATCTTCATAAGGAGACCGTCAACCTTGGGAATTTGGATGGTTCTGATGTCGTCACCATCATTTTAGTCCGAAAGAGACAAGATGGCTCTGACGTAAAAGGATAGAATGCTGACAAAACGTTAGACTGTAAAGTTTTTTTAGAAAAATAATTTCTATGAGGTGAAGATGAATATTGTGGTTTTCGAAACCGAAACATGGGCTCAAACGGCCTGGCAGCGGATGAAAGACGATCATGAGGTAAGGCTCCTGGAAGAATTTCTGACTTCATCCAATGCGAATGAGCATGCCGACGCAAAAGTGATTTCCACCGATTTATCACGACTCGATGCCGGAATCCTGGAAAAATTTAAAAACCTGCAGCTCATCGCCACGCGGTCCACCGGTGTTGACAACATTGACCTGGCATACTGTGCGGCCCACAGGATTACGGTGTGCAATGTGCCGGATTATGCCGAGATCGCGGTGGCTGAGCATGTGTTCGCCCTGCTCTTGTCCATCAGTCGCCACCTATGCGAAGCCGTTGAGCGCACCCGGAAGGGCATATTTTCTACTGACGGACTGAAAGGGTTCGACCTTCACGGTAAAACCCTTGCAATCATAGGAACGGGAGTCATCGGACGCCGTGTAGGCAAGATAGCCCGGGGGTTTGGCATGGAAGTGGTTGCGTTTGATGTGAAACAAGACGAGCAATGGGCTGCCGCAAACGGCATCCGATACAAGTCCTTTAAAGAGGCCCTGTCGATGGCGGATGCAATTACACTTCACGTTCCGGCCACACCGGAAACGCATCAATTGATTGCCGATGATCAATTTGCCGCGATGAAAGAAGGTGCCGTCATCATTAATACAGCCCGCGGAGAGCTAATCGATATTCAGGCACTTCTTCGGGCACTTGCCAGTGGTAAGATCGCTGCCGCAGGTCTGGACGTCTTGCCGGAGGAACAGGCTTTTTTGGAAGGAGTAAAAAATCCTGCAACTCTATTTACTGGAGGCAAGAAACTTGAGACCCTGTTGGCCAATCACATCCTATTGCAGCATCCGAACGTTTGTATCACGCCGCACTGTGCTTTTTTTACCCGTGAAGCAGTTCAGCGGATCTTGGATGTAACTATGGCGAATATCGAAGCATTTGTGCGCGGGGAACCACAGAATGTAGTTGTGCCTCTGTAGAAAGGATACATCCATGATGCCAAGCCAAAAAAGCCGTAAAGAAAATCCTGAGATCGACCCTCTGCTTTTGGGAAGCGGATGGACCCCAGAGGATCTGGGCAAACCCCAGGTGCTTTTGGAAAGTGCCTATGGCGATAGCCATCCAGGCAGCAGGCATTTAAAACAATTGGTGGAGGAGGCGCGTACAGGCGTTTACAAGGTTGGCGGTAAACCGGCTGTTTATACGGTCACTGATATATGCGACGGGGTGGCCACTGGACACGACGGCATGAATTATTCCCTGGCTTCGCGTGACATTATGGCAGCCATGGTTGAAATCCACGCCCGGTCGATGCCATTTGACGCGATGATCACTTTTTCTTCTTGCGATAAATCGGTTCCGGCCCACTTGATGGCCATCGCAAGGTTAAATATCCCGGCGATTCATTTTTGCGGGGGGTCCATGATGCCGGGTCCGGGTTTCACCACAGCCATAAAGTGCTATGAGACCATGGAATTGGTGGACAAAGGGAAAATGACGCCACAGGAGAGTTTGTTTTATCAGGTGAACGCCTGTTCAACCTGCGGTGCCTGTCAGTATATGGGCACGGCCAGCACCATGCAGGTTATGGCTGAAGCCTTAGGCATGTCACTTCCCGGCAACGCCCTGATGCCGGCCTGGGCCAATATTATCGGACATTATGCCGATCTTGCCGGGCAGACGATCCTGGCCCTGCTGAAAAAAGATGTCAGGCCAAGGGAAATCCTTACTGCAAAGGCATTTGAAAACGCGCTGATGGTTCATGCTGCCATGTCAGGCTCTACCAACGCGCTGCTTCATCTGCCGGCAGTGGCCGGTCAGGCGGGTGTATCCGTTAATCCACAGGATTTTGACCGCATCCACAAGAAAATACCCGTGCTGGCCGGGCTCCAGATGACCGCTCGCTGGCCGACGCAAATACTGTGGTTTGCAGGAGGCGTTCCTGGAATCATGCGGGTTATCAAGGATTTTCTCCATCTGGATGCATTGACTGTGACCGGCAAAACCGTGGGAGACAATCTGGATGATCTTGAAAATGATGGCTTTTTTGAAAGGACTTCTCTTTATCTTGAAAATTACAAAATCAAACCGCAAGAAGTTATTTTGCCGTTGGATGCCCCATGCAATGCCGCGGGAGGATTAGCGATCCTTCACGGTAACCTGGCGCCGCAAGGCGCTGTGGTAAAGCATGCCGCCGTAGCACCGGAGATGCACTGCCATATTGGACCGGCCAAACCCTTTGATTGCGAAGAAGACGCTATTGAGGCGATCCTTGCCGGCCGCATTGTGGCGGGGGATGTCGTGATTATTCGTTATGAAGGTCCTAAAGGATCAGGCATGCCCGAGATGTTTAAGACCACGGAAATTTTATATAACCGACCCGAACTGCGGACTTCGGTGGCTTTAGTGACAGATGGTCGTTTTTCGGGGGCCACCCGGGGGCCGGCCATTGGCCATGTAACACCGGAAGCGATTTCCGGCGGCCCCATCGCTTTGGTGAGAGAGGGCGATCTGATTTCAATCGATATTCCCGCCCAAACCCTGGAGATTGTCGGTTTTGAAGGCAACCGTCAAGGACCGCAAGAAGTCGAACGGAAATTAAAGCAACGTGCGGCGACGTGGGAACCGGTTGAAATGAAAAGAGAGGGCGTTCTCGGTCTTTTTACCCGCACGGCCGGGGCCACCGATAAAGGCGCATCCATGCTAAAGGCTTAGAAGTTCTATCTAAAGTGGACAGAGCGTTGCTAACCTTTATGGAGAAACTATACGGCTTAATTTAACATCTCGGAATTTCCACAACCTGACGTAAATCACTAACAGGCAGGATATTGAACAGATATTCGGGCTAAAAAAAGGAGATGCAATCATGTCAAAACTGAAAAAACTGGAGGAGATGTTGGCCCAGAAGAAAATCAGCCGTCGTGAATTTATGAAACGTGTTACTGCACTTGGCCTGGCTGCGGCA
>Ga0316190_10000882_pt1 | contig 21321 bp, 18 predicted proteins | sample Eddworburrow2_MG_FD_204929 | JGI IMG/M metagenome (GOLD analysis project Ga0316190, IMG submission 204929) | Coastal sediment microbial communities from Maine, United States - Eddy worm burrow 2 | ecosystem: Environmental > Aquatic > Marine > Coastal > Sediment | place: USA: Maine | collected... | reverse complement strand
CCGGCCCAGATCGAATCGAAACTCAGGTTCTCGGCCAGCTTGACCTGTTCGATCAGCGAAGCCAGACGAGCCGAAGGATCATCGGCCTCGGGATGCCGCGAGTTTAGATACAAGCCCATCTTCATGGTCATCGAAGTCCTCTCTGCGGGTGCCGGAACGGTAGACGAAGACCCGCCGCCGCCGCCGTTCAGGTCGACTCAACCAGTCGTTTGATGTTGGCCAGGTCGAGAGTGGTGGGAACCGGCTGGGCCTGCCGGTCCGTTGGGCCTTGGGCAGCCGCCACCCATGTTGGTTTCGGTTTTGGCCGATGGCCAGGTGACGCCGCGGTCGTCGGCGGCTGCGACATCGCTGACGGTCGCTGTTTGCGGCGCGCCCGTTTGGTGGGCTGAACTCATGGTGGCCATGCTGTGCCGACAGTCGGCAGGCGCATGGCGCATTGGGGGACCACCATGCATTTCGCCCGACCTTCAGCACCGCGGATCGAGCCGCGGGCCGATCTGGCTGACAAGATCCGCGATCGTCAAAGGGACTCGCCGGTGAACGCGGTGAACGTCTCCGCTACGCTCGCCCGCAACAAGCCACTCAACCGTGCCTTCGGTCCGTTCGCCCAGGCCGTGTTGTTCGAGGGGGGACTGTCGCGACGCAACGTTGAGCTTGCCGTGCTGCGGATGGGTTGGAACTGCCAATCGGTCTACGAGTTCGGCCAGCACACGTTGTTCGGGCTCGACGCCGGGCTGACGTCCAGCGAGATCCATGCCGTCACTCGACCGCTGAACCAGCACCCGTGGACCGACGAGGAACGCACCGTGCTCCAGGCCGTTGACGAGCTTTACGTCGACGACTGCATCGGCGAGCGGACCTGGAACGCGGCGGCAGCGATATTCAGCGACGCTGAGATGCTCCATCTGGTAATGGCTGCCGGTTGTTACCGGCTGGTGAGCGGGGTGCTGAACTCAAGCGGGGTGCAGCTCGACGAAGGTGTGCCCGGTTGGCCAACCGCACCTGGGAGCGACGAGGTATGACGGCCACGAACTTCCCGCTTGAAGGCGTCAAGGTCCTGGATTTCACCCGGGTGCTGGCCGGGCCGTTCGCCACCCGCATCATGGCTGATCTTGGTGCCGACGTGGTGAAGGTGGAGCCGCCCGAGGGCGACTTGACCCGCACCTTTGGTCGCAAAATCGGGGGGATCTCCGGGTACTTCACCCAGCAGAACGTCGGCAAACGGTCGATCTGTGTTGATCTGAATCAGCCCGACGGTCAGGCCTTGATGAAACGCCTGGCCGCCGAGGCCGATGTGGTGGCCGAGAACTTCCGTCCCGGGGTCATGGCCGGTTTCAACCTGGGTTGGGACGACCTGAAGGCGGTGAACGCGCAGCTTGTGATGCTGTCGATCTCTGGCTTCGGCCAGGAGGGCCCCGAGCGGGGACGGGCCAGCTACGCCCCGATCATCCACGCCGAGATGGGCCTACTGGAGCGTCAACAGTTCGTTTCCGAAGCCGACCAGCCGGTGGATGTTGCCTTGTCGGTTGCCGACACCTCCACCGGCATGCACGGTCTGATCGGGGTCCTGGCCGCCTTGCACCATGCCCAACGCACCGGCGATGGCCAGCACATCGACATGGCGATGATCAATGCTTTGCTGTTCACCGACGACTACGCCCATGCCGCGCTCGACAAGGTGCCGATCCCGAAAGCAGGCGGCAGGGTATTCCAGGCAACGGGTGGACCGGTCATGTTGGCCGGTGACGAGAAGTGGCACTGGTGGGTGATGAACACGCGTGCCGGTCTGTCGGACCCCACACCCGACGGCGCCGATCTGCCGACAAAGATCGAGATGCGTCGCCAGGCGATCCAGGACTATCTTCAGTCGTTCCCCGACCGCCCGTCACTGATTGCCAAGTTGGACGAGGTCAATCTGGCATGGGGTGATGTGATCGAACATCGTGAGGTGTTCGAGAAGCAGGCTTCGATCGAGGCCCGTCAGGTCCTGACCGAAGTGGATGATCGTGACGGTGGTCGCCGTAGCGTCACCAACACTCCGTACCGGTTCTCCGATGCCGACGCCGAAGTGCGTGGCCCGGCCGCCCACCGCGGCGAACACAATCACGACGCACTTCAGGACTGGCTGGGGATCAGTGCAACCGAGATCGACGCTCTGCACGCGAACGACGTTCTCCTCGCCGACACCGCTGACGGGATTGAGCGCCCCGGCTGACGAGCTGCGCTCCGGTCACGGCGGCGGCGTTCAGCCGTCGTTGGCCGGGAAGGGCCGTGCCCACAAGGTCGGGTGAAAGGGCTACAGGCGCTTGTGACGGTGTCGTGGGTTCGGGGTGAGGCCATCCGCGTGCGCACGCCGCTCTGTTCCTAGGGTTTCCGGTTGTCTATGACTGGATTCCGAAGGGGAGCGGTGAAGTCGGACCAGAGCGCGGTATCAGCGTTTCGGCTGGTCCGTTTCTCTGGCCCGCTCCCCGAACCGTACGTGCGGCTTAGCACCGCATACGGCTCTCCACGAGTCCAGCATTCTAGGTAGCTGTGGTCGTCATCCGGTGGTCCCACGGTGTGGGGATCGCCGTCCCGCGGTAGCGGTAGCGGGTCACCGGCACTGAGCTGCAATTGAACAGTGCCACACCGTTGTGGACGGGCCCTCCGATGATCCGGTATCGCCGTCGCACATACTTCATCGTGGCCCCGCGGTGTTTTCGGCGAAGCCATCGAATCACCCGATGCCACGTGTAGTTGCTCAGGTAATCGAAGGTCGCTTTCGACACACCGTGCCGGAAGTAGGTAGTCCAACCTCGTAGAGCCGCGTTAAGTTGGCGGAGAAGGTCGGACAGTGGAATGTCTGTTCCCTGTTTGGTGATCGCTTTCACCTTGGCCATGATCGAGGTCAGCGCCTTCTTCGATGGCCAGGTGTAAACGAACCAATTGTTCGAGCCTTGTTTGGTCTGCCGCTGGATGCGGAAGCCGAGAAAGTCGAACCCCTCGTTGATGTGGACAATCGTTGTCTTATGCTCTGACAGGCGTAAGCCCATCGGAACGAGTACCGCTGCCACCTCATCCTGCAGGCCTTCAGCATCCGCTTCGGTTCCTGCAACCATGACCACAAAGTCGTCCGCGTACCTGATAATACGGTAGTTGGCGGCTCCGCAGCGACGGCGCCGGTATCGGTCGTTTGGGGTTGCCATTGCTGTCTCCCACGCCTCAACGAAATATTCGTCAAGGACAGAGAGCGCAACGTTGGCCAGCAACGGCGAAAGAATACCTCCCTGAGGTGTGCCAGTCTTCGTGCCGATCAGTCCGCCATCCTCGGTGAGGATCCCGGATTTGAGGAACGCCTTGACAAGCCCTAGAACCCGTTTGTCTCCAATCCGACCCCGCACCCGACCCATCAAGGCCGAATGCGAAATCTGATCAAAACATGCTTCGATGTCACCTTCAAGCACCCACTCGTAAGAGCGAGACCCGAAGAAGTGGATCTCAGCGATTGCGTCCTGAGCTCGACGCTTAGGACGAAAACCATACGAACATGGTTTGAAGTCCGCCTCGAAGATCGGTTCGAGGACCAGTTTCAGAGAAGCTTGCACCACCCGATCCTGCACGGTTGGAATACCCAACCGGCGCCATTTACCACCGGTCTTGGGAATCATCCGCTCCCGCACCGGGACAGGCCGGAACGTCCGAGCTTTGAGATCATCTCGCAGCCCGGCGAGAAACCGATCAGCAAAGACAACAGAGTTCGGTTTCACTCCGTCAACCCCCGCTGACCGTGCACCACGATTGCCTCGTACGCGATGCCAAGCCACCACAAGGAAACTCGGATCGGCAACAAGGTTGTACAGGTCATCAAACCGACGACCAGGGCTATCCCTAGCCCACTGATGCAGTTTGGCTTGCATACACAAGTACCCGAGACTCGGCCTCAACAAGGTCCAGCCACGGATCACCGGTATTCACCGGTGATCTCCTGCCATTGCCACAGCGTCACTGCTGACTCGCTGGGTCCCTTCCCCATGTGGACGACTTTGTCGGGTAGCCCCGGCGCATTGCTGCGCCGAGGCCCCCTCAGAACCGAGCGTGCGTTTCGTCAACGCACTCGGCTCAAGCAAGCCCCTTGGGGCGTGGGCTGTCACGTTGTCGGCAGTGGACATGGACGAGACGGGAGGTGTCCGACGGGCCGTGCTCTCGTTCGACAACAACGGATTGGACCGTCATTGCTTTACGGGTGACTCGGCACCACTGTTCCCACTCTTGCGGGTTCTGTGGTGGCGTGTCAGCGGCCAGCAGTAGCTCGGTGCAGGTGTGGCAACGGCCGTTCTGGGCTTTGAGGAGGCGTAGAACGATGTTGTTCACCGGCAGAGATGGTGCGTGTCGCCGCTCAGCCCAGTAGCTGGTCAGGGTCGGGTCATCGATTGACGATGTCCCGGCGACCATCTGGTGCCGGACGATTTTGGTCCAGGAAAACTTGGTGAGGTAGGCGCCGCTGGTGCGGTCGCCGAACACCCACCGGGCTTGTCTGAACCGGTTGAACTGGCCGAAGTACTGGTTGACAATCCAGTTTCTTGACTTGTTCTGGTGGCTGGATTTCGCCCACTTGTAGGTGAGTTTCCACATGTAGTCATCGAGCGACGAGAACGCTTCGCTTGACACCACCGTCCGGTAGTAGGCCGACCAGCCCCGTATGATCGGGTTGATCTTGCGGATGACTGCCAAGGCGTTGGCTCCTCGCAGAGCCCTCATCTCGGATCTCAGCCGTTCCCGGACCCGTTTCATCGCCGTTGGGCTTGGTTTGATCAACAGCTTGTTGTCGTAGCGGCGGACGTTGAACCCAACAAAGTCGAATCCCGTGTCGATATCAACGACTCGGGTCTTGTCCTCGTTGAAGCTCAACCCTCGTGGCCGCAGCCAATCTTCAAGCTGTGCTTTGATCCCGAATGCCTGGTCACGGGAGTGACACAGGCAGACAAGATCATCGGCGTATCTCACCAAGACCGGAGAGTTCGCTCGGGACTCGGCATGAGTTGTGTCGAGTTTCCGGTAGCGGACCCCGGCGGCTTGTTCCATGCCATGCAACGCAATGTTCAACAACAACGGGCTGATCACCCCACCCTGTGGAGTTCCCTCCACCGACGGGACGAACCGGCCGGCGTCAACTGTCCCGGCTTTGAGCCACTCGGCGATTCGTTCCCTGGCTGGGAACGTGCCGAGAACCTCAAGTAGACGGTCATGGTCGATCCGGTCAAACGCCGCTGTCAGATCAGCGTCAAGAACCCATCGGCGTTGAGGGTTGGGACCCTTCAACGTCAGATAGATCGCTGCGATAGCGTCCTGACAGCCACGACCCGGACGAAAGCCATACGACTTAGGTTCGAATCGTGCCTCCCACTCAGGTTCCAACGCGTTGAGTACCCGCGCTTGGAGTACCCGGTCGACAATGACCGGGATGCCGAGTGGTCGTTGTTTCCCGTTGGCCTTCGGGATGAACACCCGTTTGACCGGCAGAGCCTGCCAGCCACTGCTCTGACGGTGAATCCACACCGCCAAAGCCGTTTTGGCCCAAGGTGTCACGATCGACACCCCGTCAACCCCAGCGGTCAAACGTCCAGCATTAAGCTCGGTCACTCGCCGCACACCCATCAAGGTGTTCGACCAGCTCTTGAGCATCAACTTCTGCAGGTTGCGGACCTTGGCCAGGTCTCCTGCATCCGACGCCGTGAAGATCCTTTGTCGTAGACGCTTTACTTGACCCTCCACTATTGGCCAGTCAACAGCCGACCAGTCGAAGATCTCACCCTCGGGTCCGTTCACTACCGCAGCAGTGTCTAACTTGTCCTTCGGTTCGAGTGTCTGGTTCAAAGCGTTCTCCACAGGCTCACCTGACCCACGTCAGCACCTTTTCAGGTCCGGGCACAACACCCGTATCCGGCCAGTTATCCACCAACGACCAGCGGAAGAGCTGGCCATCTTGTCGACAGTTTCCTGTCGCCTTTCGGCCACCGGTATTTGCTTCTTGGGTCATCCTCCTCCCGCTGAGGCACCCTGTCGCCCTCACGGCCGACAGGCCGAACCCGCACTGGGTCCGGACTCTCAACGGGATTGTCACGTTCCACACGATCAAGAATCGACCGGGAAGGGCGCCCCCTATACCCCGGGACATACGGTGTCACCTGACCGGCTTAAAGTCTTCCGGTCAGCGTCTGCTGCTTCCCAGCAGCGATGTCCTACAACCCGCACAACTACTTCCCACCGTCGGGTCTTCCGATGACGAGGCATCAACAGGGGTTCACTCACGTTCACCCGTCCGGTCTTCCCCTTCGCCTGTAATTCCTGGATGGGCCAGAAACCCTTGGGCTTGACAACCTGAGCTTCGCACCCCGCAGTCACCCGCAACGCACGTCAGGCCGGGGACAGGCCATAGACACAAGCCCGAAGCTACATTTCCGACAACATGTCGAACCTCCACAACTCACTCACTTGATTCGTGCAACCTCGTGTCGCACCCCGGCCTCGGACTACTACGACCCCTCCGTCCCACCCGGTCGGCGTCAACCGACGACAAGCCTTCCCTTCGACCCGCTGGCTGCGGGCCGGTGAGGGGACCAACCGGCTGGTTCCCACGTTCACTTTCAAACCGTTCGACGGGTGAGGCGCCCAACTATGCCCCTGCGGTTTCGCCACGGCTACGCCGCAGGCATTCACCGTGGCCTCCCGACCGGCGACATCGACCGGCCAAAGGAGTTCCCCGCTTACGCGGGTGCGCACCGCAACCCAGCCCAGATCTGTCAGGTTCGAGCTGGTGGCTTGCTCTTGAGAGGCGTTCATACGCTGGTTCACTGTCGTTACACCTTCCCGTCTCGTTCGCCGGACCCGACACCATCTGACAGTGCTGATGTGTCCCGGCTTTGTCAGGGCTGCTTGCCACCCTCACCCATGTCCCTGGGATCAGGCTGCCCTCAACTTCAACCAGTCCGCTGCGACGGACCAGCAGCTGTGTCCTTTCACCACAGCACGGTTCGAAAGCGCCTCGTGGCGCTCGATGTCCCAACACCAAACCATGTTCGGGGCTGTGGCCACCAGCCGGGGTTTCGCGGCGACCAGCTCAGCGTTCCAGGGCGACATCCACCGGCTGCGCTGGCGAGGGTCAAGGGTTGCAGTCGTTCCTCCGACACGAACAAATGGCCGATCGACCGGAAGGTTGAGACTCACTACGGCTGTTGTCCGTAGTCCTGCCAGGGGCGGTTTCGATCTGCGATGACGTCGCGTAGGCCCCGCTGGTTGATGTCTTCGGCCCATCGGAGGGCTTCTTCGGTGTGGCGGACGATGCCGTCGAAGAAGGTGCCGAGCATCTGGGTCGTAGTCGTACGGAGGCCCATGTTCTCGTAGGTCGCTAACGTTGGGCGATGAGCGATTGGCGCGCCCGAGCCGGAACGACCTTCGACACCTTCAAGCAGTCTGCGACGGGGTCGCGGGGCATGGTCTCGACCAACCACCCGCTCGGCTCCGCCGCAGGGCTCGAGATGCTGGCGATGGGCGGCAACGCGGTCGACGCGGCGATCGCCGCGGTCTTCGCACTCGGCGTCGTCGAACCGATGATGGTCGGGCCGCTGGGCGGCGGCTACATCAACATCGCCATGGCCGACGGCATGTCGCACTGCGTCGACAACTACACGTTGGCGCCAGGAGCGGCGACGCCCGACATGTATCGGCCGATCTCCGACGAGTGGCCGGACTATCTGCTGACCGAGGGTCGCGCCAACCAGGTCGGCCACCTCGCCGTCGGCACCCCCGGCAACCTCAAGGCGTGGGACGAAGTCCACGAGCGCTTCGGCCTCCTCTCATGGGAAGCGGTTCTGTCGCCGGCGATTCGGTACGCGAGTTCGGGCTTTCGCTGCAGTGAATACCTGAGCCACCTCGCCGCCGACAACGCCGATGACATCGCCCGCTTCGACGCGACGGCAGCGATCTTCCAGCCGGGCGGCCAGACCGTTCAACCCGGTGATCTGATCGTGCAGTCCGACGCTGCTGCCTCGCTCGAACTGATCGCAGCCGAGCGTTCCGGCGCGGTGTATGGCGGTGAGCTCGGCCGAGCGATCGTCGACGACATGGCGGCCAATGGCGGGCTCATCACCATGGACGACCTGTTGGCCTACTGCACCCGCCACACCGACCCGGTGCGGGGCACCTATCGCGGTCACGAGATCATCGGGCCTCCGCCGGGCAACAGCGGCATCACGCTGATCATCGAGATGCTGAACATCCTCGAGGGTTACGACATCGCGAGCATGGGCTTCGGCACCGTCGAGAGCAGCCACCTTCTTCTCGAGCTGCTCAAGATCGCGTTCGCGGATCGGTTCGCGTACCTCGGCGACCCGGCGACGGTTGACATCCCAATCGAGTGGCTGATCTCGAAGGAATACGCCGCGAGCCGGCGCGTCGACATCGATCCCGAGCGAGCGTCGACCGCCCGAGCGGGCTCTCCCGACGGTGGATCAGCGCACACGACCCATCTCACGACCGCTGACGCCGACGGCAACATCGTGTCGATGACCCAGACCATCAACGAGCTGTTCGGCTCGAAGGTGATGGTGCCGGGCACCGGACTACTGCTCAACGACACCCAGGCGATGTTCGACCCGCACCCAGGCCAACCGAACTCGGTCGCGCCGCACAAGCGCGTGGTGAGCAGCACGGCACCGGTGATCGTGCGACGCGACGGGCGTCCATGGCTCGGCCTCGGCACACCAGGCGGTGTGCGCATCTTCCCCACGGTCTTCCAGGCACTGCTCAATGTGATCGATCACGGCATGTCGCTGCAGGAGGCCGTCGATGCCCCCCGACTCTGGACCCAGGGTCAGACGGTCGAACTCGAGGCCGGTTTTGCCCCCTCAGTCCGAGAATCGCTCGCTGCACTCGGTCACGACATCACGATGGTGCCGAACGTCGCGGGCGGCATGAACGGAGTGCAGATCGACCTCGACACCGGCCTCATGACCGGCGCCGCGTGCTGGCGTGCCGACGGCAGCCCTGCGGGCCTCGCCGGTGGGCATGCCGACGTCGAGGCCCGTTTCAACCCACTCGTCTGATTCAACCGTGTCCCCTTTCGACGATCGGCTGGGCGTCTAGGCGATCGGTCGTCGCGTCGGTGCATCCCGCGGGTCGAGATGATCGCGACGGTGGACTCCGTCAGCGGCCGAGGTGTCAGCGACTGCTCGCCACGCGAGCTCCGGCATGGCGGCGGCGCGCGCTCGAAGGTGATCGGCTTCACTGGCGTGCAGATCGGCGAGTCGTACCATGTTCAGCCAGCTTCCAGCATCGAGGTGAGCTGGTGCTGCAGGGCGCTGATCGTCTCGGCTGCGGACGGTTCACTGAAGAGGTTGCTGGCCTCGTCGGGGTCGGTGTCGAGGTCGAACAGCTCCACCGCCTCGCCGGAGTCGCGGTTGAACGTGGCTCGCCAATGACCGTCGGTGATGGCCTGCCAGGTCGGGCTTCCGGGCCGCATGCGGATCATGCTGATCGCATGGGTGCGATCGGGGCCGCCGTCACCGGTGACCATCGGGAGCAACGATCGGGCTGGGGCGCCGTCGAGCGGGGCCGCCCCACCGGCGTCGAGCAGGGTGGCGGCGACGTCGAAGGCCTGGACCGGTGCCGACTCGACGAGCCCGGCCCGTGCGCCGGCTCCGGCTGGTGGATGGACGATGAGCGGTACCCGCACCGACGAACGGTAGAAGTTCATCTTCGCCATCAAGCCGTGATCGCCGAGCATCTCGCCATGGTCTCCGCAGTAGATGACCCAGGTGTTGTCGAGTTGACCCTGCGCTTCGAGTAGAGCGAGGAGCGCACCGATGCGCTGATCGATGAGCGACACCATGGCGTAGTACTGACGAGCGCCGGCGAGGACGAACTCATCGGTCAGGAGCTCGCTGTGGGAGTGCATGCGGAGGAAACCCAGGTGGGTTCCCCACGCCTCGGTGGTCGCCTGCGGCTCGGGCCGCGCCGTGCGTGCGATCGACGCATCGGCATAGTGCTCGGCCCAGATCGGGTCGCCGATGAGCGGCACGTGCGGCTGCACAAACGAGAGCTGAAGGAACCACGGTTGGTCGGTCGGTCGGCCGGCGAGCCATCGCTCGGCCTCGTCGGCCAGGAAGCTGGTGAGATCGAGCTCCTGGGGGAGGGGAGAGGTTACGGCGTTCCAATGCTTGTCGCCGCCGCGGAAGTTGTCACGGATCACGTCCTGATACATCTCGAGCGCGCCGTGTTCGCGCAGGAAAGACATATATGGCGTGTCGACGTCGAAGAGATGGACGTACTTGTCGAACTCCTCGACCACATGGTCGAAGCCGAAGCTGCCGATCCATTCCTCGGTGGGTGGGGGAGTGCCGGGTTCGGCACCCATGGGCCACGCGTCGAAGTGGGTCTTGCCGATCGAGGCGGTGGTGTAGCCGGTCTGCTGGAGGCGTCGGGGGAAGTTGTCCCAGTCCGGCTGGCAGTCGCCGGCGAAGTTGCCGAGCACGCCATGGTCGCTTGGAAATCGCCCGGTGAGGAGCGACGCGCGCGCCGGCTGACAGATGGGACTCTCGGTCCACGCCTCATCGAAGCGGACGCCCTCAGCCGCCAGGCGATCGAGATGCGGGGTGACCACGACGTCGTTGCCCGCACACCCCATCACGTCGGCGCGGTGCTGATCCGAGTAGAGGAACAGCAGGTTTGGTTTCGTCGTCATTCGGTGACCCCTTCCCAGGAGATGATGCCTTGTTTGAGGCGGATCCCGCTCGACTTGTAGACCGTCCTGGTCACCGGCGGTTCGCGGGGGATCGGTGAGATGATCCCGTGATCATCGGCTTGCACTCTTCGGATGTCACAGGGCGTCAGTATTGTCTTTGCTGTCGTCCGTGGTCTGCCGCAGGCGACGGTGTTCGATTGCCACACCTCGGTTTCCTGGCGGTCCCTCAGATTCCGGCCCTTCTGTGGGTGCCTACACGAGGAACCGCCATGTCATTGACCGCGACGAACCCAGCAGCAGCTACGAATACGCAGCGTTCGACCCCGTCTCGTTCGACGGGGGAGGAGTTGATGGCGTTGGGGTGGGAGATCAATGCCAACCAGCATCGGGTGGTGCACCTAGCGGCCCGTTTCGATGAGGAGTTCGACTGGTGCCGGCTATGCGCTGCGCTATCTGCCGCTGACCGACGAAGCGTTGGCCGCGCAGGAGATCTCCTATGCGAAGGCTCGGATCGTCACCCGGTGGGCCGACGCCGACAATGAAGCACAGCTCCTCGATCTTGCTCGGGAGCGCTCGGCAAACCGGCTGAGCGTCGCGATCGCCCGGCTCCTGGCCGACGGCGGCGAAACCGACGACGAGCGGGATCTTCGTCTGCACGATGAGCGCTCGTTCACCACATGGACTGACGGCGACGGCATGACCGTCATGCGGATCGTGTTGCCGCCGTCGGTGGCGAAGCCGGTCGTCGCTGCCGTGGACGAGCTCGTCCGCCGGATCGCGGAGACGCCCATCGACGAGGTGGACGAGGTGGATGACGTGGATGACCTGCGGGATCCGTCCGCGGACGCGTTTGGTGGACAGAGTGTGACGCTCGACCTCACGGAGTGTGGTGAAGATCCGTCCGCGGACGCGACTGATCAGCCCACCGTGCTCGAGGGCTCACAGTCCGTGGTGTCGTCGGCCGGCGCGGTGTTTCCTGACCGGCTGCCGGCAACACTGACGGAGTTACGGCATCGATGGCAACCAGCGGATGCGGATGGTTGGGCAATTCCCAGCCGTGCGCAGCAGCGGGCTGATGCATTCGTGGCACTGTTCTTGGGCCTTCGTGTCGACGTGACGACGGAGGTGGTGATCCACGTCCGTGGCGACGGGGTCACGTTCGACGACGGCACGCCCACGACCAACAGCGCCATTCTCCGCCAACTCGACTGCTCGTTCATCCGACTCCTGATTCACGATGCCGAACGCCGCCCGGTCAACGCATCGAGTCGTCGCCGTCTCCCCACCACTCGCCAGAAGTGGGTGGCGATGGAAGCCCACGGGCACGAGTGCGTCGACTGCCAGAGCACCGACCTGCTCGATCACAATCCGCCCTATGAACAGACCCTTCGAACCGTGACCGACGAACTCGAGCCCCGGTGTGCTCCCTGCCATCGTGCTCGGCACCGAGCCGCGTAGGTGCTGGTCATCGCTGGTCAGTGCATCGCCCAGTGCTTCTTCGCCGGTCTCGAGTCCTGAGCGACAAACTCATCATTTCCCATTAGTGCCAGATGCCCTGGCAAAAGATTCTCCAACTCTCGGTCGACAACGCGGAAGGAACGCAGCCTCATGAACCAGAAGCAGTGGCTCCTCACCGCCGAGGACCTCACCCAGATCGACGTCGCAGCCGCGCGGGCCCAGGAGGGCGTGGCGGAACGGCTTGCTCTCGCGAGCCCGGTGGCGTCGGTGGCCGGTGCAGCCAACCAGGCGCTCGGCAAGCCAGACTTCCACCAGCGGCGCGCCGGGATGGATCACTGACCATGCGTCATTTGGTCAGAGGCCTGAGGAACTTCTTCGCCGACCCGGCCGGCCGGGCGGTGCTGGCCGTGGCCGGCATCGTGGTCGGCACCGGCACGGTCTTCTACCGGTTTGTCGAAGACCTGCGGTGGCTGGACAGCCTGTACTTCTCGGTCATCACGCTCACCACGGTCGGCTACGGCGACTTCTCGCCGACGACGAACGCCGGCAAGGTGTTCACGATGGTGTACGTGCTGATCGGCATCGGCATCTTCGTCGCCCTGGTCACCGAGATCGGCAGTCACCTCGTCGACGCCCGCAAGGAGCGACACGAGCGGAACCGGGGGTTCTCCTAGAAAGGTGCGTCCCTCGCCAGGTGCATTCTGCTCGCGCTGATCTCGACCGGTTGGGACAAGACTTCACAGTATGCGGAAACTGATTGAAGGTCAGGGCGGTAGCGGGATCGGCGACCTGTGCTGAGACTCGGCGCGACCGCGGTGCCGATGATGCGATGGCCCACAGCGAGTGGGCGCGGCAGTGAGCTCATCGGCACAAAGCAGACCACCGAGAAGTAGGGGCGAGAAGGAGTAGGCGTGTGAAGAAGCGGAGCTGGTTGTTGCGATTGCTCACGGTGCTGACGTTCGTGGCCACCGTCCTCGCCACGGTCTTACGAGGCACGTCGGTAGTGGCTTCACGGAAGCTTTGTGCAGCGCAAAAGTTCCGTTCGATGCTGACTTCACAGTTGCCATCGTCGGCTTTCCTTTCGACGCTGCTCCGGAACCTTTCGGTGTCGCACTCATCACTCGGGGACGACCCTTCAGGGGAGCCGCTCCATGTAGACCACTTCTTCGAGTGGTCGCCGAAGAACAACTCCACGGGTGGAAGCCCAGCATCAATCAACACGCAGCTACTGTGACAGCCTCAACGGCTCGGAGGGAACGTAATGTCAGATAGTCAGATTGGTCCGGGGTACTGGCAGGCTTCAGACGGCCTTTGGTATGCGCCAGAGATGCATCCCGACTTCCAAGCGAGCAGTCCTCCGCCGCCGAACCCAGGTTTTCAGCCGCCGCCGGGACCAGGCAGCCAGCCCGCACCTGGTGTCGAGTCCTCCGGGAAGAAGCCGTTCCTTCGTCGAAAGTGGGTTTGGATCGTTGGTGTTGTCGGTGTTGTCGGTGTTGTCGGTGTTCTCGCAGTGGCAGCTGCGGTCGGTAGCGGCTCAGGTGACACCGATGCAGAAGACGTAGAGCCGTCAGCCGCTGTCTCCACATCCGACGAGCCCGATACCGGCACGGATCAGACTGCCGAAGAGCCTGAAGCCGAAGAACCCCAGGACGACATCGAGGAGCAACCCACCGAGGAGCCTGAAAGTGATCTAGGCACTCGGGAGATGCCCTGGAATTACGGTGGCGAGACGCCCGTCGTGTTCGATGTCTTCGGTGACGCTGATGGGTCGAGGTGGAATGTCACGATCGGTGAGCTGACCGACATCACCGAAACTGTTTTGGCCGAGAACCAATTCAACGACCCACCACCCGAAGGCGTCATCTTCGCTGGATTCTCGGTTGAGATGACGTTGGTTGAAGCCGACAAAGAACCGCTGTCCGCTGGATTCAACTTCAGCTTCGAGGTGCTCGGCGGCGCGACGTCAGCCGTGTACGACCCAGGGACGATCGAGACCGAGTCGTTTGGTTGTGGTGTGACGCCGGATGCTTTCGACGACTTCGCAGAGGTCTTCGTTGGTGGGACGTTGACGGGCACGGTATGTATCCCGATCCCGACTGAAGATGTTGCTGACCCTGGAACTCGCGTCGCCATGAACTTCGGTGAAGGGCGAGTCCACTTCGGCTGACAGAAGTTACTAGCCGAAACCACTTGGTGATCGCCGAACCTGATGTCTTGGATTAGGTGCGACACGCAAACGCCCCTTCCCTCCTAACCCGCCGAACCATCTGTCGTCGATGCGGGCCCAGCTGAACCAGGGCGTCCGGGGTTTCATGATCGACACTGTCTACGGTCGACAGGCGCCCGACGGAACCATCAGAATCAGCATTGAGATCCCCAAGCTCTCGACGCTTGGCGAAGCCGCTGCCGGGCTCCTCGATGAGGTGCGCCGACATCAGTCAGACGACTTGGCCGACGAAGCCGTCTACCTGTGCCACTCGGCATGCGAGATTGGCTCGATCGATGCTGTCGAAGAATTGACAGTCGTGCGCGCGTGGCTCGATGACCATCCCCGAGAGGTCGTGGTGTTCGTGGTCCAGGACGGCACCGAACCCGGGGACACCGCGGCGGTGTTCGAACAGGCCGGATTCGCCGACATGATTCACACCCAAACCCTCGGCGAGCCATTGCCCACCCTTGGCGAGATGGTGGAGTCAGGCCGCCGCGTGTTCATCATGGTCGAGGAACACGGCGGCAACGTCGACTGGCTGCACCCTGCATTCGAGTTCAGCCAGGAAACACCCTTCAGCTTCTCGTCGGCTGTCGAGTTCAGCTGCGAACCCAACCGCGGTGGAGCCGACAGCCCGCTGTTTGTCGTCAACCACTTCATCACCCTCGCCAGGCCGAGCAACCGGTCGATCAACGACTTCGAACCGCTTCTGGGCCGCGCCGAACAATGCCAGGCGGAGCGAAACCTGCAACCGAACCTGCTCGACGTCGACTTCGTCGGAGAGGGTGATGTGATGGCTGTCGTCGACGCCCTCAACGGCGTCGGTAGGTGGTGAAACGGCCCACGAACTCGTCGCACTGCTCGGCTGACCACTCGACACCGGCCCACCCGGGTAGAGAGCGGCAGCGCTCGCCGTGGGCGGTGAACGATGGCGAGACATCAGCGCTGAAGCCAAGGCGCCGCAAGCCCGCCATGCGAACGTGGATGGGCATGGCCACGGCCTCGGCAAGAGACACGTCGAGTCCCGCGAGCCAGCCGGTCTCTTCGGTCCATTGACCCATCTGCGCCAGCGAATCCGCGAGCTTCTCGGCGGCGCGAGCGATGCGGTCGGGCTCGGTTCCGTAGTACACCCCGACCATGGGCCGGAACGCGTTGCGGTCGATCCACGCCATGCGTTCCCGCACGAGGGCACGACCCGGCTCGTCCGAAGGCAGGAGCGGGTGATCGGATATCTCGGATTCCATCCACTCGAGGACCGGGATGGAGTCGGCCAGGTAGCGGTCGCCGATGCGGAGCATCGGGATCTCGAGGCGGGGGCTGTGCTCGATGAACTCCGGCGGCAACTCGAAGTCGGGGCCACGTACCGCAGAGGGCGGTAGATCGATGAGCTCGTGGGCGATGCCGCGCTGATGCAGGGCGAACTGCACGCGTGTCGCGAACGGGCAGATCCAGTGCCCGTAGAGCGCGACATCGGCCGTCATGCGAAGAGCACAATCATGCGAACAGGGTCTCGCAGCCGGTGCCGGTCAGCACTTCGTCGACTCGGGCGCGTTCGTCCGCGTCGAGGTCGGCATATGCCTCTCGGAGCCACTGGAGGCACTTGCTCTGGTACTTGAACGGACCTTGGCGATACTCGGCGCCGTCGATCTCGCACACGACTTCGTCGGCGCCCGACACCAGGGCCTCGTCGTTGGCCAGCATGAACGGGGCGTAGGTGCGGCCGGCCTCGGTCAGGAGGTCGCGCACCGTCGCCTCGAGCCCGTTGAGCGCCGTCCAGCCGGCGTCACCCTCGACGGGCAACCAGGCCAGGTCGTCGACTCGTTCGAGCCAGTTGACCGCGCGAGGCGCTCGCTCGACAGCGATCGCCGTGGGTGTGGGATCCCACCACAGCAAGGGCTTGAGCTGCCCGTAGAGCGCGAAGTCGGTTCGGCCCGGCCGATCCCCGAACAGGAAGTCGCGCTGGGCGAGATGGGCGTGGAGGATGTCGAGCACGTTCCGATACGAATCCTCGATGATCGGCGTGTTGGCGGTGGTCGATCCGACCAGGGCCCGGCGGCTGACCTGGCGTTCGATGATGAAATCGTGTGCGGCCGCGTGTGCGTCGTCGGACTGCTGGAGGTTCCGGTCGAGTGGCAGCAGTTGCCCGGCCTTCTCGATGTCGGGCTCGTAGGTCCAGCGGAAGTGATACATCGCCTTGGTCACCCACTCGTCGGCGAAGTCCTCGAGCAGGAAGTCGATGAACGCGAGTGCGGGGTCGGTAGGCACCACGCTGCGGTGGTGGTGCTCGTCTTCGAGCCGAGTGATCTGCGGCGACGAGTCGACCATGACGTCGCGGTACCCGCCTGCACCGTCCGGCCAAGCGAGCACGGGGATGACCGGCACGGGGGGTGTGGGCAGGTCGTCCCATCGGGAGTTGCGCAACACCCACCGGTGCGGGATGTGGCGGTAGCGGAGGACCGCCCGCATCTTCAGGCTGTACGGCGAGCTGAATGCGCCGCCGATGACGAGGGGAGGGGCGGCCGGATCGTCGCTCATGGTGTGGTCTCCTTCGGAGTCGGGATACAGATGAAGCCGGCGGCGGGGTCGGCGCTGCCGTCCAGAAGTTCGGTGTAGGTGGCCTCGATGCCGGCGGACCCGTACCGGTGTTCGACCCGCAGCCAGCCCTTGCTGTGGTCGACGAAGCTGCGGTAAGCACGGTCGATGCGGGCGTCGAGCTCGGCGGCGCCCCAGTCCTCGACCCGCTTGGCCCGCTGCCCCGGGGCGAAGAAGAACTCCGGTGTCGGCCCTGGCAGGGGCGAGGCGTCTGCGTGGCGCTGGTCCCAGTGGGTGGCGCCCACGCTGATGGAGAACGCCAGCGACGCGCCATTGTGGCGGTGGATGTTGGCTCGCACCTGCGCGTTGCCAGCCATGTCCACCAGGCCGGTTCGCACCGAGGAGTCGAGGTCGGTGACCTCGTCGTAGGTGGCCACATTGTCGTAGAGCCCGAGGCCTTCGACGAACGCTCGGTTGCGTTCGGATGTGAGGCCGATGGCTCGCACGTCGGAGCGAGCGGCGAGGCGGGACGCCAGAGAGATCGATGTCTTCGACGACGCACTGGTGACGATGGTGGTGGCGGCGCCCTCGAAGCCGCGGTCACCGAGCTGATCGTCGATCAGGAACGAGGTCATGAACATGCCCCACAGCAGCAGATACTCATCGATCTTGTCGACATCGAAGGATGGATCGGCGTCGATGTCGCGGAAGTCGGTGTATGTGGCGGCATGGTCGGCCCGGTGGGGTCCGATGTCGCGGAAGTCGTGATCGCCCCTGCGCTCGGCGTGAACAACCAGATCGTGGGCCATGGGATAGAACCCGAAGTATCGACCACCGACCTCGATGTCGGGGTTGGCGGACTCGACCACCGAGCCGATTCCGATGGCCGGAATCCGGCCCCACGGAGCGTCGGTCGGAAAGAACCCCCAGTAGTCGAGCATGTCGCCGGCGAGCACGTAACTGATGTTGTTGCTGGTGAACGCGAACCGTTCGATGCTCAGTCGGGCCTGGCCGGGCTCGAGCGTGGTGGGCGCAGCGTCGGCCACTTGCGTCGTCCGAATGTCTTGGCGGGCGACTTCGAAGATCATGACGGTGGACAGTACCTCTGACCGCTCAGATATGCCAGTAGAACTAGCAATATATTCGTCATCGGGTAGTCTGACCGCATGGCCGAAATCGTGGAGACGACCAGAGTCGATCGATCCCCCGGCGACGTTTGGGCCGCGCTGGCCGATTTCGGCGACATCGCACGGTGGGCGCCGAACGTCCACCACTCCTGCCTGACGACCGACCGCCTCGAGGGGGTCGGAACCGAGCGGCGGGTCCAGGTCGGACGCAACGCGCTCATCGAGCGTGTTGTGGAATGGGAGCCGGGCGAGCGGCTCGTCTACCGGATCGAGGGCCTGCCCCGGATCGTTCGTTTGGTCACCAACACGTGGTGCCTCGAGGGGGTGGGGTCTTCCACGACCATCAGGCTCACGAGCGTCGTCGACGCCGGCCCTCGGCCACCTCAGAAGCTGATTGCTCGCGTCGTCGGCAAGGGCTTGGCCAAGGCATCGCGGGAGATGCTCGCCGGGCTCAAGACCCACCTCCAGGAGGGTGCGGTATGACTCGTCCAGACATTGCCCGTCCAGACATTGTCGTCCTCATGACCGACCAGGAGCGCGCCGCGCCTCCGTATGAGTCGGCCGATGTGGCCGGTTGGCGGCGTGAGCTACTCAGCGGTGCGCAGTGGTTCGAGGACAACGGGGTGTCGTTCCGGCGCCACTACACCGGCTCGCTCGCCTGCGTGCCCAGCCGGCCGACCCTGTTCACCGGTCAGTATCCCGACGTCCATGGCGTCACCCAGACCAACGGGCTGGGCAAGATGGAAGACGACTCCCGGATGCGGTGGTTGCGTCCGGGCGAAGTACCCACGCTGGGCCACTGGTTGCGCTCCGGCGGGTACGACACCCAGTACGTGGGCAAGTGGCACATGACCCACGCCGACCTCGCCGATCCGGCCACCGGCGAATCGCTGGTCACCCACGACGACAATGGGGTGCTGGATCCCGGCGCGGTGCAGGCGTACCTCGAGGCCGGTCCGCTCGATGCGTTCGGGTTCTCGGGGTGGGTCGGGCCAGAACCCCACGGCGGCGAACCACGCATGTCCGGCCTGGTCTGCGATCCGATCTACGCCGATCGTGCCGTCGCCTGGCTCGAAGATCGCTACGCCCGCCGACGCAGCGGCGACGAGGCGGCGCTGCGACCCTTCTTGCTGGTCGTGTGTTTCGTGAATCCACACGACATCGTCTTCGCACCTGGATGGCTCGGGCGTATCGGTCCCGACAACCCGTTCGCGGCGGATAGCCAAAACCCTCCCGACGTCGCACCGTCGCCCACCGACGACGAAGATCTCGCGTCCAAACCCGCCGCGCAGGTGGCGTTTCGAGCGTCGTATCCCACCACCTACGGGGCGGCACCGATCATCGAACGCTCGTACCGCGACCGAGCCCAGGAGTACCGCAACCTCTACTACCGGTTGCACCTCGAGTCCGACGGGCCCCTCGATCGTGTACGCCGAGCGGTCACCGACGGAGGCTCTGACGATGCCGTGCTGGTCCGCACATCCGACCACGGCGAGCTGCTCGGCGCCCACGGCGGGCTGCACCAGAAGTGGTTCAACCTCTATGACGAGGCCACCCGCGTCCCGTTCACCATCGCTCGCATCGGCGCATCCGCGACAACGGTCCGAGTCGTCGATGATTCGCCGACCTCCCACGTCGACCTCGTCCCGACGCTTCTCGGCGCAGCCGGGATCGACGAGGCAATGGTGGTTGCGCAGTTGCGGGAGGACTTCACCGAGCTCCACCCGCTACCGGGTCGTGACCTCACGCCGGTGCTTGCGGGAGCAGCCGCCGACGACCACAGAACGGTGTACGCGATCACCCGCGACAACATGCCCGAAGGTGACTCGGGAGCCAGCGGCATCGCCCGGCGCCTCGGACGCATCGAGAAGCAACCACCGCCGCTGCGTATTCAGGTGCCGGCCCACGTAGCGGCCAACTTCGAATCGATCGTGAGCAGGGTCGATGGTGGTGAAGCCGCCGGTGGCGACGGGCATCTGTGGAAGATCGTTCGCAGCTTCGACGATCCTGCCACCTGGACCGAACCCGGTGTGCGCCACTTGGCCCGCACCGGGCCGGCCGGCGACATGTACCGCACCGAGCCGTTGCCCGACCAGTGGGAGCTGTACGACCTCGACGCAGACCCGATCGAGGCCCACAACCGCTGGCGTGATCCCGAGGCCGAAGCGGTCTTCGAGCTGCTGGCCGGTCGGCTCGCCGCCGAGAGGTCTCGCGTCGTGCCCGAACGTCACAATCCCTGGCCCTACGCCACCCGAACACCCACCGGAGGTCCCCCCGTGAAGAAGGCACCGCCCCCCGCTCGCGTGCTGCGCAAGGTCCTGCAACGACTTGGCATGCATCCCGAAGATGCCGAGAAGATCGAGGTCGAACTGCCGGGTCGCCGTGCGCTGGTGATCGCGACAAATCATGGAACGCTCGATGTCGGGAAGCCCACCGGCGTGTTCGCCAGCGAGCTCACCGTGCCCTACTACGCGTTCCTCGATGCGGGAATGGATGTGGACGTCGCCAGCCCCAACGGCGGGGTGATTCCGGTCGAACCGCAGTCGCTGAAGCCAGTGCTGCGCACCGAGGCCTGCGATCGATTCCTGGCCGACGACGACCTGAAGGAGAAGGTGAGCGACTCGCTGGCCGTCGGCACACTCGACATGGCCGACTACGACATCGTGTTTCTCGCCGGAGGCTGGGGCGCCGCGTTCGATCTCGGTGTCTCCGAGGACCTCGGCCGCCAGATCACCATCGCGAATGAGCACGATCGGGTGATCGGTGGCGTTTGCCACGGCCCGCTCGGCCTGCTGAAAGCGAAGGCCAAGGACGGGTCGCCCCTCGTCGAGGGCCGACGGCTCACCGCGGTCACCGACAAGCAGGTGCACGAGTTGGGCATCGACAGCACCCCACAGCATCCCGAGACCGAGTTGCGCAAGCTGGGTGCCGACTTCGAGAGCGAGACCCGTTTCCGGGATCCCCTCGCCAATCACTGGGTGGTCGACGGCAACCTGGTGACGGGACAGAACCAGAACGCGGCACCGATGGTGGCTCGCGAGATGCTCGAGTTGGTGGCGCAACGACAGGACTCGAGCGCCTGATCATCGCGCTCATTGGTACCCTCGACCGGCAATGACCGACACCGACGACATCACCGAGCCCGTCGACGGGCGAGTGGCGCGGCGCCAACGCAACATCGACGCGGTGCTCGATGTCGTGTTGGAGATGTTCGGCGAGGAGGCGATGTTTCCGACGATCGAACAGGCCGCCATGAGGTCGGGCCTGTCACTGCGATC